>WOYI010344737.1_pt1 | contig 14995 bp, 16 predicted proteins | sample 6423411 | NCBI WGS metagenome assembly WOYI01 (sample SAMN13441803, study PRJNA592873) | oil field metagenome | biome: oil field; feature: oil-well bore; material: oil-contaminated soil; isolation source: oil-contaminated soil from oil-well borehole | place: Germany: Wietze | collected 2016-10-18 ...
TTAGGAATAAAAGAGGTTAGTTGATAGCGTTTGAACCTATCGTTCACGTGACTTTACTGGCAAGCTTAACAAAAGGATACCTATCTTTACGAATCCATGACGTTCAATATCTTAAAACCACCTATTAACCACCTATTAATTTTCAGACCATAGGCTTGAATGAGGTTATACTTAAATTCTTATAGTAGGTAAAAAAATGCAAGAGATTTGGAATAACCTTATGTTCATCCTGGAGCGGTTTACATGGTCCAGTCTTCTTGACATTCTCCTGGTGACCATCTTCTTCAGTTTGCTGCTTTACTTGCTGCGTGATACCGATGCTCAGACACTGCTGAGGGGTATTTTCCTGATCGTTTTCCTGGTGTTTTTGCTCACCTCCCTGGTCAATCTGCCAGCTTTTTCATGGTTGGTTCAAACCGTCTCCCCTGCTTTAATCATTGCGGTACCTGTCATTTTCGCGCCTGAGATCAGACGAGGGTTGGAACGCATGGGGAGCATGGGTGAGTTGCGCTTCTGGCGCAGTCGCAGAGGTTCAAGAACTTCTCTGGAATTGGAAGAAACGCTAACTTCAATCACAAAAGCAGTGGAACAACTGGCAGAACGACGCCACGGTGCCCTGATTGTCCTGACTCGCAGAGAGATGCTGGACCGGTTTTACAAAAATGGGGTCATGTTGAATTCAGATGTCAGCCCCCAGATGCTCCTGCAAATTTTCTACCCCAACACGCCCTTGCATGATGGCGCGGTGATCATTTTCGAAAATCGCATCAAGGCTGCCGCCTGTGTCATGCCGCTTTCCAGCAGTGGTGTCCTGAACAGCACTGCCGACCGTTCCCTGGGTCTCCGGCATCGCGCTGCCATGGGCATCAGCGAGGTTAGCGACGCCCTGGCAGTGGTTGTCTCAGAAGAGACTGGCACAATCTCCATTGCCCATCGCGGTAGACTCATTCGGCGTCTTGACAGTGAACGCTTGCTCAACAGCATGCGCGCAATTATGGCAACCGATCAGCCTGTTCAAACGAACCGCCTGAAAACGCTGTTTAAGAAAAACCAGGTTGAAGAGCACGGGGAGGAAACTGAATGATGGACTTCCTTAAGCGTGTTCTCAAGCTGCTGCCCATTTTCTTCACAGCCCTGATCCTGGCAGTCATCGTGTGGGTTGCTTCAGTAAGTTCCAGCGATCCAAACGAGGTTGTATCATACACCACTCCGGTTCCCCTGACAGTGTTGGGGCAAAACCCAGATCTCTTGATCACAGAGCAAAGCGCTGAAGACCTCACCATCACACTAAGAGCACCGCGATCTGTCCACGATCAAATTTCACGCAATTTCAGCCAGATCACCGCCCGCATCAATCTTTCCGGGCTCACAGCTGGCACTTATAGCCTGGTTCCTGAAGCCGAGCTGGCTGGTTTCAAGCCCGTTCAGGTCCTGGAAATTAATCCTGCTGAAATCAACATCACCCTGGAACAGGTTGCGACAAAGACATTAGATATCACGCTCCTCCAAACTGGGAATCTCTCGATCAGCTATGAAGCTGGTGAAGCAGTGCTGAGCAGCAAAAGCGTGGAATTACTGGGACCACTTTCGAAAGTTAATGAAGTGAACGACATCGTCGCCAGCATTGATCTGAGCAACACCACGACCACAATTACCAGGATCGTTGAACTCCGTCCCATCGACCGGCGTGGCAATGTGGTCGAGGGAGTCAGTTTGAACCCGACTTCCATCACGGTGGAAGTACCAATCAGGCAGTTGGTCGGTTACCGCAACGTATTTATTAAGATTGTCACAACAGGCACGATTGCCCAGGGCTATCATTTGACCAGTCTGGTGGTCACGCCTCCTAATGTGACCATCTATGCTTCTGATCCTGCCATCGCTGACGAAATGCCTTCTTTCCTGGATACAGCTCCTATCAACCTGAGCGGGGCTTATGAGGACTTCAGCATTAATGTCGACCTACAGCTGCAGGATGGCATCGTGGTTGTCGGCAACCAGCAGGTCACCGTTGAGGTTGGCATCGACGCGATCCAGTCTTCCACCCAATTTGTTGGTGTGCCCGTTGAAATCATCAACCTGGGTAGAGGTTTGACAGTCAACATTTCGCCTGACAAGGTAGACCTTTACATCTCTGGTCCCATGAATTTACTCGAAGAACTTACAGCTGATAATATCCGGGTAACGCTTGATCTAAGCAATCGCAGCCCCGGGACTTATCAACTATCGCCTGACGTTTTGCTGAACGATATTGAACTGCGATTGGACTCCATTCTGCCTGGTACTATTGAAGTCGTTCTCTGGCGTTGACATAGAAAGATAAGGAAATCCCCTATGCAAAAATCTGTAGTTGTCCTGGTCGGAAGACCAAATGTTGGTAAGAGCACCCTATTTAATCGCATCGTCGGGCAGCGCCTGGCAATCGTTGATGACGTTCCGGGTACTACCCGTGATCGCCTGGTAGCTGAAGGCGACTGGGCTGGGCATGACTTTTTTGTAGTTGACACCGGCGGGCTTGACCCCAGCAAACAACATTCTCAAAACCCATTATCGATCGGTTCAGCCGATTTTGTCCAGGACATCCTCGTCCAGGCTGAAATTGCGCTGGAAGAAGCTGACGTGATCCTGTTGGTCACTGACGCTTTGGATGGCGTTACCCAGGCTGACCGCGAGGTCGTGGATATCTTGCGCAAACGCCGCAAAACAGATGAGCGGAAAACCCCGCCCATTTTGCTGGTTGTGAACAAAGCCGACAGCCCAAATGCCCGTTTGAACGCCATGGATTTCTATTCGCTTGGCTTGGGCGAGCCGTATCCCATCTCCGCCATTCATGGTACGGGAACCGGCGATTTACTCGACGCGGTTGTGGAGTGCTTCCCAACCCGGGTGGAAGACGAGGAAGACGACGCGAGCATTAAAGTGGCGATCGTTGGTAAACCTAACGCTGGTAAAAGCAGTCTGCTCAATAAGCTGACAGGACAGCAGCGTTCGATTGTAAGCAATATCCCTGGCACCACGCGCGACGCGATCGATTCAAAAATGGTTTTTGAAGGGCAGGAGTATACCCTAATCGATACCGCTGGTATCCGTAAACGCGGTTCGGTGATCCCGGGAGTGGAAAAGTATTCAGTTTTGCGAGCGATGCAGGCGATTGAACGTTGTGACGTGGCGATCCTGGTCATCGACGCTGTCAGTGGGATCACCGCTCAAGATACTCACATAGCCGGTTACATTAACGAAGCCCGGAAAAGTGTTCTGGTTGTCATTAATAAATGGGACCTGATCGAAAAAGATCAAAACACTGCTGCGGAATTTGAGAAACATCTGCGTACTGAATTGAACTTCCTGCCATACGTACCTGTGATTTTCATTTCAGCTGAAACTGGTCAGCGCGTCCACCAGGTTTTACCTGTGGTTAAAGAGATCCAAGAGGAACGAACTCGCAAGATTTCTACCGCTCAATTGAACAAGGTTTTGGTAAACGCTCAGGACAAACATCAGTCACCTTCTGGAATTGGCAAGCCATTCCGAATTTACTACGGCACGCAGGTTAACACAGCTCCTCCCACCTTCCTGCTCTATTGTAATGATCCCAGCCTCTCCCATTTTACCTACACGCGTTTTCTTGAAAACCAGATTAGAGAGGTCTTCCCATTTAAGGGAACACCGATCAAGTTGATTTTAAAGAAACGTGAAAGGCGCGAGTAGAGGACTGTTTCCACTCCGTCAGGAATGGTTGAATTTCCAGCTTGGAAAAGATGTAAGGTTGGATGTGCGGCACCCCATGTAAAGCTTGGTATTATAATCAGGTTGGTCAAACTGACCGCAGGGAAAAAATAAATGGAACAAAACAATAATTCATCCGAAAATACCGAACTAATTGAAGTTAACGAGTCAACTGAAGGGAATGTAAAATCTGCGCCTCCCTCAAAAGAAAATCAGCCAAAAGCTAAGAGCTTCTGGCGCGATTTGTTTGAGACGATCCTCATGGCTTTGATACTCTTTGTCATCATCAATACCCTTACTTCACGCGTTAAAGTTTTCAATATCAGCATGCAGCCCACCTTAAAGCAAGGTTACCTTTTGCTTGTGAATAAAATGGCTTATAAACTTGGTGAGCCGAAATATGGCGACATCGTTGTCTTTCATTACAATGGCGATGACCAGGAAGACTACATTAAACGTGTGATCGGATTACCTGGTGACAAAGTGGACATCTCTGGTGGTGTTGTTCGTGTCAACGGAAATGCTTTGACCGAACCGTATATCATGGAAGTTCCAAACTACTCCGGTTCATGGACTGTGCCTGCTGGAGAACTGTTTGTGCTCGGTGATAATCGCAACCACTCCTCAGATTCCCACCAATGGGGTTTTGTGCAGGAGAGTTGGGTGGTTGGCAAAGCGTTATTCATTTATTATCCCTTCGACGTAATCGGTTCGCTTAGCGTAGACGGCTTGGTCCGGGCTGCACCTGCGCAATAATTTGGTTTAATAGAAAACGGCTCCTAATAGGGAGTCTTTTTTTTCATCGCACTTGGATGTGATCATGCAGTGTAAGAGTTTTGTCAAACTATATTCGGTTTCGTTGACTTAGACTGCTTGAGATGCTATTATTATAACAAGTGGATTCATAGATTTGTTCAGCACATTAAAATGGAGGTCCTTTATATGAATGCGATAATCATATCTCGAATTGTCGGCGCTATCATCCTTGGAATTATCGGTGCATTCACCGGATTACCAATTTATGAGTACGTTTCTGGCTTTATTCCTAATTTATCTCTTACCCAGAGCGCCACAATCGCGATCAATACAACTGTTTTTGCCCTTATCGGCTTTTTAATCACGCCTTTTATTACCATCAAGCCGCTGCAGGGTCTGGCTAAGCTATTTAAAAAAGCAACTCCCCAGACGTTAATCAGTGGACTGATTGGCTTGATGATCGGTTTGATCACAGCGGCCATCATGGCTTACCCATTGAGTTTGCTTCCTAAGACGCTGGGTCAAATCCTGCCCTTTGTAGGGCTGGTCCTTTTCGGTTACCTGGGCGTTGTGCTTTTCGTGACCCGCCAGGAAGATTTCATGAACCTCTTCAGAGGGATGGGCTCAAAAGTAACCAAAACAGGCAAAAGCTCACCCGAAAGTGAACGCCGCATCCTGGTTGACACGAGCGCGATCATTGATGGGCGCATTGCTGATATCGCCAAAACAGGCTTTTTGGGCGGCAGCCTTATCGTCCCCCGCTTTGTTCTGAGCGAACTCCAGTTTGTCTCCGATTCTGCCGATAGTTTGCGCCGACAACGCGGCAGACGCGGGCTGGAGGTCTTGGCTGAATTGCAGGAAGGCAAAGATGTGCCTGTGATCATCAGCGATGTCGATGTTGAAGGGGTGCGTGAGGTCGACGAGCGACTGATCGTTTTAGCACAGCAGTTGAACTGCCCTATTCTGACCAACGATTTCAACCTCAACCGGGTAGCTGAGTTGCAGGGCATAAAAATCCTCAATATCAACGACCTGTCAAATGCGGTTAAGGTTGTACTTTTGCCTGGTGAGGAATTCACAATTGATGTGATCCAGGAAGGCAAAGAATATCAGCAAGGTGTCGGTTATCTTGATGATGGCACGATGGTGGTCATTGAAAACGGACAAAAATACCTGGAAAAAACCATCCTGGTGACAGTCACCAAAATTCTGCAAACTTCTGCTGGGCGGATGATTTTTGCAAAACCGATCCAAGATCATTAGGAGCAGCTTATGGCACTCAGAATTTACAACACATTAAGCCGCACAAAAGAAGAATTTTCAACGATTGAACCCGGGAAAGTACGCATGTACGTGTGCGGACCCACTGTGTATGCTGATGCCCACCTCGGGCATGCCATGTCTGCCCTGGTTTTTGATATCGCCCGCCGTTACCTCGAATACAAAGGTTACGATGTCCGCTACGTCATGAATTTTACAGACGTGGACGACAAAATCATCAATAAAGCCAATGACCTTGGCGTTGACGCGTTTGTCTTGGCTCAGCAGTATATTGACGGATACAAACGCAACCTGGAATCACTCAACATCAAACCTGCCACGGTCAATCCACGTGCTACTGAGGATATGCCTCAGATCATTCAAATGATTCAGCAGTTGATCGAGAACGAGTGTGCCTATATCGTCGATGGCGATGTTTATTACAGTGTCGAAGGGGATAAGGATTATGGCAAACTCAGCGGACGCTCATTGGAGACAATGAACGCGGGCTCACGTATCCAGGTGGATGAACGCAAAGCCCATCCAATGGATTTTGCACTCTGGAAATCCGCCAAACCTGGAGAACCTGCCTGGGATAGCCCCTGGGGTCCTGGTCGCCCTGGCTGGCATATCGAGTGCTCTGCGATGAACATGGTCCATCTGGGCGAGCAGATTGATATTCACGGTGGTGGCAATGACCTGATCTTTCCTCATCACGAAAATGAGATCGCCCAAACTGAGTCAATTACTGGCAAGACCTTCGCGCGCTACTGGATGCACAATGGCATGATGGGCTTGAAAGACGAGAAAATGTCCAAATCCATCGGGAATATGGTCACAATCGACCAGTTTCTGAGTCAGCATCCAGGGGATGTAATGCGCTTATGGGTTCTGAATGGCTCTTACCGCAGCCCCCTTACTTACAACGAGTCAGTCATCGAACAGACAACACAAGGCTACAAACGCCTGCTCAGCGCCAAGAAAGCTGCTTTGCCCGGTGCAAAAGGATTACCTGAAATCGAACAGCTAAAGCTGGAAGAAGCCTCCGAGCATGCCCGCCAGGCGTTTATCGAAGCCATGGACGATGACTTTAACACTTCCCTGGCGATGGCAGCCATCTACGAACTGGTCAAGGTCATCAACCAGGCTCGCGCTGATGGTGCAAACGCTGCTCAACTTGAGCACGCACAGACGGTTTTCAATGAGTTGACGGGCACATTGGGTTTGGTTTTATCAGAGGAAAGTTCTCAAGGCACTTCTGCGGATGCCTTCATCGACTTACTGGTTGCCTTGCGGCGAAATTTGCGTGCTGAGAAAAACTGGAAGATGTCAGATAAGATCCGCGATGAGTTGAAAGTATTAGGCGTGATCCTGGAAGACAGCAAAGATGGAACTACCTGGAGCTGGGAAAACTAATGAAAGAGTGGCTAACCGGTCGAAACCCTGTTTATGAATCTTTGCGGGTGGGACGACGCCATTTCTTTAATTTGCTCGTGCAGCAGGATGTTCGTATCGAAGGCAGGTTGAAGGATAGCGTTGAGCTTGCCCGACAACATAATATTCCTGTGCGTATGGCAAATAAGCAGCAGCTGGCTCAGATCGACCGCCATAACCAGGGTATTGCGCTGGAAGTTAGCGGTTACCCATATTCAGCTTTGGAAGACCTGATCTCACATTCAAAAGCCCAAGCCGAAGCCCCTTTTTTCCTTTTACTCGACCTGATCCAGGACCCCCAAAACCTGGGCTCTTTGTTGAGAACTGCGGAGTTGATGCGGGTTCACGGCGTTATTATGCCTTCATCTCAGGCTGCCCAGGTGACGCCAGCTGTGGTTAATGCCTCCTCTGGCGCTGCTGAACATTTGCTGATCGCACAATACAACCTGGTCCAGGCAATTGAGCGCTTAAAAGAACTGGATTTGTGGGTTTACGGGTTGGATGCAGATGAAAAAGCAAAAACCCCGGATATGTTGACGATGAAAGGCGGAGTCGCAATTGTGATAGGGAACGAAGGGGAAGGCTTACGGAGTTTGGTGCGTAAGAACTGCGATGAAATCGTGCGCTTGCCCCAATATGGGCAGATCGATTCGCTCAACGCGGCCGTTGCCGGCTCTATCGCCCTCTACCTCGCCCGCCAGGCACGTACCGTATAAACGGTAAGGAACGGGCACCGACCGTTTCCTTTTTTTCTATGTACGGAACGGACACCGGCCGTTCCCTTTTTTACTATGTATGGAATGGACATCGATTGTTCCTGGCTTTGATGGGAGAAATTAAAATGGAACTCTTTGCTAATCTGGATTGCCCTTTTCTATGAAATTATTAAAATTATCTCACCATGCACAACCTGAAACTTCCTAGACTTCAAAACTTTGACTATTCATCGGCAAGAATCTACTTTGTCACAATTAATTGTCATGATAATTTGCATCTTTTAGGGGAAATCGAACAAGAAGGAGAAGACAACATATTCAAACCCTCAAACATCGGGGTTACAGCCGCAACGAGTATCGATGAAATCCCAAATTACTATCCCGGGGTTGAGGTATTGGATTATGCAGTCATGCCTAACCATGTTCATATCCTCATCTCCCTTCTGGAATCAGAGGACAATATCAATCTTTCAAAAATTATTGGGGCACTCAAGTCAATTGTCACCAGAAAAGCACAATTGAATTATCCTGAAATCAAACTTTGGGAGAAATCCTTCAATGACCACATAATTCGTAACGAAAGTGATTACCTTACTCATGGTGAGTACATTCAAGCTAACGTGCAAAGATGGAGAAAGGATGAATATTTCTAAGCTTTTTTCTAATGGGGGAAATGCTGGGAACAGCCGGTGTCCGTTCCTTACAGAGGTTTTTTATTAGGCAAGTTTTGAAACTCCCAGTGAACGTCTGCCCTGGTAGCAAAGCGCATAGGGTTCTCTACGTGCAGATCTATAACACCACAACCATAAACACCCACAAACCGATCATAACGATGCACAAGAAAAAACGCACTATCGCAGCACTGCCGTAACCAAATGCCAAAGCCTTGGTGTTTTCCCAGGCATTTTTCGTATCTTTCTCAAGGCGGAAATATTCGACCAAATAAAGCGTCCCGAGGGACAGCGCCAACCCTCCCAAGGGAGTCAGGAGAAGTCCTCCAACCACCATAACCGCCATCGTCGCAAAAATTTCCCACCAGGGAACCCCTTTTTTGCGCGTTCCTGATGCTCCCAGGATATTATCCAGGAGAGAGCCGACGATCATGATCAGTGTGTTGAAAACAAAAATCGCAATCGTCCACCCAAATTGCCAGCCTTCGTGACTTTTATTAAAGCCAACAAAGATGACCCAGATCAGCTGCCCTATCCAGGTGACCGTCAGACCAGGAAAGAAAACCAGGAGCAGACCTACCAGTCCAACCAGGTTGAGAATCCCACTGATCGCCAGGACAAGGTAATGCAGCCAGACCGGGTCAATTGTCATTTGTGAATCACCTCAACCCCGCCCATGAGCGGTTTCAACACATCAGGCACCACGATGCTTCCATCAGCTTGCTGGTAGTTTTCCATAACAGCAATTAAGGTGCGCGGTAAGCCAAGCCCGGACCCGTTGAGAGTGTTGACCAACTGTAAAGCTGATCCATCAGTTGGGCGATACTTAATGTTCGCTCTGCGAGCCTGAAATTGACCAATGTTGGAAATCGAAGAGACCTCCAGCCATTCCTGGCAGCCAGGCGCCCAGACTTCGACATCGTAGGTCTTGTGCGAACCGAAGCTCAGGTCACCGGTGGACTGCAGCAGTACGCGGTAAGTCAGACCCAGCCCTTCACATGTGGCACAGGCATCCGCCACCATGTTGTCCAATTCCTGCGCCGCATTCTCAGGAAGGCAGTATTTGTACATTTCGACCTTGTCAAATTGGTGCCCGCGTTTCATCCCGCGCACATCCCTACCAGCGCTCATTTTTTCCCGACGAAAACAGGCAGTATAGGCAGTCAGATTGAGAGGAAGCTCGGCTTCTTCCAAAACTTCACCCATCATGATACCGGTGAGAGGGACTTCTGCAGTCGGAACCATCCAGAAATCTTCTTCATGATCGTGATAGAGATTGTCCGCAAATTTTGGCAATTGTCCGGAAGCAAACATGACCTCTTCCCGAACCATCCAGGGCGGGTAGATCTCTTTGTAACCCTGTCGGATGTGTAGGTCCAGCATCCAGAAGATGAGTGCCCGCTGCAAACGCGCACCGGCACCTTTCAAAACATAAAAACGAGTGCCAGACAGCTTCACGCCAGCTTCAAAATCAATGATGTCTAGCTCTGGACCTAAATCCCAATGCGCTTTAGGTTCAAAATCGAACACTTTTTTGTTGCCCACAGTGCGAATGACCACGTTATCCTTGTCGTCAACGCCGATAGGTACGTCTGAATCGGGAATATTTGGGATCGTGGCTAACTGGTAGGTTAGAAGTGATTCAATACCTTTTAACTGTTCATCCAATGAATTGATATCATCGCCCAAAACGCGCATGGAGGCAATTTTCGCGTCGCGCCCCTCTTTATCTTTCATGCGACCGATCTCCTTGGAGACCGAATTGCGTTCCGCTTTCTTACTTTCTACGTCCAAAATCAGTGCCCGTCGTTTTTCGTCGAGCGCAACGATCTCATCAATGACGTCTGATTCCATGTGTCTTTTTCGTAAGGACTCTTTGACCATTTCGGTCTGTTCGCGAATCAATTTGATATCTAACATGCTAACCTCTGAAGAACCAGTTTATTTTCTTAATTGTACCCTCAAGGAAAATGATTGAACGCAATTGAATGGAAAGTTCGCCGTCCTGGAAACACAACAGGCAGGATGTGACATTCTGGTGAGTTGCAATTAGCTACACAAACAGTGCTCGTTAAGCAATTACGCCCGCACGATGTTGGCTTACCTGCTGATAGAAAGATCCTTCGCTTTGCTCAGGACAACATGCAAGAACTTAAGATGACAGAGACGAACTTAGGTTGACAAAAAAACATAGAAGTGAAGGTTAAAAAGCCTCCACTTCTATTCTTTTATCTTATTTACTATCAACCATTTTGTTCTTAATCTCAACCAGGTTCTGGTGGATCTCGAAGACAACGATCAGCAGTTCAGAGTAGACCCTTGCCATGAGGATGCCTAATACGGCCACCAATGGACCGCCGAGGAGACCACCAATAGCTGGACCGACGCTGTTCTGCTGGAATGCAGATACTATGCCGCCAAAGAGTATCACGATACCGCCAATGACAGCAAGTGCGATGCCAATATAAAACAGAATTTTGATGATTACAGGGGTGATCATCTTGTCAAAATTAAGTAGGGAACGGAAATTCATACTAACCTCCTGGAATAGTTATGATTCCACAGTTATACTATAGAGTAAGTCGGAGTTACGTGACTGTACTAAACTGGATCAATTGCTGATATCAATTTTTTGGGAACAAACCAGGGAAAAAACGTAATCTAAAGAACAGATCGATCAAGCTGTCATGATAAGGTAAAAACTCACCCTTTTCAATCATAGCTTGAATCGTCTTCTGATCTGACCATCTTACTTCCGTAACCTCGTCCATCTGCAAACGCAATTGGTCGATTTCAGGGTCAAGACGGATCAGGTAAACATCATCAAAACCGGTCTCGAAATTTACGGTTATTGCGGGCCGCACTTCACTGAAATCGAAATCGATACCCAATTCTTCCGCAAGTTCGCGTTGGGCTGCCTGCCAGCTGGAATCACCTTTTTGTGCCGCCCCACCGACACTGACATCCCACAGTCCTGCCCAGAAACCCTTTTCTGTACTGCGTTTTTGGATCAACATCTGACCCTTCTGGTCAAAGATGCAGATATGCACAACCAGGAAGTAACGCCCCTCAGGTGGTCTTTGCCCGCGTATCATTGTTTCTCCGGTTAGCTTACGGTCGCGATCGTACAGATCGAATATTTCCATTTTTCCTCGTTACTTGATGATGAGTTGCTCCCATTCTATCACCCACCGCATCACTATTGTTGACGGCTTTCCTGCCATCTTTTGAGTTTTGAAGATATCAATTTTCGTCCTTACTAGCTCCCGATGCCAACTCAACGGATCTACCTGCTCACAAAAAGGGAGGGCGGTAATCTGCCTTTACAAAAAAATTCGCCTCAATACTGTTTTCTTTTCGTAGAGGATGGCTTCCACGCCATTCAATGGGAGACTATCCAATAAGCCGGACTGAACCACGCAATCCAGCCCACAAAAGATATCGTTGGGCAGGATTTTTACTCTTACAGGGCACCCCTGCAGAAAATTCATCCCGCCAATAGCCATCTGATATAATCGCGGACATGTCCAGCAACCAAAAAATCGTCATTCTTGCTGATACACACGTCGGTGACCGCACCAAGATGCTTGAACCCTCCCTTTTCAGCGCGATCCAAAACGAGCAGCCTGACCAAATTTTTCACGCAGGCGATGTCTGCATCCCCGAAGTGATCGATCAGCTTGAAACCATTGCGCCCACTCTGGCGGTTCAGGGTAATCGTGATTGGTTTCTCGGTTACAAACTACCTAAAGAATTCCAACTTGAAGTGGATGGGCTGAAAATTATTCTTACACACGGGCATTTCAGCATCTGGCATTGGTTTTGGAATTACGTCCGTCTTTTTTTGACCAAAGAGCCGCTCAACAACCGCTTCTTTCAACGAAAATTAACCCAACAGTATCCAAATGCTGACATTATTGTATATGGTCATTTGCATTATTCTTCCAACGAGGAAATGGATGGCAAGCGGTTTCTCAACCCAGGCGTCGGCTACCCGGAATGGCGCAACCATTTCCGCCCGGGCTATATCGTTCTGAACATTGATTCGGATGGTTCTTACACAACGACATTGAAATTCACCAATCCGCAAACTGAGACAACTGTATAATCGGGGTATGATCATTTCACCACCCATTCAGTCTTCTCAGAACCCCAAGGTGCAGCTGGTCCGTGCCTTGATGAACCAGGGTAAGGCACGCCTGAAACACCAGGCATTTGTGGCGGAAGGAGTTCGTCTTGTGGAAGACGGGCTGCACTCAAAACTCCCGCTTAAATTCGTGCTTCACAGGCAAACTTCCTCTACGCGTTCTATGAGCCTACTCGAGGAGTTGTCAGAAACCGGGGTGGAGCTGAACATGCTTGAAGACCAGTTGTTTGATTCTCTGAGCGGGACAGAGCATTCACAGGGCGTGTTAGGTGTGTTCGAAATAAGAGCGTTTGCTCTGCCAGATCACGCCGATTTCCTGATCGTGCCCGATCAATTACGCGATCCTGGCAATCTGGGCACGATCCTGCGCTCAGCTGAAGCCTCCGGCGCCCAGGCTGTCCTGCTCCCACCCGGGAATACAGATGCCTTCGCACCGAAAGTAGTCCGTTCTGGCATGGGGGCACATTTTCGTCTGCCCATCCAGCACCTTCCCTGGGAGGTTGTTGAAAACCTCGTCGAAGGACTGGCGGTTTTTCATGCTGACATGCAGGGCGAACAAATCTGCTGGCAAACTGATTTTAAACAGCCGCTGGCGCTGCTTATCGGGGGCGAAGCCGAAGGAATTAGCCCAGAAGGCGCTAAACTGGCTACATCCAGTGTGCGCATACCCATGGCTGGAGAGACCGAATCACTGAACGCTGCCGTGAGCGCCAGCCTGCTGATGTTCGAGGTCGCTCGTCAGCGAGCGTCGAGGTAGGTATGAAAATCCGTTCCATAACCATCTTTTGCCAACCTGGTTTCCCGGTCAACCGACTGCTGCTCCAGCAAGTCGGAATTTTTGCTAACCATGCCCGCAAGTTATACCAGGACAGTGACTTTGAAGTCCAATCCCTGAGGCTTGCTACACCACCCTTTGAACACTTTATCGCCCCGGTCGATTTGCCCTTGGCTGCTCAAAGTTATGCCATCGAAGCGCACGCCGATGGCTTCGAATATGTCTCGCTTGGTCCAATCTCAACCAACTCGAACGTCTGGCAGGCAATCCCGCAAGCTCTCTCAAAGAGTGTCCGCATCTTTCTGAGTGGGAACCTCACCACCTCTGAGGGTGCCGTCAGCCTGCAGGCTGCCAGAGCTTGTGCGGAAACGATCGTGCGGCTCTCCAGGCTTGAAAAGAACGGTTTTGCGAATCTGCGCTTTTGTGCCCTGGCGAACGTGCCGGCAAATACACCCTTCTTCCCCGCTGCCTATGCGCAACCAGGGCGCCCTTCTTTTGCCCTGGCATTGGAAGCTGCCGACCTGGCACTGCAGGCTTTCAGCCAGGCTGCAACATTGGAGGAGGCTTCTGCAATGTTGATTGCTGCCATCGAACAACACGCCGAACAGCTCGAAGAGATTGGCTATCACCTCAGCGAGATGTATGGTTACGAATTCAAAGGGCTCGATTTCACCCTGGCACCCTTTCCGTCTGATGCAGTCTCAATTGGTCGGGCTTTGGAGGGTTTAGGGTTGGATAGCTTTGGCAAACCAGGCAGCTTGTTCGCTTCTGCTTTTCTGACCAGCACGCTGGACCGGGCTCGGTTCAAACGCACCGGCTTCAACGGCTTGATGCTTCCCGTCCTGGAAGACAGCGGCCTGGCTCAGAGCGCATCGAATGGGAACCTGAGCTTGAGAGACCTGCTCTTGTTCTCTTCTGTCTGCGGCGCTGGATTAGACGTCATCCCTCTTCCGGGGGATACTACTGCCGAAGAGCTTACCCCGATCCTGTTGGATCTTGCCGCCCTGTCTTTACGCCTTAATAAAGCTCTCACCGCCCGTTTGATGCCGATCCCAGGCAAAAAAGCCGGCGAATTAACCAACTTCGACTTTGCTTTCTTCGCCAACAGCCGTATTCTGCCGGTAAATTCGGCTCCATTGCACGGCAAATTGACCGGGGATGAAGATGTCAAGATTTCACCAAGAAATCTTTGAATATTCCCAGTAATTACATACGCACAGGCTTCCACTACAGCCACTTCAATCAGTTACCGCGAGATCCTTTGCTATTAAGCAGCGGAGTTGTCTTGTGAATTGGTTTGCAAAGGATCGTGGCAGACTGCCTTTTATCCTTGAGTAAAAACATGAGTTATGAATCGAATTGTGTTTATATTATGTCCTCTATTAACGATAAAGTGCTCTTTGTTGGAGTGACAATTGATTTATTGCGCAGAGTCTGTGAACAAAGACAAGGTTCAGGTGGCAGTTTTACCAGTAGATAGAAAGTCTACAAATTGGTCTACTTAGAGTGC
>WOYI011391179.1_pt2 | contig 14993 bp, 12 predicted proteins | sample 6423411 | NCBI WGS metagenome assembly WOYI01 (sample SAMN13441803, study PRJNA592873) | oil field metagenome | biome: oil field; feature: oil-well bore; material: oil-contaminated soil; isolation source: oil-contaminated soil from oil-well borehole | place: Germany: Wietze | collected 2016-10-18 ...
ATCCGCCCGCCCAGGGCTGTGACTTCGTTTTTCACCACGCCCATGCCCACGCCGCGGCCGGAGAGCATGGTGATTTCAGTTGCCGTGGAAAAGCCGGCATGGAAGATCAGTTGCGTCAGCGCCGCTTCATCGGCGGTTGTGTCGTGCGGCAACAGACCCTGTTCAATACCGCGCTGGCGAATGCGCGTGAAATCAAGGCCGGCACCATCATCGCTGATGCTGATGGTGATTTCATTACCGGCCTGCGCCAGCGCCAGCGTGATCTGGCCGATAGCCGGCTTGCCGGCCATGCTGCGGGTCACGGCATCTTCAATGCCGTGCGCGGCGCTGTTGCGCAACAGGTGTTCGATCGGCCCGGCCATTTTTTCCAGCACCGAGCGGTCGATCCCGGTTTGCCCGTTGTGAATATCCAGATTGACACGCTTGCCGGCATCCTTTGCCGCCTGCCGGACCACGCGATGCAGGCGTTCGGCAAGGCTGTCGAACGGTACCAGGCGCGCGCTCATCAGGTTTTGTGACAAGTCGCGGTTCAGGCGCGCCTGGGCGGCCAGCGCGGTGCTGGCGTGTTCCAGGTTGAGCAACAGGTTATGCTGCACGGCGGCCACGTCATCCACGCTTTCCGCCATCATGCGTGTGACTTCCTGGAAGCGCGTGAAGCGGTCAAGCTCCAGCGGGTCGAACGGATGCGCATGGTCGGCAGCCAGCACCTGTTGTGAAAGGATTTGCGTCTCGGCCTGTATTTCGACTTCGCGCAACTGGCTGCGCAGGCGAAATACGCTTTCCGTGAGGTCAAGCAGCGCGGTTTTGAGTCCGCGCATTTCGCCTTCGATGCGCGTGCGGGCAATGGCGATTTCGCCCGCTTCGTTAAGCCACTGGTCAACCAGATCAGCGCGCACGCGCAAGGCCGGATGCATCATGGCGGATGGCGGCAGGGCAGGTGCAGCAGCCAGTGGCGATTCCTGTATTGGCGCCGGCGTGGGTTCTGCCAGCACGTCGGCTGGCGGATTGCGCAGCGCATCGATCAGGAGCGCGATGCGGTCAAGCGTTGCTTCCAGTGCATCAAGGTTTTCCGGTGTTACGGGCATGGCCGCCATGGCTGCTTCGATGCGGGTCTCCATGTCATGCAGCATCTCGCCGCATACCATCGCGCCGGCCATGCGTGCGCTGCCTTTCAGGGTATGCAGCGTGCGTGCCAGCGCCTGCGGTATTGCGCCATCGTTGGGCGTTGCCCGCCAGGCGCGCAAATGCTCGCCGATGTCACGCATCAGATCAATGCTTTCGTCAAGGAACAGTGGCAACAACTGCGCGTCGATTTCGTCTTCAAGGCGCACTGGGTGGGGTTCCTCTGCGGGGGGAGCATGCCCTGCGGCAGGGTGCATCGGCGTCATCGCATCGAGTGCGGTGGCAAGTTCCGCCTCCTCGCCGGGCATGCGCCGTTCGGCGACAGCGCCGAGCATGCCGGCCAGCGCCCCAGCGCAGCGGGCGAAAGTAAAGCGATGCGCTTCGCTGGGCGTGGCGTGCACTTGCGCAAAGCGCATCAGCGCGGCTTCCAGCGCATGCGCCAGATGATGGATCGGAAGAAATCCGGTCGCGGCGGCAATGCTGGCCGTGGTGTGCGCCGCGCGGATGGCGTCGTTACCGGGCACGCTTTCCTGGCCAAGCCTTGCTTGCAGTACCGCGAGGTGGCTGCGGGTTTCTTCAAGGTACAGGTTGTAGAGCGCCGGCGCGACATCGACATTGCCAACGCGCACGGGGGATGGTTCAGGGAAGGCGAAGAGTTCGGCTGAAACCGGCGCCGGCTCGTCTATCGGCAGCACGGGCGATTCAGTTGGCGGCAATAACGGTTCCTGGATTTCAGATGCCTGCGCTGGCGGCGCCTGCTGCGCGGTGATGTCCGCCGTGATGTCGGCTCCGTTTTGAAAGTCCTGAAAAGTCGGCGCTGGTGGGACGGCGGCCATAGGCGTTTGCGACGTGTTTACCTCGCTGGCAGAAGGTTCGCCGAGGGCTGCGCAGCGGCGCAGCAACTCGCCGGCATCATGCTGGCGGCTGCCGCCTGCGGCAAGCTGCGTTATCCATGCGTTGAAAACAGTCGCCGCCAGGTCGAGCATCTCCAGCAAGGGTGGTGTCACGGCATGGGCTTCATCCAGCCAGCGGTTCATCACTTGCTCGACGGCCCACGCGGCTTCGCCCAGATCGTGCAGGCCGACCATGCGGCCACTGCCCTTCAATGTATGAAAGCCACGGCGCACGACCGCCAGCGCATCGTGGTTATCGGGCGCGGCATGGATTTGTGGCAGTTGCGCGGTGATGGTCGCCAGCACCTCGTGGGCTTCTTCGAGAAAAATCTCCAGCAGCTCGGCATCCAGCGCATCGTCTTCGCTGCCGATGGCTTGCGCATCTGCCGGCGGCGGCCCAAAAAAATCGTCGGCGTTAGTCGGTCCTTGTTCCAGCCGGGTGATAAAAAAGCCGAGTGCTGAAAGCTTTCTTGCCACCGCATCAAAATCGTCGGCCTGCGGTGTGTTGCCAGGTTGCGCAAAATGCTTGATCGCCGTAGCGCATTCGGCAAGTACCTCTGCGGCACGGGTTTCGCCCAGCATGGTCAGCGCGCCCTGGACTTGATGCATGGGGTGTTGCAAGGCGGCCAGCGTTTCCTGGCGGGTGGTATCGCGGAAGAAGGCATCCAGGGTTTGTTCGATGGCGCCGAGATTGGTGCGTATTTCGCGTGCTACTGAGCCGAGCAGCAAGCGCTCCTGCGCGCGGTGCGCCAGAATGGCGAGGTGCGGTTGCGTCAGCGCGTCGAGATTTTTGCCCAGCGCTGCCAGCGCAAGACGATTGACGACGATATTCACCTGCTCGGTGAAATCGGCATCCAGCGTGGAAAAATTGTCCAGCGCCGATTCTGCCAGCAGCAATGCCGTGGCCATTTCGAGCGCCAGGGTCTCGTTGTGTTGCGCCGGGTCGCGGCGCAGCTGGTCGGCCTGTTCGCGGATGGCGGTGGCCAGTTGTGCGTAAGACGCGTGCGTGCGTGCCGCTTCCTCGGCCAGCCGGGTGGCGTGCTCATGAAAGGGTAGCAAGGCCGCCACACTGTCGGCTGACAACCTGTTCCAGTCCTCCTTGGCAGCAGCGACCAGTTCGCGCAAGCGCCGTACACGGGCACCCTGTCGGTCGATGGCCGTTGCGGTGACGGTGGGCAGCAAGTCATCCAGCCGGTAGGCGGCGCGCACCACGGCCAGCGCGGCGTGGCCCTGTTTGGCAATGGCGGCAAGATAGAGCGCCTCGCGCAGCAGTTCAGCAGATATTTGTTGTGCGGCAGGTGCCTCGCCCAGGCGTTTGATCTGCGTTGCCAGACGCAACAGGAAACGCTTGGCTTCACCGGCATCCGGCAAACCATCGGCGCCCAGCGCATCCAGCACGCCCAGCGCGATCCACCAGTAGGCGCGCGCGGCAGGTGTCGTGCGCGTCATCTCAACCAGGGTCAGCGCGGCTTTCATCTCGCTGATACCCTTGGCGTCGCCCTTGATCCATTTCACGAGGCCGCGATCGAACCCCAGACGCGCCGCGCGCAGGCGCGAAACTAGCGCCTCGCTGGCCAATGGCTCGGGTTCGCGCTCGCGCCTTGGTGGACGCTGGGTAAGATCGGGGAAGAAGAGTTCGCCGGGCGAAGGGTCGGGGAGGCCGCGCGCCAGGATCAGCGCGCGATAGAGCGGGAACAGCCGCAAGGCCTGATGTGCTTCACCAGCCATCAGGCCATCAAGATAGGCGCGCAGGCCGTTTAATCCCGCTTGCAGCGCGTTCAGGGCATCTGCCGTATCCGGCACCTTCCCTTCAGCCAGTGCGGAGAGCAATTGTTCAAGCGCTTGCGCAAACTCGATGACACCCTCCAGGCCAACAATAGCCAACGCACCATGCACCTGATGCAGGCGTGCGCGTGCGCTTTGCAGCGGGCCGTCGGCCGGCGCGGCAACATAAGCCACCACTTCGTCGCGGGTCTGTTCCAGCGCCAGGTCGATTTCACCCTTGACCCAGGACAGCGGTCCGATGTCAGGTGTTGCTGACATGAAAAATGGGCATATAAAAACAGTTAACCACGGCGTTCACCGGGGCGCAGGTTCGCCGTGAACGCCGTAGTTCCAAACTGAGGGGTTGAGGAAAATGCTTCATAATTTGAAGTTGGCGACCGAGCCTTTGAGTTCGACGGCAAGTTCCGCCAATTCGGCGACAGAGATGGCAGTTTCTTCGGTGCGTTTGGTGGTCTGCCCGGTAATTTCGAGAATGTGCTGCATCGACGTGGCGACCTGCGTAGCGCTCCTGGCTTCTGTCTGGGTGGCGTCGGCAATGGCTGCAACACGTTGCGCGAGATCCTGCGAGACACTGGAGATTTCCGCCAGCGACTGGCCTGCGGCATCCGCCAGGTGCGTACCGGCGACGACGCCCTGGATCGAGTGTTCCATGGCGGCTACGGCGTCATGGGTGTCGGCCTGAATGGCCCCGACCAGCGCGGCTATTTGTTGGGTGGCTGCGCCGGAGCGTTCCGCCAGGCGTTGCACTTCTTCGGCCACCACCGAAAAGCCACGGCCGGCTTCCCCGGCCGTGGCGGCCTGGATGGCGGCATTCAGCGCCAGCACATTGGTCTGTTCGGTGATGTCGGAAATGAGGTCGACAATTTCGCCGATTTCCTGCGAGGATTCACCCAGGCGTTTGATGCGTTTCGCGGTTTCCTGTATCTGGCTGCGGATTTCATGCATGCCGGTAATCGAGGCAGTGACTGCCTGCGCACCTTTTTGCGCGACATCGACTGATAAGCGCGCGACGTTTGCGGACTCCTGCGCTGAAGCGGATGCGTCATTCATCGAATCGGCGGTTGCCTGTACCATCGTGCCGGCATTACGGATTTCGTGGGCCTGCGCTTCAGCAGCGTCCAATAGTTCGCGCGAGATGGCCTGCGCGTGGTCGGTGGTGCGGGTTACCCGTTCGGCGGCGTCATTCAGGCGGCGCACCAGCACGGCAAGTTCTTCAATGGCGTAGTTCACCGAGTCGGCAATAGCACCGGTGACATCTCCGGTCACCGTGGTGCGTACGGTCAGGTCGCCATCGGCGAGGTCACTCATTTCGTTGAGCAGACGCAGAATGGCATGTTGTGTCGCTTCCTTTTCGGCTTCGGAAATACGCTGCTGGCGTTCGGCTTCAATACGGCGCCGCGCACTATCCTGGTTGTATAGCAACACCATCAGTACCAGCGTAGTCAGCGCCAGCGAGCCGGCGAAAGACGCCCCTGCGGCGAAAATTTTTGGTGTGCTGAATTCACGCGCGTATACATCTGCCAGTTCATCCACGGCGGTCGCCAACCGGCCGGCGTCGCTGGCTGCACTGGCAACGCGCGCCTGCGCCGTCGGTCGGATATCGACGGGCAAGGCGGCGAGCCGTTTTTCCAGGAGGGTCAAGCCATTGGCCAGCACACTGCCGGCAGGCGCCAGTTCGTGAGCTGCCTGCATATCCTTGACCAGCTGCAGCAAGGTGTTGAGGGTAATGTCGGGTTCCAGGGAGAGGTGTGCAATGCCATACAAAATGCGTCCGGTAAGGCGCGGTAGTTGCCCGCCTGCAGACTCGGCATCGGCCATCATGGCGGGACCCTGCACCACGGATTCGTGCACCAGGCTGCCCAGCAGGATCAGCGGGTTCTTCTGCGCTTCCAGCCGGGACAGCAGCATATCCTGCGGCGCCCATGTCTGGCGCAAGGCATCCAGTGCGGGACGAGCCTTGCCGCTGGTGGCGAATATCCTGACGCCATCAATGTCGCCCCCCTGCGCAAGTATTTCCAGCAGCCGGTTGAACTGGCTACGCGCCTCACCCAGTTCGGCAAACCCACGATTTTCCCCTTGCAACGCACTATGCATCGCTTTGGGTATCTGTTGCGCCAGCAGTTGCAGATGGCTGACGACACTGGCATAAGCAGAGCCACGCGTGGCATTCTGTATCTGTACATAAGCCATGGCAATGGCCAACAGCAGGCTGATGACAAACACAATGCCCAGAATGCGGAACTGCATCTCAAGCGCCAGTTTGCCGAGGACTGGCACGGTGAACTGTCCGTCCTGCGCTGAAGCAGGGGCACGAAATTTTTTGAACCAGGCGTTGAGGTCAAGGGGCATGACGGAGCTTTGCGGAGAAAATCATGGAGTGGCTGTCGGTGGCTTAAATGGCAATGTCGAGATACGAGGGTGCGGCAAGCAGTGCCGGAATGTCCAGATAGGTCCAGCGCATGCCACCGTCGCCGGCCGCAAGATACGCTTTGCGCCAGGCAAGCATGGCGCTTTGCGCCACCCTGCCATCCCCAGCGCTTTGCCGGCTGTGCACTGCCTCCGGAGCACCTGCGGAAATTTTTTCCGGCGCCGGGCCGGGATCGATGGCTTGCAGTTGATCCAGTGTGCGCAAACCCAGCGCGCGCTCCACCAGCAGCGCACTGTGGCTGCCATCGTGGGCGCCGATCAACAGCAGCCGTGATTGGGCCGTACGCGGTGTCGCTTGACCGCCGCGCCAGGCAGCAAAATCCACTACGCTGAACAGTGTGCCGCGAATGTTGGCGATGCCGGCAAACCATGGCTGCGTCAGGGGAACCGGGATGAGCGCAGGCAAGGGTGCGATCTCGCCGGACTGCGCCGGATCGACCAGCCAGTGGCGACCGCCGGGCAAATCGGCTGTGCCGGATCCAATTTCCAGCAGCGATTTCCCCCGCTCGCCTTGTTGGGCCACCAGCAGCCGTTCGGCAAGACGTTGCTGAAATTCGTGCAGATCCAGACGCTGGCTCATAAGTTGTTAACCGAGGGTGGCGATCTTGGCCAGCAGCATCGAGCCATCCACCGGCTTGGTCAGGTAATCCAGCGCACCCTGGCGCATACCCCAGACTTTGTCGGATGCCTGACTCTTGGTGGTGCACAGAATGACCGGAATATCCCTGGTCGCCACATCCCGCGCCAGCGTGCGGGCAGCCTGGAAGCCATTGGTGCCGGGCATCACGACATCCATCAGGATCAGGTCGGGCTGCAATTGTTTTGCCCGGCTAATGCCTTCTTCGCCATTTTCGGCTGTCAGGATGTCAAAGCCACCGCCTGCGAGGATCTGCGTGAGAACGAAACGCTCGGTTGGTGAATCATCCACGATAAGAATTTTTTTGACTGCCCGGCTCATGCCTGCCCCCTGCTTCTTGTGGTTTGCGCCATCACGATGCCGAGGAAATTTTCTTTGGTGAACGGCTTGGTCAGATATTCATCGGAGCCGGCAAGACGTCCGCGCGCGCGGTCAAACAGGCCATCCTTTGACGACAGCATGACAACCGGTGTGGCGGAAAATTTCGGGTTCTTTTTGATCAGCGAGCAGGTTTGATACCCATCCAGGCGCGGCATCGTGATGTCGCAGAAAATGATGGCCGGCTGGTAATCATTGACCTTGGCCAGCGCGTCAAAGCCATCCTCGGCAAGAACCACCTGAACGCCTGCCTGGGCAAGGAATATCTGCACACTTTTGCGGATGGTGGCCGAGTCATCAATCACCATCACCTTGAGTCCGGCAAGGGGCAGGGATTCGTCCATGTTGGTGCTAATGATACCGGTTGTCGCACACGACGTGGCCTGGCATATCAGATCTCCACCATCTCGAAATCTTCCTTGCGCGCATTGCATTCGGGACAAGTCCAGTTGGGCGGCAAGTCTTCCCAGCGCGTTCCCGGGGAGATGCCATCCTCGGGCAATCCCAGGCTTTCGTCGTAGATGAATCCGCAGATGAGGCACATCATCTTGCGGTAGGCTTGTGTGGAGACCATGGGCGTTAGGTTAAAATCGATTGCATATTAACCCAAGCCGCACGGGTCCTGTAGCCATTTTCTTTTGCCATCTTGTCCTGCGGGTTCAAGTGATGGATGGCAGCCCCGTGAAAGCCAATGATTCCCACCCAGTCCAGCAACGCTGTCCCCCCCATTGTTTTGACCTTCGCCGCCTCTGACCCGACTGGCGGCGCCGGTTTGCAGGCCGACCTGCTGACCATTGCCAGCCTGGACTGCCACCCACTCTCGGTGGTCACTGCGCTCACGGTGCAGGATACCGCGGGTGTCGAAGACATCCTGCCTATTGATGCCGGATGGGTAGCCGATCAGGCGCGCGCGCTGCTTGAAGACATGCCGGTCGCTGCTTTCAAGATCGGCATGCTGGGCAGTGTCGAAACCATCGCCGCGATTGCCGAGATCATTGCCGACTACCCTGACATTCCGGTGATTCTCGACCCGGTGCTGGCCTCCGGGCGTGGTGATGCGTTTGCCGATGAAGAAATGGTCGGGGCGCTGATTGGCCTGCTGCTGCCGCAAACCACGGTGCTCACGCCGAACAGTCTGGAAGCGCGGCGTCTGGCGCAGGAGGCCGATGATGGCCAGGAAGACGAGGCGCAGAAGGTACTCAGCCTGGCCGAATGTGCGCACCAGTTGATCAATTTCGGTTGTGAGTATGTGCTGGTCACCGGCACCCACGAAGACACGCCGCAGGTCATCAATACGCTGTATGGCAGCCACGGTGTCGTTTGCGCGCACCGCTGGGATCGCCTGCCCGGCAGTTATCACGGCTCTGGCTGTACGCTGGCCTCGGCCATCGCGGCGCATCTGGCCAGCGGCCATGGCCTGATGGATGCCATCGCAGGCGCGCAGGAATACACCTGGCAAACGCTGGCCGCAGGCTTTCGTCCCGGCATGGGCCAGTTCATGCCCAACCGCCTGTTCTGGCTGCATGAGGGTGATAGCCAGGAAAGCTGATGGCTGCGCACATGATGCTCACCGGACTGTACGCCGTCACGCTTGACGACCCGATATTGCCGCGTCTTTCCGCGCTGGTGCAGGCGGCGCTGAATGGTGGCACGCCCATTGTTCAATATCGCAACAAAACGGCGCCGCCACCCTTGCGCCGCGCCCAGGCTGCCGAATTGTTGCGTATCTGTCGCAGCGCGGGCGCGCGGCTCATCGTTAATGATGATGTCTGGCTGGCGGTTGAGATCGGCGCCGACGGCGCGCACATTGGCCGCGATGACGCCCCCGGCGGCTCGCTGGCTGCCGCGCGCGATGCGCTGGGCGCCAAGCGCATCCTGGGCGTTTCCTGCTACAACGAGATGGCGCGTGCGGAAGAGGCCGCCGCAGCGGGCGCGGATTATCTGGCCTTTGGCAGCGTCTTTGCTTCGCGCACCAAGCCCTCGGCGGTACGTGCCCCGCTGGAACTGATTACCGAAGCCAAGCGGCGCTTCCATCTGCCCATCGCAGCGATTGGCGGCATCACGCTGGAAAATGCGCCGCAAGTGCTGGCCGCCGGCGCCGACATGCTCGCCGTGGCCAGCGATTTGTTCGATACCATGGATATCCAGACGCGCGCCGCCGCATATGGCAAACTCTTCAGCCCGCCGCAATCAACCCTCACATCATGACGACCAATAGCGCAGTACTTTTTCAGCGCGCCCAGCGCTGCATTCCCGGCGGCGTGAACTCCCCCGTACGCGCCTTCCGCTCCGTCGGTGGCACGCCGCCCTTCATCGCGCGCGGCGCAGGCTCGAAGATATGGGATGTGGATGGCCGTAGTTACATTGATTACGTCGGCTCATGGGGGCCGCTGATTCTCGGCCATGCCGACCCGGCGACAGTGCAGGCCGTGCAGGCCGCTGCCGCCAATGGCTTGTCATTCGGTGCGCCGACGGCAGGCGAGGTCGAGCTGGCTGAATTACTCACGCAGCTTGTGCCCGGCATGGAGATGGTGCGCCTGGTGTCTTCCGGCACGGAAGCCACGATGAGCGCGATCCGCCTGGCGCGCGGGCATACCGGCCGCGACACGCTGGTCAAGTTCGAGGGCTGCTACCACGGCCACAGTGACAGCCTGCTGGTCAAAGCCGGTTCCGGCATGCTGACCTTTGGCAACCCCTCGTCAGCCGGTGTGCCCGCTGATCTTGCGCAGCACACGCTGGTGCTCGACTACAACAATGCCGATGCGCTGCATGATGTGTTCGCCAACCATGGCGACCGCATCGCCGGCGTGATCGTCGAGCCGGTGGCGGGCAACATGAACCTGGTTGCGCCCAAGGCGGAATTCCTCGCCACGCTGCGCGACTTGTGTACGCGCTATGGCGCGGTACTGATTTTCGACGAAGTGATGACCGGCTTTCGCGTGGGTCTCGGGTCCGCGCAAGGTTTGTACGGCATCACGCCGGACCTGTCGACCTTCGGCAAGATCGTCGGCGGCGGCCTGCCGTTGGGCGCTTTCGGCGGACGCCGCGAGATCATGGAAAAAATCGCTCCGCTGGGGCCGGTGTATCAGGCCGGTACGCTGTCGGGCAATCCGCTGTCTGTGGCTGCTGGCCTGGCGACATTGAAGCAATTGCAAGCGCCCGGGTTTTACGCGGCATTGGCGGAAAAAACCCTGCTGCTGACCGAAGGACTTACCGCCGCTGCGCAGCGGCAGGGCGTGCGGTTTTCAGCGCAAGCCATCGGTGGCATGTTCGGCCTGTATTTCGCCGCCACGCCGCCAGCCACCTATGCCGAAGTCATGGCCATGGATGCCGCGGCGTTCAACCATTTCTTCCACGCCATGCTGGATGCGGGGATTTATCTTGCGCCTTCGGCCTTCGAAGCGGGCTTTGTTTCCGCGGCGCACACGCCAGGCGATATTGCGGCGACGATAGCCGCGGCGGAAAAGATTTTTGCTGCGTCGGGAACGTAAAAGTCGGCGTTGGCGAAACGGCGATAGCCCTTAACGCAACCAGCCCTTGCGACGGAAAAAGGCGAACGGCAGCGCAACCGAAATCACCATCAGCGCGATGGAGAACGGATAACCCCAGGGCCAGTCGAGTTCGGGCATGTGCTTGAAATTCATGCCATAGATGCTGGCGATCAGCGTCGGCGGCAAGAGGCCGACCGAGGCCACGGAAAAAATCTTGATGATCTTGTTCTGGTTGATGTTGATGAAGCCCACTGTGGCATCCATCAGGAAGTTGATCTTGTTGAAGATGAAGGCCGTGTGGCCGTCGAGTGATTCAATGTCGCGCAAAATCTGCCGCGCGTCGTCGTGCTGGTTGGGCGCCAGCAGCCGCCCGCGCATCAGGAACGAGAGCGCGCGGCGGGTGTCCAGCACATTGCGCCGGATGCGCCCGTTCAAATCTTCTTCGCGGGCAATGTCGGCCAGGATGGACGCGGCTTCAGCATCGGTCACGTCGGTCGACAACACCTTGCGGCCGACAGCTTCCAGCCCGGCGTAAACATCCTCCAGCGCATCGGCGGAATATTCGACATCGGCGGCATACAAGTCGAGCAGCACGTCCTTGCCGTCCGACACGTAGCCCGGCTGGATGCGCGCGCGCAGGCGTTGCAGGCGGAACACCGGCAGTTCTTCGTCGCGCACCGAGAACAGGATGTTGTGGTGGAGGATGAAAGCCACCGCCACATTGCGCGATTCGCCCTCCTTGTCGAGCAGGAAGTCAGAATGCAGATGGACTTCGCCGCTGTCCTCGATGTAAAACCGCGCGGATTCCTCGAGATCGGAAATGTCATCGGTATTCGGCAGTTCGAGGCCGAAAATTTCGTTGATCCAGGTGCGCTTGACCGCCGAAGGGGCGATCAGGTCGACCCAGATCGGCTGCGCCGCGGCGAGTTCCGCGCGGTTGGTGATGGGAATCTGGCGCAGGCGGCCGTTTTGCAGGTCGAAGGCGTTGAGCATCGTCGGCTCCTGGCGTGCGGTTTCTGTCGCGGCCAGCGTTTCGCGCGCGGCATCCGAGAGTTCGTCAAGAATCGACGAGCGGCGCTCGGTGGCGGTGAGTTCCCACACCAGCAGGCATTCGTCCTGCGGCAAGGCTTCCAGGATGCGTGCGATATCCGCGGCGGCCAATTGCGCCAGCTTGTCGCGCAGCGCATTCAGATGCTGTTTGTGCACCAGGGTTTCGATCAACTCGTGGCGCGGCATGTCCTGCCGATGTACCAGATTTTCCACCCGCTTTTGCCGCGCCAGCAGTTCCTGGATTTCGCGCAGGCTGTTGTGCACGTCCGCCAGCGCATGGGCTTCCTTGCGCTCCGGCGGAATGGGGCTGGTGTCTGGGTTGTCGGTCGGCGGGTTCACGGTGGCGCTTTCAGGTTGGCGCTGTTGAAGGCTTGCATTGTATCGCCACAGCTGCCGTGCACCGCCGTGCAGGATTACGGTGGCACGTCGGCGTAACGCATGCGCCGCAGGATCAGTTGCGTGCGCTTGTCGAGATAGGCGGAATACAGGCGCTTCTCAAAGCGGCGCGGCGCGGGCAGCATCACCGCCAGGCGGGCTGCCTGTGCGGCATTCAGCTGGCTGGCGGAAACGCCGAAATAATGTTGTGCGGCCGCCTCGGCACCGAAGATGCCCTCGCCCCATTCCACCTCGTTCAGGTACACCTCGAGGATGCGCCGCTTGTCCCACAGCAGTTCGAGCCAGACGGTGATGATGGCTTCTTCTCCCTTGCGGATAACCGATTTGCTCGGCGAGAGCAGGAGGTTTTTCGCCAGTTGCTGCGAAATGGTCGAGCCACCGGCCACGACACGGCCTTTTTTCTGATTTTTCTGGATGGCTTTTTGCATGCCTTCCCAGTCGAAACCTTCGTGGTCGATGAATTTGTCATCCTCGGCGGCGACTACGGCGCGTTTCAGATGCACGGAGATTTTTGCGTAAGGCACCCAGTGCTGTTTCAGTTCAGCCTGCGGGTTTTTCTCGCGCAGCACATCCAGCTGCTGGCTTTGGAAACTGGTCATGCCAGGGTCTACCCATTTCCACCACACCACCCAGCCCAGATACCAGCCCTGCCACAACAGCAGCAGACCGAAAAACCAGGCCAGACCGAGCTTGAGCCAGTGCGGGGCGGGTCTCATTTTGACAATGCGGCGCGCGGCTTGGTGCGTAATTCCGCAAGCACGGGCGCAGTTTGCGGCCGTACGCCGCGCCAGACGAAAAAGGCTTCCGCGGCCTGTTCCACCAGCATGCCCAGCCCGTCCACCACTTGCACGCCGGCGGCGGATGCGGATTGCATGAAGGGCGTATTGCGGCCATAAAGCATTTCATAGGCCAAGGCGTTGGCTGAAAAAGTCGGCGTTGGCAATACGGCGTCGGTCAGGCCCGCCGATGTGGCGTTGATGGCCAAATCGAATGTTTGCTTGTCCAGCGCGGCAAACCCGCCGCCTGCCACCTGAAAATCCGCCGCCAGCCGCAGCGCTTTTTCCGCCGTGCGGTTGGCGATGAAAATCGATGCCGGTTGCAAGGCCAGGAGCGGCATGATCACCCCGCGCGCCGCACCGCCAGCGCCGAAAATCAGGATGCGCGCACCGCGCAAGTCGCGGCCGAGATTCACCGTGATGTCGCGCACCAACCCGGCGCCATCGGTGTTGTCGCCGCTGATGCGGACGCCGCTTCCATCCTGAACGAAACCATTCTTAACAAAACTTAGCGTATTCACCGCGCCAGCGGCCTGGGCGCGCGGCGTCAAATCCTGCGCCAGGCGGAAGGCTTCTTCCTTGAATGGCACAGTGACATTCGCGCCGCGCCCGCCTTGCGCCGCAAACGTGGCCACGGCAGCGGCGAAACCATCCAGCGGCGGACAAATTGCTTCGTAGCGCATGGTCTGCCCGGTCTGTTGCGCAAACATCACGTGGATGCGCGGCGACAGGCTGTGGCCGACCGGATTGCCGAACACCGCATAGTGCTCAATTGGCATGCAATTCATCCTCGCTGGTAAATGTCCAGGTGCGGGTGATCTCGATGATGTCGGTATCGCGCGTGATGGCGTCGGGAAACGGCGCATAAGGCGCCGCCATGCGCACGATGCGTATCGCAGCCTGATCCAGCACCGGCTGCCCCGATGGCCGGTTAAGTTCCACCTTGTCCAGTTCGCCGTTGCTTTTGATCACCACCGTGAGTACCAGGCTGCCATACAGGCGGCCGCGCGCCGCGGTTGGGTAATTCAGGTTGCCCACGCGTTCGATTTTCTGCCGCCAGTCTTCAACATACTGCGCGAAGCGATATTCGGAAACACGCGCGCCGATAAATTTCTTGCGTGGCCGCTGGTTGTATTCCTCGGTTTGCCGCGCAATCTCGCCTTCCAGCCGGGCAATGGCCAGTGCCCTGGTCGCCAGGTCAAGGCCGGAGATGGCGGGCGTCGGCGAGGGTGTGGCCGGTTTGGGCACGGCTTCATGGGCCTGTATTGATTGCTTGCTGTGCAACTGCGTCAGCATCTTTTGTGTTTCGGCCTCCATCTGCGTCACGCGCTGCTGTGCGGCAATCAGGTCGTCCCCCTGCTTTGTTTGTTTTGCGGGCGGCAGCGGCGTCTTGGCGCGGCGGTCTTCCACTGTGTCGCCACCGCCATCCAGGCTGGTCTGCGCCCGCGCCTGCGCCTTGTCCGGACGATGCCGGCTTTTGCTGTTGACCAGGATCACGTCCAGCGCGCGCTCGGTGGCCTTGTGCATCAAATCCGGCGGCGTGAAATGGATGGCCAGAAGAATCCCATGCACCAGCAGCGAAATAACAAGCGCCAACGTCAGTGGACGCAGCGATGCAAGCAAGGCGAACAGTCTGGAAAAAACGGCGGGCATGGGCGCGGATTCTACCCTGTGGCTTCTGCCCCCCCATTGCTTTCCGCGACGCTTTTACTGACACTTTCCACAAGGCTTGCACCCTCGCTTGCATCCTCGCCTGTGTCTTCGCTCGTATCCTCATGTAGCGCATCATCGCCGGCAGGCAGCACCGCGATCGGCGTGACAGCGGCCAGCACATCGACAAAGCGTGCGCGGATTTCGGCCGTCAGCAAGTCAATTTCCTCGATGTTCAAGCGTACTTTCGACCCACGCGGCGCGGTGGCCATGTCCGGTAATGACGGCGCACGCAGCACCAGCGGCAGGTCGACCACGCGCACCAGCGCTTCACGCAGCACCACGGCTTCCAGCGTGGTGGCGCCGGTTTGCAGCAGATAACGCAGAC
>WOYI010978369.1_pt1 | contig 14980 bp, 14 predicted proteins | sample 6423411 | NCBI WGS metagenome assembly WOYI01 (sample SAMN13441803, study PRJNA592873) | oil field metagenome | biome: oil field; feature: oil-well bore; material: oil-contaminated soil; isolation source: oil-contaminated soil from oil-well borehole | place: Germany: Wietze | collected 2016-10-18 ...
AAGAAGGATAATTGGAGAGTGGGAGAAAAAACTTTTTCCCCTCCCATTCCTGTTTTTTTATTTATTTATGCATGAGGCAACCACAAGCCTCTGGATTTGCGTACCTGCTCACTATGGATCAACATTGGTTAGTTCCTACGCATACCGCAATTATCATTCCGGATTTTCAGGTTTCCCTAAACGCTTTACAAGATGTAAAGGTTTCTGTATCCTTATATACAGTTTTTGCATAATTATACATAGAAGCTAAGGAGTTACCTACATGCATGATGCAACCCAACGAGTGATGGACCGTGTGATCCAACTCGATCCGAACCAGCCAGAATTTATCCAAGCTGTCACTTCTTTCCTAGGCTCCGTTGACAAGCTAGTTGACGACATCCCCCAGATACTCTACCACAAAGTACTCGATCGTATGGTGGAACCAGAACGTGTCATCATGTTCCGAATCCCCTGGTTTGATGATGATGGGTTATTGCAACTTAACCGTGGCTTCAGGGTACAGATGAACAGTGCCTTAGGCCCCTATAAGGGGGGAATGCGTTTACACCCCTCGGTCAATCTCTCAATTCTGAAGTTCCTTGCCTTTGAGCAGACTTTCAAGAACAGTCTCACCGGCCTCTCTCTTGGCGGGGCCAAGGGGGGAAGTGATTTCAACCCCAAGGGCAAGAGTGATGGCGAGGTCATGCGCTTCTGCCAGAGTCTCATGCTTGAACTGGGCAGACATATCGGTGAAGACACCGACGTACCTGCAGGGGACATCGGTGTAGGCGGACGCGAGATCGGGTACATGTACGGCCAGTACAAACGTATCCACAACAAGAGTGTAGGGATCCTTACAGGCAAGGGCCTCTCCTTCGGAGGATCATTTATCCGCCCTGAGGCTACAGGCTACGGCTTGGTCTACCTCTCATCTGCCATATTGGAAGCTGAGGGCAAGAGCCTTGATGGCAAAAGCTGTCTGATAAGTGGAAGCGGAAACGTAGCCCAATACACTGCAGAGAAACTGCTGAAGATGGGTTCCAAGGTACTTACCATGAGTGACTCAAGCGGAGTCCTCATTGACCCAAGCGGTATCGATGCGGATAAGCTCGCCTACATCAAAACACTGAAGAATGTCAGACGGGGACGTATTGCCGAGTATGCCCAGAAGTATAAGGAAGCTACCTACATCCCCCACAATGGCTCTGCCTCCACGAATCCTATCTGGGATGTAAAAGCTGACTATGCATTCCCTTGTGCAACCCAGAATGAGATTAACGCTGAGGATGCGAAGAACCTTGTCGCCAACAAGATACAGCTGGTGGGAGAAGGGGCTAACATGCCCACAACCCTACAGGCAGAAGAGATCCTGATGGAAGGGGGAGTCCTTCTGGCACCTGGCAAAGCTTCCAATGCAGGAGGCGTTGCTGTCTCCGGTCTTGAGATGGCCCAGAACAGCCAAAGGATGCAGTGGTCACCTGAGCAGGTCGATGCACAACTCCTCACTATCATGAAGAACATCTACAGCAACATCAGCCAGGCTGCAGACAAATACAGCACAAAGAATAACTTTGTCGATGGTGCCAACATTGCTGGATTCCTCAAGGTCTCCGATGCCATGATAGCCCAGGGGTACGTGTAGAGGGGCAACTCCCTCATACAGAGGAGAGTAGTACCTCAAGATTTTGTTCTAAACCTACAATCCAAAGGAAGCATCTACCGACCAACAAGGGAGGAAGATGCTTTCTTTCGTCTAAGGCAGCTCCAGGAAATGCCTTCTTTACAACGCATACAGGCAAGACGCGTCGAGTATCCTTGAAGGATATGGCATACCCAGACTCTGATATATACCCTGGCATTGAGCCCATACCTGTCTGAAGTGTATGTCATCAAACAGAAGATCATCACCAATACCTGGAGGTCTTACACAACCGATAATGCAATTCTCTTCTGGCAGCAAAGTCCTCCTCTGTACGGATGGCTGTATTTCTGATATACTATAGCAATAAGGAGATTATACATGAAAGATCAAGAATTTTATATTTGTAAGGTTTGCGGAAACATTGCTGCTAAAGTTGTCGATAGGGGACCTAAGCTCTCCTGCTGTGGAGAGGAGATGACACCCTTGAAGGTAAACTCCGTTGATGCAGCTAAGGAAAAACACGTTCCTGTTGCAACCGTGGAAAAGAACCTAGTTACCGTAAACGTCGGGTCAGTAGATCATCCCATGACCAAAGAACATCATATCAGCTGGATCTATCTGGAGACTGAGAAAGGTGGACAGAGGAAGAATCTTAGTGTAGACGGCAAGCCTCATGCAACCTTCTGCATTGATGATGACAAGGTTCGTGCAGTTTTTGCCTATTGCAATCTGCACGGACTTTGGAAGATCGACCTTTAGGAACTACCTAGAGCATTAACCCCTACCCTGTTGCTTGTAGTATGGTCAAAAGACAAAGCTGTGCAAGCACCATTCCTATCACATGTTGATTGAGCTCTCCCAAATACAAAACTGCCCTTCCAATCTCGGAAAAGGCAGTTTTTTTCTTTCATCACTATAGGATATCAGAAAACAGTTTTATTTGACCACTATCCTAAAGTACCGTTTCTTTCCTGCCCTGAGCAGGATTTCACCAACCTCATCAAGATAGGTGAGATCGATAATGGCTTTAGGATCAGTAATCTTCGTATCCCCGACCCATGCTCCCCCACCATCGACAAGACGGCGTGCATCACTGTTGGTTGCAGCAAGGTCTGTGCGGGCAAACAGGGCCAGAACAGGAATGCCCTCGCCAAGCTCGCTCTTCTCCACTTCAATGAAGTTCATTCCTTCACGGCCCTCAGGGCCAAGGTTGGCAGGGCCAAACATAGCCTGAGCGGCAGCCTGGGCTTTCTCAGCCTCTTCAACACCATGAATAATCTTGGTCTGCTCATAGGCCAGGCGTACCTTGGCCTCGTTTACGTTGACCCCTTCCTTCTCATACTGCGCAATTTCCTCCAGGGGGAGGAAGGTAAAGAGCTTGAGGAACTTGATGACATCCTCATCGTTTACATTACGCCAGTACTGGTAGAAGTCATAGGGGGAAAAGAGCGTGGGGTCAAGAAATACTGCACCCTTCTCGCTCTTGCCCATCTTCTGTCCATCAGAGCGTGCGATAAGGTTGAAGGTCAGCCCGTAACACTCAGCTGATTCGGTCTTCCTGATAAGATCAATGCCTGCAACAATATTACCCCACTGGTCATCGCCTCCGATCTGGAGCCGACACCCATGGTCGCGATAAAGGGTTAGAAAGTCATAGGACTGCAACAGCTGGTAGTTGAACTCAATGAACGAGAGCCCCCGCTCCAGCCTTGCCTTGTAGGATTCAAAGGTTAGCATCCTGTTTACCGAGAAGTGTCGCCCGATCTCCCGAAGGAAATCGATGTAGTTCAAGTTGGTAAGCCAGTCTGCATTGTTGAGCATCACAGCCTTGCCCTTACCGCCTGAAGGTTTCTCGGAGAAGTCAACTACGGTGCTCAACTGCTCCTTGATGGAAGCGCAATTTGAGGCTACCTCTTCAGGGGTGAGCATCTTGCGCAGCTCGGTCTTCCCAGAGGGGTCTCCGATCATGGCAGTGCCACCACCTACAAGGGCGATTGGGTTGTGCCCGGCAAGTTGCAGGTGGTGCATTGCAAAGAAGGGCACCATATGCCCGATGTGCAGGCTCTTTCCTGTGGGGTCTGCCCCGACATAGAAGCTCACGCTTTCCTTGTCCATCAATGCACTCAGTGCATCAGTATCTGTACATGCCTTGACGAACCCACGGTCCACCAAGGTCTGAAGTGCTTGATTCATGCTTAGGCCTCTACTCTCTTGTACTCTTTGGTCGCCTTACCGATGGTGGCAACCAACTCTGTAATGGGGACTCTCACCTGCTCCATGCTGTCACGGAAGCGCAGTGTCACCGTATCATCTTGCAGCGTGTCATAGTCGACTGTCACACAATACGGGGTCCCTATCTCATCCATGCGGCGGTAGCGACGGCCGATGGCACCACTGACATCAAAGAAAGTGACAAAATCTTCCCGAAGCTCCTTTTCAAGCCTGGAGGCATAGTCTGCAATGCCGTCCTTCTTTACCAGAGGGAGCACAGCTACGGTCACTGGAGCAATCTTGGGGTGGAAGTGCAACACAGTGCGCACATCCCCACCTTCAAGGGTCTCTTCCTCGTAGGCATCGCTGAGGGCCATCAGGACGTTGCGTGTCAGCCCTGCAGAGGTCTCAACCACATAGGGGATGTAGCGCTCGTTGGATTCAGGGTCGAGGTAGTTCATCTCCTTACCACTGAACGTCTGGTGTTGGGTGAGGTCATAGTCTGTGCGGTTATGCACCCCTTCAAGCTCCTGCCAACCCATGGGGAAGAGAAACTGGATGTCATAGGCATCCTTTGCATAGAAGGCAAGTTCATCAGGTCCATGCTGGTGCCAGCGCAAGCTAGATCTCTGTATGCCAAGTTTCTCATAGAAAGCCATTCTCTGCTCTCTCCAGTAGGAGAACCACTGTTCGTCGCTGCCAGGCTTGCAAAACCACTGCATCTCCATCTGCTCAAACTCACAGGAGCGGAAGATGAAGTTCTTGGTGGTAATCTCGTTACGGAAGGACTTGCCTACCTGGGCAATGCCAAAGGGAATCTTTACCCTACTCGACTGCACAATGTTCTTGAAGTCCACATAAATGCCTTGAGCGGTCTCAGGCCTGAGATAGATGGTCGAACCCGAATCGGCATCAGCGCCGATATGGGTCGAGAACATCAGGTTGAAGTTCCTCGGCTCGGTGAAGCTTTCCTTGGTACCACAGGTGGGGCATGCCCCGTTGAGGTCAATCTGGTCGGCTCGGAAACGAGACCTACACTGCTTGCAGTCGACCATAGGGTCGGTGAAATTCGATACGTGGCCACTGGCTTCCCAAACACGGGGATGCATCAAAATCGATGCGTCGAGCCCGACGATACCATCATGTATCTGAGTCATCTCCTTCCACCAGAAGTCACGAATATTATTTTTCAGCTGCACACCCATCGGACCGTAGTCATACGCCCCATTCAAACCACCATAGATCTCACTCGACTGGAAAATAAACCCACGACGCTTACACAGCGAGACAATCTTGTCCATTGTAACTTCAGCCATATTCTCAACCCTCACTTCTCAGCACTGACAATGCTGTCTCTATTCTTGCAAATGTTTTCTCCTGCCCAAGCAGGAAAATTGAATCAAACAGGGGAAGACTCACCGAACTGCCGGTCAGAGCCACCCTCAGGGGCATGAACACCCCGTTTACCTTGACATCCAACTCGGTTGCCAGGGCAGCTATCTCTTTCTCCATATCCTCGTTGGACACATTGGCAGAGAGGCCCTTCTTCAGAATGTCATAGGCTCCTTCCAAAGCGGTGAGTGCGACCGAGCTCTGTACGTTCTTCGCAAGGAACAGCGAAGGGTCGTTATACACAGGCTCCTCAAAAAGGAAGCGCGAGAGAGGCACCACATCACTGAGCACCTTCAGCCGCTCCTTAACCACAGGGACCAGGGCGTCAAACTTTGCTTGGACATCCTCAGAAAGAGGCTCTGACACAAAGCCGGCCTCAAGCATGTAGGGAAGCAGCAACTGCGCAAGCTCCTCATCACTCTTCAGACGGATATACTGGCCATTGAACCAGTCAAGCTTCTTGTAGTCGAACACCCCGGGGGCCTTGTTGATCTTCTCCAAGGAGAATACCTCTTCAAGCTCCTCTTTGGTGAAGAACTCCCTCTGCCCGTCATAGGACCAGCCGACCATACTCACATAGTTCATCAAAGCTTCAGGCAGGTATCCCTTCTCCCTAAAATCCCGTACAGAGGTTGAACCATGGCGCTTGGAAAGTTTTTGGCCATCCTTGCCCATGACCATGGGAAGGTGGCAGTACAGGGGGGCCTCCCAGCCAAAGGCCTCATATAACAGAATATGAAGAGGCCCTGAGGGAATCCACTCCTGGGCACGCATGATATGGGTGATATGCATCATATGATCGTCGATGACGTTTGCAAGGTGATAGGTAGGAAACCCGTCACTTTTCAGGAGTATCGGATCAGGACTGACATCACGGTTTCGTCGGCTGATGTCACCCATAAGCACATCATGGATGGTTGTCTTTCCCTCTGTGGGAACCTTGAGGCGGATGACACTCGTCAAGCCTTGGCTTTCAAGTTCGGAACGCTCTTCGTCAGTAAGGTTGGAGCAATGACGGTCATAGCCCTGCATCTCGCTTTTTGCGGCCTGCTGTTCGGCTCTAAGCGTTTCAAGTCGCTCAGAGGTGCAGTAGCACCGGTAGGCCTTGCCATCAGAAACCAGCTGTTCGGCATATTTCTTGTAGAGCCCAAAGCGTTCGCTCTGCACATACGGTCCGTAAGGGCCACCGACAAGCGGACCTTCATCACACTTGAGGCCTAACCAGTTGAGGGTATTGTACAAATCCTCCAAGGATTCGTCGCTGTACCGCTCCTGGTCAGTGTCTTCTACACGAAGAATGAATTTCCCCCCGTTTGCACGGGCAAAAAAATAGTTGAACAAGGCTGTGCGCACTCCACCGATATGTTGCAAGCCGGTTGGAGAGGGGGCGTAACGTACTCTAACTTCCATCAGGATATACTCCTTCTTATTGCTACTGTTGTACCGTAAATATGAGATAATGGCAACAATCCTCTGAATTCAGTGCTCCAAAGATAGCAAATGATACCAAGTGTTTTGCAAACAAACAGAATATCACCTTAGGTATATATTCAGAAAATTTTCTTCTATAAAGCCATGATTTTGCCAAGGTTTTAGCAATTTAGGAGGTCTGTGCATTGACCCTAACTCCTCATTTGATATAGAATTCAAGGAATTATATCTTTGGAGGACTACACTGTACGCAATTCCCACAACCACTGCATTCGGACTAGGCAACCACAGCGAACTGCGAAGACTTTTCACTCTTGCAACTATCCTGCTTGCCCTACTCTTCCTTGCAGAAAATCTATCACCACTATATGCTCTATTTTCGAGCAGTTCTATGATATTCTTTTTTGCCCTTTCCCTGGTAAGCCTCTTGGCAGCATATCACCTATACAGCTCCATGACCCGTATTGGACGAGTCCCCTTTCTCTTTGCCCGTCCCCAACGCAAGGAGTTCATTCTCCTCGTTGATGACATTCTCCTCAATCAGGAGTTTCGTAGGCTCAAGAAGTTTCACCATCACACCGGCCACATCTATGACCATGTCATCAGAGTCTCCTACATATCCTACGTGATAGCCAAGGCGCTTGGTCTTGACTACCGTTCAGCTGCCCGTGGAGGCCTGTTGCACGACTTCTTTCTCTATGACTGGAGGGAGCGCAAGGCCAGTGACACCAGTCGTGCCCTGCATGGTCGGGAACATCCACACATAGCCCTGGCAAATGCAAGGGGACAATTCGAAGTAAGCGACCTGGAAGCTGATATCATCGTCAAGCACATGTTTCCCAAGACCCGGCAGATACCCCGGTACAAGGAAAGTTTTGTGGTCTCCCTCAGTGACAAGATTTCCTCTGTCTATGAGTATTATGGAATGCTGAAGCATCGCTACTTGCACAGGAGAAAGAAATGATAGGAAGAAAGGGAGGGCGTATGGTAAAACCTTACGCCGCCTACATCACCTACCAACCAGACAGAAGGCCCTCATCAAAAACCAATCTGCCATTATCCTTTTGCTAACCAGGATACAACACTCTCCATGGCCTTGTCCTGTGCAGGAAGATCCTTGTCATAGGGCATGAAGTGGGAGGCTGCAGGAATATGCAGGTGCTTGTTGCTACCATGTGCCTTCTCCATGACAAGACGGCTTGCTGCCTGGGGAACTGTCTTGTCCAACCCCCCGCTAATGATCAGAGTATCGGCAACTAGATGATCGAGACAGGCTACAGCTTGCCGTCGAACCTTTTCCAATTCCCAAACAGCCGTGGGGAAGGTATAAGACCAGTATTCAGCGCCAAGGAACTCATCATCATCCTTATCGCCCTCATAGTAGAAATGATACTCAGGATCACTCTTCCAGGAAACTTTCAGGCGTTTGACAAAGTGGCGGAAAAGCCTGAGCTTCCAAACGGGTATGGAAGGGATCAAAAGAGCTGGGGCGAGCAGTGCAAGCCGCTGGACATCAAAGGCATCGGCTATGATAGTGGCAATGGCCCCACCCATGGAGTGACCTACCAGATAGACGTTCGAATACCTCTTGGAAAGATTTGTATAAGCATCATAAATGGTACCTATCCAATCTTCAGCCTTCGATGCGAGAAAATCATTCCCACTGGTTCCATGACCAGGGAGACGGGGTGCAAAGCAGTCAAAGCCTGCCTCATAGAGGTCTAGCCCAGGTCTGATGAGCTCACCTGGATACCCACTGAAGCCATGGACAAGCAGGACGGCCTTCGGAGAACGTTCTTGATGTACCATCTTCCAAGCTCTGGCACACTTGCGCACAGGAGCCTTATCCTGGTAGTGATTGGTATCCCAAGCAAATACATCATAGGAAATATTCATATCAGGTCTCCTTACCATGTTTGTTTGAGCAGATTCAGCAGGTCAATCCTGCTACGGACCTTTGTCTTGGAGAAAATATTGGCCACATGGTTATTAACCGTATTAGCACTGATACCAAGGTCTGCCGCTATCTCCTTGTTTGTCAGCCCGTTGCTAACCAACTGGATTACAACAAACTCACGCTCAGTAATATGATAGGGTACCAGGTCTTCCAAGGCAAGGTCTTTCTTACCCAGCGCCCCTTCCCTAGCCAGCCTGACAAACTCCATAAACAGGAATGTCATGACGCTGATGGAGAAGGCAAGGAAATACACGCCGTACATCAGAGGCTTGATAGAAGGGAAAACTAGGGAAAGAACAATGGAGGGCAGCATCGCAGCACTGACAATGATGATGGTGATGCACGTTGCCCTTGCCGTCTTGTTCTCGATGGAAGAGAGGTTCTTGAGCACGATGATGAGACAGAACCCCACCACAAACACAAACAAGAGGATCATAAGGTCATCAAAGGCCTTGTTACCAGTAATGGCATGGAAAATTCCAAGACTCAGGTAGACACCAGCCAAGATATAGAAAAATGTCTTATAGGGGTTTCTCCAGGGGTGTGCGATTACCCATGTGGTGAAGTATGGCAGGAACACTGTCAAGAATGTCACATTCGCAATGAAGACAAAGCCAATGAGGTACCCAACCACCACAGATGCAGTTCCAACAAGAAAAAGGTCTGTGATAAACTGCAGGGCCAAAAGCATCATGCATCCCAACAGGGATGCATGACAAATGATGAAGAATTTGGTCCATTGGTGCGAAGAGTACATGTTGTATACGATAGCCAAAGCTAGCGTCATACAGCCAAGGGCAAATGAAATCATATAGACCAGCAAAGTCAAAGCGCTCACCAGGACTACCCCTTATTCATACCCAACTGGTTCTGATTATGCGTAAGGTCTGCAAGCCCGCAGATATCTGTTATATCATTCAATAATGATACCAACGATATTGCAGGAAGGCCAAGTTCCTTTTCAACCAGACTGTTATAGGCATTGGCGTTGAAAGAAGCTTTTGCCTTGGCAGGATACAGTTTTAGGTGCAGATACATCCCATCGGTCAACAGATAGGAAGCATCTGAGGAAAAACCAGGAAGGCTCTTTTCCAAGGCACTGCTTATCATGCCGGTCTCCCCAACAAATCCCTTTGGGGTCTGCAGATGCAACAGGTACCAAATTGGCATGGCAGGATTGGTCCAAGCCAGGCCGACCTTCTTCTTTTTGGCATAAGGGATCTGTTTCTTCACCTCCGTAGGAGTGATAGCCAGATCAGCAAGACCGAACAAGACCCATACAACCGAATAGTTTCCGGTATTGCGATAACGTGATGCAAGGGTAATCAGATGCTCAAGGTCCCTGAACTCCTCCTCCCACAGGACCGTTAGGTTGGAATAACGGCAATCCTTGCGCATCTGGGAAAAATAGAGAGCCTCAGCTTCTGAGGCTGTAAGTATCAGGATAGTCCTGCGCGGCTTATTGGATATTTTTTTTCGTGCCATGGTCAGACCTCCTTGTCCGTATTTTTGTCAACAAAGCAAAACTCAGAAAGAATAGGTAACGAGCCAAATGCCCCGTTCAAGTACTGTGCTTGGGTCTTATCCCTATTCTTGGAATACTTGAAGTCTGCAAGACTGAAAAAGACAGTGGCACTCTCGCTGTTCTTCTCAGCAAAATAGATTCCATCACGTCTCATGAGCCCTGGTTGCAACAACGAAGGGTTGCAATCGATAGCAAGCATCTGCGAACCATAGCCTGTATTGCTCTCCTCGAATATCTCAACGATGTGCGCAAGGACATACGGATGAAGTAACATGCCAAAGTCATCGATGATCAGAGTCCTAGGTTTGATGAAACTCTCAAAGAAAGCGACGCCGACTAGGCAGAGTCTTCTCAGGCTCAAACTCTCCAAGGAAAAGTAAGAGGCGTAGTGTTGGGTGACATTGGTGTGGACAAAGATAAGACGGTCATCCTTGATCTTGATGTCACGGATATCGGTGATATCTACACTCCACAGGAAGTTGGTCAGCTGCTTAACCCAGGAGGGGTGTTCGCTAAGCTGAGAGATGAGATACTTCTCACTGAGACTTGAAACACCCATGGGCACCATGTGCAGGCATTCGTCGATCCATGCATACAGAGGGAGTGTGGTCTCACTTCCCTTTGCGCTTGAGGCGTTGAGGAAGGAGTGCTTTTCGTCCACTTTCGAGACCAGTCGCTTCTTCTCGCCACGGTAATTCTTTCCAAAGCGGTACTTGTAGGCAAGGTCCGCGTCATCAAGCAGCAGAGAAGCCTCACTGAGCTTTCGCTCAAACATAAGTCTCTTCGAACGCCCGACCATGGTAAACAGGGACTCTTCGAAAATCTTCTCCCGGTCAGCAACCAAGGTATAGATTCCAATGGTGGAATCCAATGTCTCATCACCCTGTTCCAATACCACTCGGATGATGATGGTAGCAGGTTGCCCCTTCTCATCAGAGTAGGCAAAAGATGTCCCGCTGAGAATCTGTAGGGGGTTTGCCGTCTCTTCAGGTGCGGTCACAATACCTTTCAGAGCTTCAAGAGCCCGAACAAAGGAGCTTTTCCCTGCCCCGTTAGGACCTATGATGGCCGCAGTCTTGATAAGCTTGAGCTTATCATTGACAGGAACCACTTTTGAAGCCGGAAACCTATTGTCCCTGACAGCTTCAAAGGAAATTGTCTGGGCCGACCGTACGGACTTAAAGTTCGCAATAGTCATATCAAGCAGCATTCGCTACCTCCTTACTCACCCACTGGGTGTATATCACAAAATCATACCTTCCATCTTATCGTAAACCTTTGGCCATTGGTTCAGAACCGCAAGCATACGGGAGGGAAGCGTCTCATCTCCATGATTATCTGTTGCCACCAGGTCCACCAGCCCACTCTCCAGGTAGGGAAGGGCAGAACCATCCTCAGCAGCTTCGACATTCACCTGAACCAAGGCCCCTAGCGAGCGGAAGCGTTCCAGCATGGAACCTGTCGGACTCAACCAACGATACCGTTCAACATGGGCGAGAATTATCGTGAAACCCTCACAGTGCAACTTCTCCAGACGAGGAATCAGGTTTGCAGGAGGGAGAGAGAGGCCAAACTCAACCAGACAATACGTATCCGCAATGGGAATACATTTCAGCTCCGGTTGGTCTCCGACGAACAGCTCGCTTCCCAGATAGGTCATCATTCCCATGTCCATAGCAATCTTTGATGCCCACTTGAACGTTTCGCGTAACGATCCGATGTTGGTCTTCACATACGGATTGTAAATGTGCGGCGTAAAGGCAATGGATGATATCCCACTCTCCTTATAGAGGCTCAGCATTCTGGAGAAACCCTCTACAGAGACATAGCCATCATCAATCTGAGGTAATACATGACAGTGGAAATCACAAAGGCCCATTTGAAACTCCTGCCTGTGATTATACCCAGAAATTGTCGTTTGTGAAAGGACAAAGAATAGAGAGTTGAAAAATAGGCTATCAATGGGTCAAAATTCTAGCATAGGAACCGCTTGAGCGTCTTCTGAAAGCATATGGTGCTTGATCATATGCACTTCACTTACCATATCGGCTATCGAAACAAGGGAAGGCGGTGCATCGCGACCGGTGATGACAAGGTGGGGAAAGCCTTTTTTCTGCTTGTGGTCTGCAAGCCAGAGGCAAACATCCTCGGTATCGAGGTAACCCAAGCTGAGAGTATAGGTAAACTCATCAAGGACAATAAGGTCAAAGCTTGAAGTGGAGATCCACCGCTTGACCTGTTCCCATCCCTTGATGGCGAGTTCTGCATTGGTCTTTGCATTATCACCAACCCAGGTAAACCCACTGCCAAAACTCTTCCACACTACACCAAGTTGGATAGCTATTCTGTATTCACCGCTATCGAGGCTTCGGGGGTCGCCCTTGAGGAACTGGGCAACGGCGCATTTGCCTCCATGTCCCAAGGCTCTCATTACCTGTCCCATTGAGGCGGTGGTCTTCCCCTTCCCTTCCCCGGTATATACCAAAATCCGTGGTTTCCCTACAACTTCCATCCTCACTCCATAGTCAGTATCTGTGTTTTGAACACATGCCCGTCGAGAATACCTAAGGTCCCATCAATCTGCTTCATAGCTTCATCCTGTTGGCTGGAAACCTCTTTCAGGCGTATCAATTGGTCATGGCTCTTTGAGTCTCCAGTTCTGTTATACACCTGGTTCATCAGGGCTAGGGCTTCTGAATACTGGCCAAGCCCTTCCAGCAACAAGGCGGCATTATATCCACTGGGCAGGTGTGTGTTCTTCTCCCATGCCTGGAAGAACACTTCATAAGCCTCTCTTAGGTTGCCTTGTTCAGCCAACTTATATGCATGGGCAACATCGGCCTTTGGCTTGTTGGACATCAAAGAGACGTGATACTCATCCCAGGAAGGGGCGAGCTGCTTGGCAACTTGGGAAGGGATCTCTCTGAGCATCCCATCAAAGAGAGGAAAGAAGGAAGGGGAAAATCCACTGGAATAACAACGCTCATCTGTATCACGACTGTTTTCGCTTGTCCCAAAGATAGTTTTCCCCAAACACGTCTCTTTGGTCTTCTGAGAAGTAAAGCTGTCTGTTGCAAGTATCCTGTTGGCCTTGAGGTCTATAAGGGTATAGGCAAAGGTGAGCGTAGCCTTCTGCTCAAGATAAAAGGACCTTCCAGTGACCTTCTCATAGGAGATGACTTTTGATGCAGGGTCAGAAGGGTCGGAATGTTCAGTGACCCACTCCTTTATATCCCTGCCTATGACCTGCTCTTCAAAGCCCATGTAGGTAATGGAGCTTTTCAGAAGTGCCTGCACACCCTGTTCTATCAGCATGGAGTATGCATCTGCTCCACCTTTGCCCAAAGTGAGATAGGCATCAGTAGTCTCAGGGGGGAGGATGGTAAAGTAGTCAGTATTGACCAGGGCATTACTAAGGTAGGTCGTACTAGCCTCGGCTATCTTGGCATTGACGTCCGAATCGAAGCCACTGCTTAGGGTAAAGGAAGTATCACTGGAACCCTTAATCCAAGGGGGGAGAATCCCGCCACGGGGAAAGGCATACATCTGGGTGGAGGCGATGGCAATATTGCGATGGTTGCTGACATCAACTTCACTGGGGATGAGGTGACGAACCTTGATGGATGTTGCACAGGAGGTGAAGATGAGCATCACAAACATGCTAAAAATTCCCAATAATGCCCGTTTCCTCATGAAAGAGCCTCCTCGGAAGCCAGATATTCAGAAGCTATTTGTATGGCACGAGCCATACCTTGGTTGTCAGCAATGCCCTTTCCGGCAATGTCAAAGGCCGTGCCATGATCCACACTGGTACGCAAGAACGGCAAGCCCCAGGTAATGGAAATGGTCTGATTAAAATCCAAGGTCTTTGCCGCAATATGTCCCTGGTCATGATAGAGTGAGATCGCAGCCCTGTATTTTCCTATTTTAGTCTGGTGGAATACCGAGTCAGCGCCAATGGGTCCGACCACATTGATCCCCATACCCCTCGCCTCTTCTATTGCAGGCACGATGGCAACACCTTCCTCATCACCAAACAGACCATGCTCCCCACAGTGAGGATTGAGACCGGCAACAGCAATAGGCAGATCCATGGAGAAAACACCACTACCAGAACTTATGGCCTCGCACCGAAGGATGGTCTTAAGCAGGCTCTCCTTGGTGACAGCCTTGCAGGCTTCAGAAAGGGAAAGGTGCCTGGTATGGAAGAAAATTTTCATTCCCAGCGTATCGAACATGGTGACCGCATTTTTGGAACCTGTGAGGTCAGCAAGAATTTCTGTGTAGCCGATATGAGGGACATGGGCAGCTTGCAATGCTTCCTTATGCAACGGTGGGGTTACGATAGCCTTGCAATACCCCTCGCTCACCAGAGAGACACAGGCCTTAACCGACTCGTAGGCAGCCTTGCCACACATTGAGCTGACCACTCCATACGTAAACTGATCAAGGTCGACTCCCCCAATATCATACAAGATGCATCCAAGGCCCTTAGCCTGGGCAGCCTGTAAGGATGGGAGGGTATTCACCACTACCTCAAAAGCGCCTTCAAGATGAAGGTCCCTAGCTGTACGTGCGAACAACCGCTCTGAACCTACCACTACCAGGGGAGGAACCTCAGATGCACCGACTAGTGTCTTTAGGATTATTTCAGGGCCTATTCCTGCAGGATCCCCCATGGGAATGGCCAGATACGTATCTTTGTTTCTCATATGGCACAATCATAGCAGTGTGAAACAGAGCTGTCCAGAGCAACTACATCTATAAGGTATTGACTAAGAACCAATTGACAAGTGAATGAGCTTCTTTTACTGTTATCATGTAAGGGTAGAGATGTTTT
>WOYI011148746.1_pt1 | contig 14964 bp, 17 predicted proteins | sample 6423411 | NCBI WGS metagenome assembly WOYI01 (sample SAMN13441803, study PRJNA592873) | oil field metagenome | biome: oil field; feature: oil-well bore; material: oil-contaminated soil; isolation source: oil-contaminated soil from oil-well borehole | place: Germany: Wietze | collected 2016-10-18 ...
CCCTGTGAAGTATCGAGGGGGCGGCAGAGTTGCGGGATTTTTATCCCAGCAGATGCGTCACATGCGAACGTTCTTCCACCAACTCCTTGTGGCTGTCCATCATGTGTTTGTGCCCCAGCTCGGTAATGGGCAGTCCCTGTACGATCTCGTAATGCCCGTTGCGGCAGGTGACCGGGAAGCCGTACATCACGCCTTCTGGAATGCCGTAACTGCCGTCGGACGGCACGCTCATGGTGACCCAGTCGTTGTGGTGTGAGCGCAGCATCCAATCGTGTATGTGGCTGATAGCCGCATTGGCCGCGCTGGCGGCGCTGGAGAGTCCGCGAGCTTCGATCACTGCTGCACCGCGTTTCTGCACAGTGGGGATGAAATCGCTTTCGATCCAGTCTTCCCAGTTGTTTTGCTTCAACACTTCGATCACCTTGCGGCCGCGGATTTCGGCGTGCGACAGATCCGGATACTGTGTGCCGGAGTGATTGCCCCAGACCACCATCTTCTTGATGTCCTGTATCGGCTGGAACAGCTTCAGTGAAACCTGGGTGATGGCGCGGTTGTGATCGAGACGCATCATGGCAGTGAAGTTGCGCGGGTCAAGGTCGGGGGCGTTCTTCATGGCGATCAGCGCGTTGGTATTGGCCGGGTTGCCGACCACCAGCACCTTCACATGCCGTGCGGCGACCTCGTTCAGGATCCGGCCTTGTTCGGAGAAAATCGCGCCGTTGGCTTCCAGCAGGTCCTTGCGTTCCATGCCCTTGCTGCGCGGACGGGCACCGACCATCAGCACGACTTCGGTATCGCGGAAGGCGACGCGAGGGTCGTCGGTGGTGATGATTTGCTGCAGCATGGGGAAGGCGCAATCTTCCAGCTCCATCGCCACGCCGCGCAGCGCCTGCTGCGCGGGCGTGATGTCCAGCAACTGCAGGATGACAGGCTGTTCACGCCCCAGCATGTCGCCGTTCGCGATGCGGAACAGCATGTTGTAACCGATCTGGCCTGCTGCTCCGGTGATGGTGACACGGACGGGTGCTTTCATGGTTTCCTCCTGCAGGGTGGGTGTGCCCGGCATTCTGCCAGTGTTCCGCGCGCAGAGGAAGGAAGCGTTCAGCTGCGGGGAGGGACGAGAGGGATGATGAGCGATTTGTGACCGAACGCGCGCAGTCCAAGTGAACTGGAGGCACGGCTGGCCAACTCCATGCTGGTCATGGTGGCGAGGGCGATGCGTTGCGTGTTGCCGGCGGTGGGTTCGAAGATATGGATACTCTCCACCCCGCCAAAAGTGCTTAACACTTGGTGGATCTGTTGTTTGATCTCTTCGGTACTGTTTAATTCGGAGAGGCGGCTGAGCATGTCAGGCCTTCTTTCCGGACGAATGGCTGTGCATTATCTGCACGTAGCGATCCGCCAGTTTGCGCGTCTGCGAGGACACGCCGAGCAGCACGCTGCGCCGGTCGCTCGTGCTGCGGGTGCGCGTGAGAATGCCTGCATCGACCAATGCATGCACCCTGCGCTGGGTGGTGGACGTTGAGGTGATGTCGAGCAGCAACAGGCATTTCAGAGTCAATGGATTCCCGATTTCCTCGTGGTAGCCGACCTCTATCACGATATCGAAATCCTCGTGAGAGCGCAGGTGCGGCATGCGTGCCTTCTCGAATTCCCTGATTGTTTTTAGTTTTTTGAAGGCAGTCATGAGTCTGCATTCTCTCCAAATGTAAAGTTATAGCAAGGTCGATTGCATATCATTTTGAGCGTTATATGTACTGGTGTTTGTTTATAACTCATCGGGATCGGCTGTACTGATACTCAAAGTCGTTACTTCGGGTGTAAGATTGCGGCACTCGATTTTGGTAGTGGAAAAGGAAATGAATAAATCACGCCCCAAACATCTTGCACTGCACAAAATCAAGTTGCCCTTGCCCGGCTACGTATCCATCCTGCACCGCGTTTCCGGTGCGCTCCTGTTTCTGTCCCTGCCATTTTTGCTCGCCATGCTCGACCAGAGTTTGCGCTCCATCGAGACATTCACCAACTTTGCGGAATATCTTGATCATGCGCTGGCGAAGCTGCTGCTGATCGGTTTGACATGGGCATTCCTGCATCACTTTTGCGCCGGACTGCGCTATCTGGTGATCGATCTGCATCTGCTGCACGGGCTGTCCGCTGCGCGCGCCAGCAGCCGCTGGGTGATGGTGGTGAGTCTGGCGTTGACCGTTGTTCTGGGAGTGAAAATATGGTGAACCGTATCGTGACCGGCGCCCATTACGGATTGCGCGATTGGCTGGCGCAGCGTGTCTCCGCCGTGGTGATGGCCGTCTATGTGTTGGCTATGGCGGTCTGGGCGCTGTTGCAGCCGGCGTTCGGCTACGACGTGTGGACCGAGTTGTTCTCGGGCAATCTGATGCGTTCGTTCTCCCTGCTGTTTCTGCTCAGTCTGTTCTATCACGCCTGGGTGGGCGTGCGAGACATCGTGATGGATTACGTGAAGCCGGCCGGTGTCCGCTTGCTGATCCATGTGTTGGTCATACTGGCTTTGATCCTGTACGCGATCTGGGCAGTGCAAATCCTCTGGGGTCTCTGATGGCATTAACGAAAAGAACATTCGATGTGGTCGTGGTCGGTGCGGGCGGCGCGGGCATGCGCGCGGCGCTGACGCTTTCGCAGGCAGGTCTCAAGGTCGCCGTACTTTCCAAAGTGTTTCCCACGCGTTCGCACACGGTTGCCGCGCAGGGCGGTATTGCCGCTTCCTTGGGTAACGTGAACGAGGATAACTGGCTCTGGCACATGTACGACACCGTAAAAGGTTCGGATTACCTCGGTGACCAGGATGCCATCGAATACATGTGCCGCGCCGCACCTGAAGTGGTGTACGAGCTGGAACACTTCGGCATGCCGTTCGACCGGCTCGACAGCGGCAAAATCTACCAGCGTCCGTTCGGCGGTCACATGCAGGACTTCGGAAAGAACCCGGTGCCGCGCGCCTGTGCCGCCGCCGACCGCACCGGCCATGCCTTGCTGCATACGCTGTACCAGCAGAACGTTAAAGCCAACAGCAACTTCTTCGTGGAGTGGATGGCGCTTGATCTGATCCGCGACCAGGACGGCGACGTGCTGGGTGTGGTGGCGATGGAGATCGAGACTTCGGAAGTGATGATCCTGGAAGCGCGCGCCACGCTGTTCGCCACCGGCGGTGCAGGGCGCATCTTCTCGGCCAGCACCAATGCCTACATCAACACCGGCGACGGCCTCGGCATCGCGGCACGCGCCGGCATCCCGCTCGAAGACATGGAGTTCTTCCAGTTCCACCCGACCGGCGTGCACGGCGCGGGCGTGCTGATCACCGAAGGCGTGCGCGGTGAGGGCGGTTATCTGGTGAACAAGGACGGCGAGCGCTTCATGCCGCGTTACGCGCCGACCGCGAAGGATCTGGCCAGCCGCGACGTGGTGTCGCGCGCCATGGCGACCGAGATCAAGGAAGGGCGCGGTTGCGGTCCGCACGGCGACCATGTGCTGCTCAAGCTGGACCATCTGGGCGACGAGGTGATCCGTCACCGTCTGCCGGGCATCCGCGACATCGCGCTCAAGTTCGCGCATGTCGATCCTTCCAAAGCACCTATCCCGGTCGTGCCCACCGCGCACTACATGATGGGCGGCATCCCCACCAACTATCACGGGCAGGTGGTCGCGCCGCAGGGCACCGGGCCGGATGTGGTGGTGCAGGGCTTCTATGCGGTGGGCGAATGTGCTTGCGTGTCGGTGCACGGTGCCAACCGGCTCGGCTGCAATTCGCTGCTGGATCTGATCGTGTTCGGCCGCGCCGCTGCGCGCCAGATCATCGAGGACCTGAAAACCAATCCGAACCACAAGCCGTTGCCGGCCGACGCGGCCGACCGTCCATTGGCGAGATTGGCGCGACTGGACGAGCAAAAGAACGGCGAGCGTGTGGCGGATGTCGGCGATGCGATGCGCAAAGTGATGCAAGCACATTGCGGCGTGTTCCGCTTCCCCGATCTGTTGGCGGAAGGCGTGACCAAGATACGCGAGGTCGCCGAACGCGTGAAGACCACCGAGATCAGGGACAAGAGCAAGGTTTTTAACACTGCGCGCGTCGAGGCGCTGGAGCTGGATAACCTGATCGAAGTGGCGCAAGCCACCATGACCGCTGCGGAAGCGCGCAAGGAAAGCCGAGGCGCGCATGCGCGCGAAGATTTCCCCGAACGCGACGACAAGAACTGGCTCAAGCATTCGCTGTACTTCAGCGAGGACCGGCGTCTCGATTACAAGCCGGTGCGTCTGAAACCGCTGACGGTCGAAACCTTCCCGCTCAAGGCGCGGATCTACTAGGAGACGGCGATGAAGTTCAAAATCTATCGCTACAACCCGGAAGCCGACAACGCTCCTTACATGCAGGACTACGATCTGGACCTGCAGGCAGGCGATGCCATGTTGCTCGATGCATTGATGTTGCTGCGCCAGCAGGATGACAGTCTGGGCTTTCGCAAATCCTGCCGCGAAGGGGTGTGCGGTTCGGATGCGATGAATATCAACGGGCGCAACGGGCTGGCCTGTATCACGCCGCTATCGTCGCTCAAGCAGCCGATCGAGATCCGACCCTTGCCGGGGCTGCCGGTGATCCGCGACCTGGTCGTGGACATGACACAGTTCTTCAAGCAGTACCATTCGATCAAGCCGTATCTGGTGAACAACGATCCGCCGCCCGAGACCGAGCGTCTGCAGTCGCCAAAAGACAGGGTCGAGCTGGATGGATTGTACGAATGCATTTTGTGCGCATGCTGCACGACGTCCTGTCCCTCGTTCTGGTGGAACCCGGACAAGTTCGTCGGCCCCGCCGGTCTGCTGCAGGCCTACCGCTTCCTCGCCGATACGCGCGACCAGGATACAGCGGCGCGACTGGACAATCTGGAAGACCCGTATCGCTTGTTCCGTTGCCATACCATCATGAACTGTGTCGACGTCTGTCCGAAGGAATTGAACCCGACGGAAGCCATCGGCAAGATCAAGGACATGATGGTAAAGAGGATGGTATAAGGATGCGATCCTGATGCGGTCCGTCGATCCGGTCTTTCTGGAGCGGGTGCGCTGGCGTTGCCGGCGCGGCATGCTTGAAATGGATATCCTGCTGGGGCGTTTCATTGAGCATCGTTATGCGCAAATGGACGAGCCGCAGCGAGTTGCCTTTGATGAATTGCTGGACCTGCCGGACACCGATCTGTGGGATCTGGTGCGCGGTGATAAAGAGCCGGAACAGGCGCGTCAGCGCGAAGTGCTGGAATGGTTAAAACAGGTTTGAGAGGGGAAGAGATGAATATGGAAACCAATCGTATTGCAACCTTGACGCTGGATGACGGGCGCACACTGGAATTGCCCATTCTGAAAGGTACTTTGGGGCCGGATGTGATCGACATCCGCAACTTGGGGAAAGTCGGTTTGTTCACCTACGACCCGGCATTCTTTTCCACTTCCAGTTGTATCTCCGAGATCACTTTCATCGATGGCGACCTGGGCCTGCTGTATTACCGCGGCTACCCCATCGAGCAACTGGCCGAGAAATCCGACTTCCTCGAAGTCTGTCATCTGCTGTTGAACGGCGAACTGCCGAGTGCGGAGCAGAAGGATGAATTCACCCGCAACATCACCCGGCACACCATGGTGCACGACCAGCTGGCGCGCTTCCTCAACGGTTTCCGCCGCGACGCGCACCCGATGGCGGTGATGGTGGGCGTGGTCGGCGCGTTGTCGGCGTTCTATCACGACTCGCTGGACATCAACAATCCGCAACACCGCACCGTTTCCGCACACCGCCTGCTGGCCAAGGTGCCGACCATCGCGGCCATGGCGTACAAATACAACGTGGGCGAACCCTTCGTCTATCCGAAGAACAAGTTCTCCTATGTGGAGAACTTCCTGTACATGATGTTCTCCACGCCGGCGGAAGAATACGTGCCCAACCCCATCCTGGTGCGCGCGCTGGAACGTATCCTGATCCTGCATGCGGACCACGAGCAGAACGCGTCCACTTCCACCGTGCGACTGGCTGGTTCCAGCGGCGCCAATCCCTTTGCCTGTATCGCATCCGGTATCGCCGCCTTGTGGGGCCCGGCGCACGGCGGGGCCAACGAGGCGGCGCTGAAGATGCTGGAAGAGATCGGCGATGTGTCGCGCGTGGCGGAATATGTGCAGGGCGTGAAAGACAAGAAATACCGCCTGATGGGTTTCGGTCACCGCGTGTACAAGAACATGGATCCACGCGCCAAGGTGATGCGCGAAACATGTTACGAAGTGCTCAAGGAACTCAAGCTGGAGAACAACAAGCTGTTCGAGCTGGCGATGGAACTGGAGAAGACCGCGCTGAACGATCCGTACTTCATCGAGCGCAAGCTGTATCCGAATGTGGACTTCTATTCCGGCATCGTGCTGCGCGCCATCGGTATCCCGACCAATATGTTCACCGTGATCTTCGCCGTGGCACGCACCATCGGCTGGGTGTCGCAGTGGAACGAGATGGTGGCCGACGCCGAGCAGAAGATCGGCCGTCCGCGTCAGTTGTACCGCGGCGCGGTGCGCCGTGATTTCGTGCCGGTGAACAAGCGCTGATCGGACAAGTCATGACCGCACCCGAGAGCAGCTACCTGCAAGCGATGCAAGACAGTTCGCCGCTGTTCGGCGGCAACAATGTCTTTATTGAAGGTTTGTATGAAGACTATTTGCGCGATCCCGGCAGTGTGCCGCCGGAATGGCGCGAATATTTCGCCAGGCTGCAATCAACCGGGTCGCAAGCGGACGTTGCCCATACGCCGATCCGGCAAGGTCTGGCGCTCGACACCGCCGCAGCCGCCCACCCTTCCGTCGCGCAGACCGACGAGATGCGCAAGCAGGCTTCTGTGCTGCAACTGATCAACGCGCACCGCTTCCTCGGCGTGCGCGCTGCCGGCCTCGATCCGCTGGCGCGCCACGTGAAGCCCGAGGTCGCCGAGCTGAATCCTGCCTATTACAACCTCTCCGAATCGGACATGAACACCCTGTTCAATACCGGTTCGCTGGTGGGCGGAGCGCGCATGACGCTGCGCGACATTCTGCAACGCTTGCGCCGTATCTACTGCGGCAGCGTCGGGGCGGAATACATGTATATCAACAATGTGGCGCAGAAACGCTGGATCCAGTCGCGACTGGAGGGCGATCAGGGGTTGCCGGATTATCCCGCCGAGACACGCCGCGCCATCCTTTCCCATCTCACCGCCGCAGAAGGACTGGAGCGTTACCTGCATACCAAATATGTCGGACAGAAGCGTTTCTCTCTGGAAGGCGGCGAGACGCTGATACCGCTGCTGCATCACCTGCTGCAGCGCGCAGGCAAGCAGGGCGTCAAGGAATCCGTCATCGGCATGGCGCACCGAGGTCGCCTGAATGTGCTGGTGAACACTTTGGGCAAACAGCCCAAGAACCTGTTCGCGGAGTTCGAAGGCATCCATCACGAACACCTGACCTCCGGCGACGTGAAATATCACCAGGGGTTCTCGTCCGACATCGACACGCCGGGCGGGCCGATGCACGTCACGCTCGCCTTCAATCCTTCCCATCTCGAGATCGTGAATCCGGTGGTGGAAGGTTCGGTGCGCGCTCGCCAACATCGTCGTAAGGACGTCAAGGGCAAGGAAGTGCTGCCGATCTTGCTGCACGGCGATGCCGCCTTTGCCGGGCAGGGCGTGAATCAGGAAACGTTCAACCTGTCTCAGACGCGTGGCTACAAGACCGGTGGCACCGTCCACATCGTCATCAATAATCAGATCGGTTTCACGACTTCGCTGGCGCAGGATGCGCGCTCTTCGCAGTACTGCACCGATGTGGCGAAGATGGTCGAGGCACCTGTCTTCCATGTGAACGGTAACGACCCGGAAGCGGTGTTGATGGTGACCGAACTGGCTTTCGATTTCCGTCAGCAGTTCAGCAAGGACGTGGTGATCGACATGGTGTGCTTCCGCAAACTGGGGCACAACGAACAAGATGAACCGCTGGTCACCCAGCCTTTCATGTACGGCTACATCAACAAGCACCCAGGCATGCGTGCCTTGTATGGGCAGAAGCTGGTGGAGGCGGGGGTCATCGAGCCGGGTGAGCCGGAGGCGATGGTCGCCGACTATCGCAATGCCTTGGACGAAGGGCGCAACCCGATCGCCAAGGTGATTCCGGACTACCATTTCGAGTACGGTGTGAGCTGGGCCAAGTACCGTGGTGATGTGGTCTGGAACATTCCGCTCGACACCGGTGTCTCGCGCGAGCGTCTGCAGCAACTGGCCGAGCGACTGACGGAGGTACCGGAAGGATTCAAGCTGCATTCACGCGTGCAGAAAATTGTGACCGACCGCATTGCCATGGGCAAGGGCGAGCTGGCGCTGGACTGGGGCATGGCCGAGAACCTGGCCTACGCCACCTTGCTCACCGAGGGGTATGCGGTGCGATTGTCGGGCGAGGATTGCGAACGCGGCACCTTCTTCCACCGGCACGCGGTGTGGCATGACCAGAACCGCACGCAATGGGACAAGGGCTATCACGTACCCCTGCAGAATCTGGCACCCGACCAGTCCGACTTCGTGGTCATCAATTCCATCTTGTCCGAGGCTGCCGTGCTCGGTTACGAATACGGCTATGCGACAGCAGAGCCCGAGACATTGACTATTTGGGAGGCGCAGTTCGGGGATTTCGCCAACGGCGCGCAGGTCGTCATCGACCAGTTCATCACCTCCGGCGAAGCGAAGTGGGGCAGACTGTGCGGGCTGGTCATGCTGCTGCCGCACGGCTACGAAGGGCAGGGGCCGGAACACTCTTCCGGGCGAATCGAGCGCTATCTGCAACTGTGCGCCGACTACAACATCCAGGTGTGCATCCCGTCCAATTCGGGGCAGATATTCCATCTGCTGCGCCGCCAGATGGTGCGCCCGACGCGCAAGCCGCTGGTCGTGTTCACGCCCAAGAGTCTGCTGCGCAGCAAGGATGCCTCTTCGCCGCTGGAAGATCTGACGCACGGCGGTTTCCTGGCGGTGATTCCGGAAGTGGAAGCGCTGGAGACGGACAAGGTGCGCCGCATCATCGCCTGCAGCGGCAAGGTGTATTACGACCTGGTCAAGGGCCGCGAGGAACGCGGCATCCGCAACATGGCGATCATCCGCATCGAGCAGCTCTATCCGTTCCCGCACGACGAGTTCGCCGCGCAGGTCGCCGCCTATCCGAACGCGACCGAGGTCGTGTGGTGTCAGGAAGAGCCGGGCAACCAGGGCGCATGGCACCGCATCCAGCATTACCTGTTGCGCCAGATGCGCAAAGGCATGCGCCTCGATTACGCACTGAGACCTTCGTCGGCATCGCCGGCTGCAGGCTATCTCGCCATCCATAACGAACAACAGAAAGCAGTGATCGAGGCCGCCTTCCGCCCCGATCTGGACGTCAAGAACAGACCAGGAGTACAACACTATGAGCATCATTGAAGTCAAAGTCCCGCAATTATCCGAGTCCGTCTCCGAAGCGACACTGCTGACCTGGAATAAGAAGGTCGGCGAGCAGGTCAGCGAAGGCGAGAATCTGATCGACATCGAGACCGACAAGGTGGTGCTGGAACTGCCCGCGATCAAAAGCGGCGTGCTCAGCCGCATCCTCAAGGAGAGCGGCTCGCAAGTGGTGAGCGGCGAGGTCATCGCGCAGATCGATTCTGCTGCTACAGCCAAACCCGCTGCCACCGAGACCGCAGAGCCGGCTCTGGCAGCAGAACCCGCCGCCAAAGCAGTTGCGCCTGCCGCTGTTTCACCTTCCGCCCGCAAGCTGGCGCATGAACATGATGTCGATGCCAGCAACCTGACAGGCAGCGGCAAGAACGGTTTGGTCACCAAGGAAGATGTGTTGAACGCAGTGCAGGCAAAGCCTGCTGCGGCAGCTGCCGCAGCGCCAGTGCCGGCAACTGTTTCAAGCGTAGAACGCGCAGAACAACGCGTGCCCATGACACGCATCCGTCAGCGCATCGCCGAGCGCCTGCTGCAATCGCAGGCAAACGCCGCCATCCTCACCACCTTCAACGAAGTGAACATGCAGCCGGTGATGGAATTGCGCAGCCGCTACAAGGATGCGTTCGAGAAGAAGCATGGTGTGAAACTCGGTTTCTCTTCCTTCTTCGTCAAAGCGGCGGTGCATGCGCTGAAGAAGTTCCCCGTCGTCAACGCATCGGTCGACGGTACGGATGTGTTGTACCACAACTATTTCGACATCGGTGTCGCCATCGGCAGCGAGCGCGGCCTAGTGGTGCCCGTCATCCGCGACGCGGATCGCATATCGTTCGCGGATATCGAGCGCCGCATCGCCGACTTCGCCGCGCGCGCCAAGGACGGCAAGATCGGTATGGAAGAGCTGGCCGGCGGCACCTTCTCCATCACCAACGGCGGTGTATTTGGTTCCATGCTGTCCACGCCCATCATCAACCCGCCGCAGAGCGCCATCCTCGGCATCCACGCCACCAAGGATCGCCCCGTGGCGGAGAACGGCCAGGTCGTCATCCGCCCCATGAACTATCTCGCCGTCTCCTACGACCACCGCATCATCGACGGTCGCGAAGCGGTGCAGTTCCTGGTCGCGATCAAGGAATATCTGGAGATGCCGGGGCTGGTATTGCTGGATCTGTGATGACTGCGTTCCGTGCTTTCCGCATCTTTGAAGAGAACGGCAAGTCTCAGGGCAGACTGGTCGATCTGACGCTGGACGACCTCGATGGCGGCGAGGTCGTCATTCGCGTCCACCATTCCGGGGTGAACTACAAGGACGCTTTGGCTGCGACTGGCGCGGGGAAAGTGATCCGTCGGTTCCCCTGTGTGGGCGGGGTGGATGCGGCGGGGATCGTTGAGAGTTCGGCGGATTCGCGATTCAAGGCGGGCGATGCGGTGTTGGTCACCGGTTACGACATGGGCGTGGCGCATGACGGCGGCTTTGCCGAATATGCGCGCGTGCCGTCAGACTGGCTGGTGCCGTTGCCGGTCGGGCTGACGCTGTTCGAAGCGATGGCGCTGGGCACGGCGGGATTCACTGCGGCGCTGGCGATCCACCGCCTGGAGCAGAACGATGTATCGCCGGACAAAGGCAAGGTCATCGTCACCGGCGCGACCGGCGGCGTGGGCAGTCTGGCGGTGCAGATGCTGGCGCAACTGGGTTATCACGTGGTGGCGCTGACCGGCAAGGAAAGCGAACAGAATTTTCTGAAGAGTCTGGGCGCAAGTGAAGTGTTGCTGCGCAGCAGTGTGGATATGCAAAGCACCCGCCCGCTGGAAAAAGGTTTGTGGGCGGCGGCACTGGATGCGGTGGGCGGCGACACGCTGGCCTGGCTGGCGCGCACTATGCAGATGGAAGGGGCTATTGCCAGTTTCGGCAATGCCGGCGGCGCGGCGCTAAACACCACGGTGTTCCCCTTCATACTGCGCGGGGTGAAACTGCTCGGCGTGGATTCGGCCGCAACAGTGATGCCGCTACGCAAACAGTTGTGGGGCAGGTTGGCTTCAGAACTGCGACCGAATGGCCTGGATAAGATCGCACACACCATCACGCTGAGTGAGTTGCCGCAAGCATGCGAGCAATTGATTGCGGGCGAAGCGCGCGGTCGGGCTGTAGTCGATTGCGCTGCGAATTGAGAATCGCTCGGTTATAATCCGCGCCCCTCGAAGCCGTCTGGCTTCGAATGCGAAAGTGGCGGAATTGGTAGACGCACTGGATTTAGGTTCCAGCGCCGCAAGGCGTGAGAGTTCGAGTCTCTCCTTTCGCACCAAGTACTTACGGTACTTATTTATACCTTCAAATACCGTCAAATACCCTGAAATTTGGTTGAAATTTGACGGGATTTGACGTGACAAAAAAGCAACATCCCCTCATCCCTAAAATACGATTCAGCACCGTTTGCACTAGCAGCCCAACACTTATAGATGGCGCTTCATCACAAGCTTGTGTGATGCCAGAAGCCTTTCATTCGCACTAATATTCGCACATCTCAATTCCAACGGACGAAACCTGCCAAGGCAGGCATTCGTATTCGCTCGCCTCGAGCGAGCGCTCTTTAATCGTTGAGAAAGGAATTGATATGTTGCAATACAAACCCGTAACTGTTGAAAGACTCATTTGCACTTGCGACCGCTGTGGCAAAGCCATGGACCAGGAAGCAGACCTGATGGAGTGGCAGGAACGCTTCGTCATTTCATTCAGGGCCGGCTTCGGGAGTGTCTTTGGGGATGGGAATTCGGTAGAAGGGGACTTCTGTCAGGACTGTATCCAGACTGTTCTGGGAAAATACCTGAGAGTGAGGCTGGATGACCCATTCGAGCCAAAGCACAAACTGACCAGCGAGCCGCAGAAACTGCTTCAACCCAACCAGCAAAAGAAAGTCGAGGAGGGCGAGCGAATGCAGGAGGAGCTGCTGGGCATCATCAAGGGGACGGATGAACGTGTAGCCAACATCAGGAAGTTGGCGAATCGGCTCGATATTCCCCAAGGGCAGGTCGCTGATGTGGCGATCGATCACATGCTGCAGGCCACACAGCATCTGAAGAAAGCTGATGAGGCGTCAGAGGCGCAGTCATGATCTGAAAAACCGAAGACTTGAATCTTGGGCCAGCGATGCTGGCCCATTTTTTTGTACAGTTCACAGGCATCGACAAGCTTGTCAGGTCGGACTGGCGCAATCTATTCACTAGAATCCTCCCCTGAAAACTACAGGCAGGAGATCCACATGACTACGACATTTTTGATCATCGGATTCGCGTTTGCCATACTGATACTGTTATCAGCGGCAAGCGGCACCGGTACCAATACAAGCAAAGATGATAGCGACGGCTCTGAAGATTCATCGAGCTTGTTGGCCGGTACAACGGCCACATCCTTGTTCTCTGATGATGATTGGGAAAGCACGACTTCAGGCTTATCACTGTTAGATGACGACAATATGGGGTGCGGCAGTATCAACCCGGCCTCCGGCTTGCCCATGGTTGGCTGTCTCGATATTGAAGGTAATGCTTACGGCACGAGCAGTTCATCATTCGATGATTCATCGTCATTGTTTGATGACAGCTCATCATCCCTATTCGACGATACATTCTCATCATCGATCTTTGACGATTCCTTCTCCTCATAGTCCTAGATGTTCGATGACTGAGAGAAACGATAATAAACATTGACCATGCGCGCGGCGCTGAATTACATTCCAGTCCGCTACAGGAATTACCAATAACAATAACGGGAGTCGTACGTTGCAATCATCACAACGCGAACCACGCGAATTTGAACGTCGTGTATTACTTGCTGTAGCAGGGACAACACCGCAGATACTTACCGAAACGCTCTATGCATTGAGCCAAGGCGCCCGTCCGTTCGTGCCGACCGAAGTCCATGTCGTAACGACCACGGAAGGGGCGCACCGCATCCGCTTGCAGCTGCTGGATCAAACCAAAGGCAAGTTCCATGAATTTTGCCGTGACTATGGGTTGACTGGCCAGATCGCGTTCCCGCCCGAGAACGTCAAGATACTGACCGACCTGAGTGGTCGGCATTTGCAGGACATTGTATCCCCCGAAGACAACGAGAACGCTGCCGACCAGATCGTGGCCTGGCTGCGTTCGTTCACACAAGATCCTGAGTGTGCGATCCATGCCTGTCTGGCGGGGGGGCGCAAGACCATGGGCTTCTATCTTGGGTATGGTCTGTCGCTCTATGGACGCGAACAGGACAGACTTTCTCATGTATTGGTGTCGCCCGAATTCGAAGGCCACCGGGAATTCTTCTATAAACCGCCGACATCGCAAACGCTTTATGCCAGAAGCATGGTCGGAGCGCTGGTCGATGAACGACCGGTTACGACTGAAGATGCAAAGATATGGCTGGCAGAGATCCCGTTCGTGAGATTGCGTGACGGAATGCCCTCGGAGCTATTGGCCGGCAAGGCCAGCTATACCGATGCGGTGCTGGCAGTTCAACAAAACTTACCAAGTAACACGCTCAAGATCGACATCACGAATCGACAGCTCACATGCGGTGGAGTGGACGTGAAGCTGGCTCCACGGGAGCTTGCTTTCTATTCATGGCATGTGCAGCGAAGTATCAGATGGGAGATAAAGGCTGGATCAGCTGGAAGGACACGTTAGGGGAGGGCAACCAGCTGATGGATGAATATTTTTCCATCTACTTGGCTGTCCTGTCCAATGACACCATGCATCCGGATTATGAGGCAGCAAGAAAAGCATTTTCCCAAGGCTTCGGGAAGGATGACTGGGCGGGCATGTTGCATCACGTAAATCTGCGCATTCGAAATACGCTCAATAAGCGTCATGGAAGTGCCTTTGAGATCCACTCCAGACGTGCAAAAGGTAATGGGGGCATAAAGCTTTATGGCGTCGACTATCCGGTTGAGCGGATCGTGCTTAACTTTGAATCAATCTCCAAAAACTAGAGATCATGAAAATACAAATAGCCATTGGGGAGTGCGATGAACATAGTAGTCACCCCCGAGAGGAGGCATCTCAGGAAACGTCTCGTTCAAGCTGTGTTCGCCAGGAGGCATAACGTGGAGTTATGCGGCGCGCTCAAGCGGAACTTCCCAGCCGGGGAATACAAGTACGGCGGGATGGCACTGGAGAGCACGGGCAAGAACTTTTGCGCGCTCAACACCCAAATTTACTCGGCCGTTCTCAATGGCGGAGATGGTGGCTTGCGGAATGCCCGTGAGTTCGGACAGTTGGCTCTGGCTCAGTTCTTGGAGTTCGCGCAGGATACGGACAGACTCTCCCACCGAGACCTCAACTCGCTTTTTCGCGGGACGAAACTCTTTCATTTCATGGCCTCCTGTAATCGTGGGCGGTGACATGGATAACTTGAATCTGCAATACGTTGGCGACAACTCGATAAATCACTCGCCACTGAAGCCCGAGCCGAGAGGAACGG
>WOYI010550911.1_pt1 | contig 14963 bp, 13 predicted proteins | sample 6423411 | NCBI WGS metagenome assembly WOYI01 (sample SAMN13441803, study PRJNA592873) | oil field metagenome | biome: oil field; feature: oil-well bore; material: oil-contaminated soil; isolation source: oil-contaminated soil from oil-well borehole | place: Germany: Wietze | collected 2016-10-18 ...
GGTCGGATGCCCAGATACCGCAAAGGGCCCAGGCCGCCAAAAGACTGACATCCTTAAGGAACTGATACTGGTCCCTTTCGAGAGCCTTTTTCGATATTCTCTGGATCACAAAAAACGAGACGAAAAGGGAAAGGGCCAAAAAAACAATACCCTGCACTTCACGAACATCCGCAGGCATTCTTAATCCTCCCCGGGTTTAAAGGACATGAACAGGATCTGCTTGTGATTTTACCATGAAAACAACGTTCAAGTCAGCTTTTTAAAGGGTTTTTCTATGACCGAGACCCCGTCCATGTACGGCACAAGAGCTTCAGGTATGACTACTGAACCATTTTCGGTCTGGTAGTTCTCAAGGATCGCTATCAGGCATCTACCAACAGCTATCCCCGAACCATTCAGAGTATGCACGAACTGAACTTTCCCTCCGCTCTTTGCCCTGTAGCGGGTATTCATCCTCCTGGCCTGAAAATCCCCGCAATTGCTGCAGGAACTGATCTCTCTGTATTTACCCTGGGATGGGAGCCAGACTTCAAGGTCATAGGTTTTCCTCGCGGAAAAGCCCATGTCACCGGTTGAGAGTATGACTGTCCTGAATGGAAGCCCCAGTCTGACAAGTATCTGTTCCGCCGCAAGGGTCAGCGACTCAAGTTCCTGAAAGCTGTCTTCCTGAGAACAGATCTTCACCAGTTCGACCTTGTCGAACTGGTGCTGCCTGAGCATTCCTCTGACGTCACGGCCATGGCTGCCGGCTTCCCTTCTAAAGCAGGGTGTATAAGCAGTATAGTAAAGGGGAAGATCCTCCTCCGGGATTATCTCCCCTCTGTGCAGGTTGGTCAGGGGCACTTCCGCAGTGGGAATGAGCCAGAGATCATCTGAAGAACATGAATAAAGATCTTCAGCAAATTTGGGAAGCTGGCCGGTGCCCTTCATTGTCTCGCTGTTGACCAGAAACGGAGGCTCTATCTCCAGAAATCCATGTTCAGTTGTATGGACATGCAGCATGAAGTTGATAAGAGCTCTTGAAAGACGGGCCCCTGAGCCCCTTAGGACTGTGAAACGGCTCTCCGCAAGACGAACACCCCTTTCAAAATCCATTATTCCGAGCTCTTCTCCAAGATCCCAGTGAGCTTTCGGCTCAAAGTCAAACTCTCTCGGGATGCCGAAAGCACGGACCTCGGCGTTCGCTTCTTCGTCCTCTCCCACGGGCACCGAGGAGTGCGGGAGGTTCGGGATCTCGAGAAGGAGGGCCTGAATTCGCTTCTCGAGTTCGATTATTCCTGAATCGTTCTTTTTGATCTCTTCCCCTATGGAACGCATTTTATCCATAAGTTCAAATGGTTCGGCTCCTGTTTTCTTGATCTCTGCTATCTCTCTGGAGCCCCTGTTCCGTTCGGCCTTGAGTTCGTCCGTCAGGGTAAGAATTCTCCTTCTTTCTGCATCAAGGCTGATGATCTCATCGACAGGGAAATTTCCGTTCCTGCTCTTCAGGTTTTGCTTCAGATCTTCGGGGTTTTCCCTGAAAATCCGGATATCAAGCATCGCGGTCATCTCCGGCTGATTTGGATCTCATGTTCCTCAGCAGATCCGCCATCTCGATCGCTGCAGCAGCGGCATCGGAGCCCTTGTTCCCTGATTTGCTACCCGCCCTGAGTAGCGCCTGTTCCAGGGTATCACAGGTCAAAACCCCGAATGATACCGGAACTCTCTGTTCCATCTCGACCATTGCAAGTCCCTTGGAAACTTCGGCGGCCACAAAATCAAAATGGGGGGTGTCTCCCCGAATGATCGCTCCCAGGGCGATCAAAGCATCGTACTTTCCTGTAAGTGCACATTCCCGGATGATCAGGGGAAGCTCCCAGGATCCGGGTACCCAGACTACATCGATATCCTTTGGTGATACATCGTGTCTTAGAAGAAAATCCCTGGCCCCTTCCAGAAGCCTTGAGGAGATCAGTTCGTTGAACCTCGACACAGCGATAAGAAAACGCAGACCCGTTCCGATCAGTTTGCCCTGCATGATCCGCATTCGGCATCCCTTCCTTTTTTTAAATGATCACCCGGGTAGAAAATTTATCCGGTGATGTCCTTGAAATGAAGCAGGTGCCCCAGTTTGTGTTCTTTTGTCTCCAGGTATTTCTCGTTGAATGAGTTTGGAGAAATGACCAGCGGAACTCTTTCTACGACCTCAAGGCCATATCCTTCAAGTCCGATGATCTTTCTTGGGTTATTAGTGACAAGGCGGATTTTCTGTAGACCAAGGTCCGCAAGTATCTGCGCTCCGATGCCGTACTCCCTGAGGTCGGGCTTGAATCCGAGCGCTTCGTTGGCTTCAACGGTATCCATACCTTTCTCCTGAAGTTCATAGGCATGGAGTTTCTCAAGGAGTCCTATTCCCCGCCCCTCCTGGCGCATGTAAAGAAAAACCCCGCTCCCTTCAGCCTCTATCATTTTCAGGGCAGTACGAAGCTGTGGTCCGCAATCGCATCTCAGAGAACCGAGAACGTCACCGGTCAAACACTCAGAATGAACCCTGACAAGAGTCTCATCTCCGGGAGCAATGATACCCTTCACAAGCGCAAGGTGGATCCTGTCTTTCATCTCATCAAGAATGAACCGGTAGGCGTGAACAGTAAAATCGCCGTTCTCAGTTGGGAGGTGAACCTCAGCTACCTTTTCAACAAGCCGATCTTTCCGGTTGCGGTATCTTATAAGATCCTTGATAGAAATTATCTTGAGGCCATGTATTGCAGCGTACTCCGCCAGGTCAGGGAGCCTGGCCATAGTTCCGTCCTCTTTCATGATCTCGCAGATCACACCAACGGGAGCAAGACCGGCCAACCGTGCGAGATCGACAGCGGCTTCCGTATGACCTGCACGTTTCAGGACCCCCCCGCTTCGGCCTATTAAAGGAAACATGTGCCCCGGTCTTCTGAACATTTCAGGCTTTGCGTCAGGGCTTGCCAGAAGCCTTGCCGTCACTGCCCTTTCTCCGGCTGATATTCCTGTGGTAGTACCCTCACAGGCATCGACACTGACTGTGAAAGCTGTGGTGTGAAGATCCGTATTTTCCCGAACCATGGGAGGAAGCCCCAGCTTCCCGGCAATTTTATCATCGACAGGAACACAAATAAGGCCTCTCGCCTGAGAAGCCATGAAATTTATGTCCTCGGCCCTGACCAATTCAGCTGCCATAATGAGGTCTCCTTCGTTCTCCCTTGATTCATCGTCGACTACGATTATCATGCCGCCCCCGCGTATGATGTCTAATGCCTCATCAACAGTACCCATAAGGCTGTTTTGCGAATTCTTGCTCATTGTATCTCTCTCCTCCTGCTTCAATCAGACCCACCCCATTTCGCCAAGACGCTCCATGGTGAGAGGTTTTCCCGTTTCACCGGACCTTCCGGCGAGAAGGGTTTCGATATATTTTGAGACGATGTCAAACTCGATATTGACGATGGAACCGGCCTCAAGATCATTCAATGTCGTTGTTTCAAGAGTTTTGGGGATCAGACCGATCCGGAAGAACCCGTTTCCGGCATCCATTACGGTGAGGCTGACGCCCTGAACAGAAACGGACCCTTTTCTGACGACATATCTGCTCAAGGGCGGTTCGATCTCGATCAGAGCCTCCCGGGATCTGCCTTTCCTTATGATATTTGAAATCCTTCCGACGGTATCCACGTGTCCAGTGACTATATGGCCTTCAAACCTTCCTGATGCCATCATAGACCTTTCAAGATTTACTCTGTAACCGGCTGAAACGAAACCAAGGATCGTATTTTCATGGGTTTCGGGTATCATTTCCACCGCAAACACCCCGGATCCTATCCATGTTACTGTAAGGCAGGCTCCTGACACCGAGACCGAATCGCCTTCCTTCAGATCGGATGCAAAGGAAACTCCGCCGATAACTATTTCTCTTACATCATTTTTCTGGTTTGAAGAAACAATGGCACCGGTAGATTCTATCAATCCGGTAAACAAATATTCGCTCCTTCCATCCACAGGTCTCCGTCAACGATCCTTAAGGATTCGATCCGGATGCCAACAGCTTCGGCAAGGCTTTCAAGTCTGAAACCCGAGCCGATGGTTTTGCCATCTCCCGCGAACCCCGGGAAAAAAAAGATTGATACCTCGTCAAAAAGGCGCTCTTTCAGGAAAGATCCCAGAACCTTTGGGCCACCCTCTACAAGAAGATAATTGACCCCCTGGGCTGCCAGGGATCCCAGAACAGAAGCAAGAGGAAGAAGACCCGAACCATCCCCTTCCAGTTCGTGAACGAGGCATCCCTTATCTGAAAGAATTCTCTTCCTCGACGGCGAAGATCCCGATAGACCGTAGATCATGCATTTTGAATTCAAGATCCTTGAATCCGGGGGGGTCCTGAAAGAAGGATCAAGCACGACTACGACCGGATCCCTTCCCGCCACATTTCGAACCGTAAGCAGCGGGTCGTCAAGGATCACAGTCCCGACCCCAACCATTACAGCATCGTGACTGTCCCTGAGAATGTGCGCCCTGTTCCTTGACATAAGGTTGCTGATCCATTTGCTCTCCCCGGAAGAAAGAGCCATATCACCATCAATTGAAACGGCAGCCTTCAGCGTTACCCAGGGTCTCTTCTTTTCGATCCTTGAAAGAAATCCCCTGTTGAACTTACGACACTCCTCAGCAAGTATACCATCGGAGACTTCAATCCCTGCCAGCCTCAGGGCTTCAAAACCCCTGCCGCCCACTCTTGGGTCCGGGTCCATGATCCCTGCTGCGACCCTGGCTATCCGGGCATTGATTATACGGGGAACACAGGGCGGCGTCCTCCCGAAGTGAAAACACGGTTCTAGATTTACGTAAAGGGTGGCTCCAGCGGCTCTTTCTCCGGCCATTTCAAGGGCCCCAGCCTCTGCGTGAGGATTACCGGGTCCTGAGTGGTAACCCCAGCCCGATATCCCTTCCGGTCCAGCAACGACACATCCGACCATCGGATTGGGACTTGCTTTGCCCGTTCCGCGGGCCGCCAGGCTGAGCGCCATTCTCATATGCCGCCTATCGTTTTCGTCAAGGGTTTTCGTCATTTCCGCCCTCCGATGCTCCAAGATGATCCAGTATATTCCGAGCCCTTTTCGATCCTATTCCCGGCATTCCGGCAAGAGTTTCAGGTTCAAGTCCTGCGATCCTGCCCACACTTCCGAACTTCGACAGCAGTGCTGCAGAACGGATCTTTCCTATCCCGGGAATTTCCTCAAGGGCGGAGCGGGACATCCTTTTCCTGCCGGCTGCCCTGTTGGCCGCTATTGCAAACCTGTGTGATTCATCCCGGACCCTCTGAAGTATCAGGAGCGCCTGGCTGTCCCCGGGTAACCTGAGAGGTTTTGCCTCCCCGGGAATATATATCAATTCTTCCCTTTTTGCTATGGCAGCACAAGGAATATCACTCAATCCCACGGATTCCAGTGCCCTTACCGCGGAAACCAGCTGCTGCGGGCCCCCGTCGATAAGGATCATCTGCGGAAGTGCTCCGGACTCCTCGACAACCCTGGAGTATCTTCGCTCAACTGTCTCCCGGATGGCACTGAGATCATCGACACCTTCAACAGATCGTATTTTGAATTTCCTGTACAACCCCGGGTTGGGTATGCCCTGTTCGAATACTACACACACCCCGTAAGTCTCCCCTCCGGAGAAATGGGATACGTCAAATCCCTCAATCCTCCACGGCACCGCTGAAAGACCCAGAGTTTCCTTCAACGTCAGAAGTCCGGTCCATGTTTCCGGGCCGGCTGGTTCAGAGAGCGCAAAGGATACATGCTGGCGGGACATCTTCCAGAGAGACCTGATGGTATCTCTGAACCGACCCGCGTTTTCAAAATCGAGTGATCTCGAGGCCCTGTCCATCCTTTCTCGAAGACGGCCGACAAGATCAGCTGACTGACCCTTTAGAAGGAGAATGATATCCGCAACCCGCTCCCTGTATTCGGAGGGGTCGGATCTTCCAGCGCATGGAGCCGGACACTTGCCAAGCTCGAATCTGACGCATGGCCGTTCCCTCCAGGGCCCCCTCCTTGAATCTCCTTTGCAATTTCTGAGGGGGAAGTATCTTTCGACCATCCTGAACATCTGCCGAAGTTCCCCGGCGCTGACGAAAGGTCCAATATATCCAGAATCGTCGGGATCCCTCCGTCTTGTTATGACTATCCTTGGAAATGGTTCATCGGTGATCCTGACATAGGGGTATCGCTCATTCATCTTAAGATCGATATTGAAGAAAGGCTGATACTGTTTTATCAGTCTTGCTTCGACAATAAGTGCCTCGGCCTCACTTTCCGTCCTGATCACAGAAACGTCCCTGATGGATTCGACAAGCTTGCGTAGCCGGGGAGAGGCAAAATTGCTGTGGCGGAAATATGACTGTACCCTTTTTCGGAGGGTTTTTGCCTTTCCTACATAGATCACACTCAGGTTTTCATCAAGAAACATGTATACGCCCGGACGAAGGGGCAACCCCGCAATTTTTTTTGAAATATCAACTGAGACCAATCTCGTTCTCCTCCATAGTGATCGGTAGATCAATATAAGTCTATTCCTTCAGGGGTATTTTATAAAGTCGTTCATGATCCCACATTGCTCATCCTCGCGAAACCTGTTGTGTCTGCCGGACAACATGGTATAGGATACCTCTTGAAGAATGCAGTCGCTATTGGAGGTGCCAGGATGGCCCTGAATCTGTTCAACGATCTTACAGGAAAAAAAGAACTTTTCGAGCCTGCAGAACCCGGGAAAGTCAAATTCTATTCCTGCGGTCCGACAGTGTATGACTACTTCCATATAGGAAACGCACGTCCCTTCATCGTTTTCGACTCTCTTCGCCGGTACCTGGAGGCTTCAGGCTACGAAGTCGTTTATGTTCAGAACTTTACCGACATCGACGATAAAATGATCACGAGGGCAGCACAGCTCGGAATAACAGTCCCCGAGCTTGCGGACCGTTTTATCGAAGCATATTTCGAGGATGCTGATGCACTCGGTATAAAGCGCCCCTCTTTTTCCCCTATGGCGACCAGATTCATACCCGAGATCATTGCCCTCGTGGAACGCCTTGTCGAAAAAGGACATGCCTACGTGACCGGCGGAGACGTCTATTTTGAAGTAATGAGCTTCCCCGGGTACGGGAAACTCGCAAAACAGTCGCTGGATGACCTTCTCTCGGGCGCCCGCATAGAGATAGACGAAAGAAAGCGCCACCCACTTGATTTTGCCCTCTGGAAGTCCAGGAAAGAGGGTGAACCTTCCTGGGAAAGCCCCTGGGGAGAGGGCCGGCCGGGATGGCATATCGAATGCAGCGCGATGTCAATGAAGCTCCTGGGCGAAACCATTGACATTCACGCGGGAGGAAGCGATCTCGTATTTCCCCATCACGAAAATGAAATTGCCCAGGCAGAGGCTGCCACTGAAAAACAGTTTGTAAAATTCTGGATACACAACGGCTATATCCTGATCGACCAGGAGAAAATGTCCAAGTCACTGGGTAATTTTTCCACCGCACGCGAGATCCGCAAGAGATTTTCTCCACTTGCCATAAGGCTTTTCATGCTCGGGGCCCACTACAGATCGCCAATAAGCTTTTCAGACGACAGCCTGAAACAGGCGGAAAACGGAGTCAACAGGATAAAAAACAGCATCGGAGACCTTTTGTCCGCCCAGATCGATCCGTCTCTTCCCTTTAACCGCGAAGGGGAAACCTTTCTTGACGCCGCCTTTTCGAGGCTCAACGCATCCCTCGATGACGATTTCAACACCGCCGGAGCAATAGGAGTACTTTTCGAGGTCATAAAATTGATAAACCTCTCCGTTTCGAACGGAAGGGCTTTGAACCCTGCCTTCAGGCAAAAGGCCATTGACTTTTTAGGCTACTCCGACAGCATCCTGGGAATAATCGGCCTGGGATCCGGTGATGAGAAACCCGCTGCCCCGGATAAAGAGACAGAAAGTCTGATCAACGCCAGGGAAGAGGCCAGAAAAGCGCGGGATTTCAAAAAGGCTGACGCAATTAGGGATGAGCTTGCCTCCCGGGGTATTGTGATTGAGGACACACCTAAGGGCGCAAGATGGAAGAAATTTTAATTTTTAATCGGATGCCGCCGGGGAGGACAAAATGAATACGGATGATTCCCGCTACCACAAGACTTATCCCGTATCCTGGAGTCAGTTCCATAACGATTGCAGGGCGCTTGCGTGGCGCCTGCTTGAGATCAGGGAGAGGTGGGCGAGAATAGTCGCCATAGCGCGGGGAGGACTTGTGCCTGCAGCCATTATTGCCAGGGAACTCGACATTCACTTTATAGATACTGTCTGTATCTCAAGCTACACTCTGAGATCCCGGGGAAGCGCAAAGATCCTTAAAAGCAGCATTGGGGACAGCGAGGACTGTCTTATCATCGATGACCTTGTGGATACCGGCAAGACCGCCAGGATCGTACGCGAGATGCTCCCGAAAAGCCATTTCGCAACGGTTTACGCGAAACCCGATGGAAGACCTTTGACGGATACCTACGTCACTGAAGTCAGCCAGGAGACCTGGATACTCTTCCCATGGGACTCAGAACCACAATATCAGTATATCGACCCGATAGCGGATATTTCAAAAAGTCTAAACGGGTGACGGAGTTGGGAAAAACCTTGTCATCCCCTCTCCTCTCGTGAATATGGGACACCCAGAGACCCTGGTGATCCGAGAAGGATCCCTCTGCCTTTCTGGATCGAGATGATAACAAGAACGATTATGGTCAGAAGGTAGGGCATCATCATAAGCAAAGGTGCGGGAAAACTTGTCCCTGCCGCCTGGATCCTGAGCTGCATCGCTCCGACACCCCCGAAAAGATAAGCCCCCAGAACTGCCCTGGCCGGATGCCAGATCGCGAATATTACAAGCGCAATGGCGATCCAGCCCCTGCCCGCTGTCATCCCGTCACCCCACATCTTGGTATAGGCAAGGGACATGTAGGCTCCCCCGACCGAGGCCAGCCCACCTCCCGCAAGAGTGTAGAAATATCTCAGCCGCGCGGAGTTCAGACCCATGGCATCCACGACTTTGGGAGATTCTCCGACCGCCCTCAGATTGAGGCCGGGCCTGGTGTAAAAGATGAACCAGGTCAGGAATGCGACAAGAATGTAGGAAAAATATACAAGCGGATCATGATCGAACAGGACTGGTCCCAGGACTGGAATTTTTGAAAGGAAAGGCAAAGGGATCCTGGCGAATCCCCCCACAGTCTCACCGATCATCCCTCTGCCAAGAAGAGAGCTCGCACCTGTGCCGAACATAGTTATCGCAAGACCGCTTACGACCTGGTTCGCCCCGATGGTTACACAGAGAAAGGCATGAATGGTAGCGACGGCCACTCCGACAATAAAAGCCGCTGCAACCCCAAGCCAGGGATTTCCCGTCGTATGGGCCACAATAAAACCTGAGAAGGCACCCATAAGCATAAGGCCCTCTATACCCAGGTTCAATACTCCCGATCTTTCGGTGAGTATCTCTCCAAGCGTGGCATAAAGGATCGGAGTTCCGCTTCTTACCGCGGCCGCCAGAATTGGAACAATAATGTCCAATCTACTCACGCTCCCTTTTGATCACCTGTATCCGGTAGTTCCTGATGAACTCCGATGCGAGGACCGCGAAAAGGATGGATCCCTGTATGACCTGGACACTTGCAACCGGAAGGCGCATGACTACCTGCAATGTGTCGCCGCCTACAAGAAGTACTCCCAGAAAGAAGGATACTATGAGGATCCCCCATGGATTAAGCCTCGCAAGCCAGGCGACGATAATGGCCGTGTAGCCGTAACCTGGCGAAAAACCATGCTGAAGGCGGCCCTGGAGGCCGGAGATCTCCAGCATTCCTGCCACCCCTGCGATAGCACCGGACAGGAACAACAAAAGGAGGATATTCCTGGCGTAATTGACCCCCGCATACCGGGCCGCTTTAGGGTTATCGCCTAAAGCCCGGATCTCAAAACCCCATCTCGTCCACCTTATAACAAGCCTGAAAACCAGAATAAGAAAAATTGCGGCAAATATTCCCATGTGAACCCTGCTGTCGAAAAACTGCGGAAGCCTTGCCGAGGCAGGGAAAGGGGCTGTCATTGGAAAACCAAGGCTTGAAGGGTCTCGCCATGGACCGTAGATGAAGTATTCGACGAGATGAATGGCTACATAGTTCAGCATCAGGGTGGTGATTATCTCGTTGACGTTCCATCTTGCCTTAAGAAATCCCGCAAGATAACCCCACATGCCCCCGGCAAGAAAAGCGGCGGCAAGCATGGTCGACAGCATTACAAACTGGTTCCCCGAAGAAAGGAATCTGACGGCAGCTGTTGCCGCAAGGGCGCCAATGTATATCTGCCCCTCTGCTCCGATATTCCATATCTTCATTCTGAACGCTAAAGCTACAGCTACTCCGGCAATAACCAGAGGTATCGCCTTTACAACTACCTCTCCGATACCATACCAGCTTCCCAGAGCACCTTTGAACATGGCAGCATAGGCCCTCACCGGAGAAACACCAAAGAGCTTCAGTGCGATCCCGGCGAAACAGAGCGCTGCTACTACAGAAAGAAGCGACAAAAAACCTTCGAAAAGAAAGGACGTATTATATCGCCTTCTCAGGATGATCCTGTATCTCATGTTTTTTCAGGAACCGCCTTTCCCGGGTCTTGGATATTTTTCGGATCTCGGGGAGCAAATTCATCGAGGCGGGATCCCAGCATCATAATTCCCATCTGTTCTTCAGAGACACGGTCGGGATTTTCCACCAGGCCCATCAGTTCCCCGTTGTGAATAACGGCGACCCTGTCGCTCATGGACAGTATCTCCTCCAGGTCATCCGAAACAAGCAGAATGGCGGCTCCCCTGTCCCGCTGTTCAAGGAGGGTTTCCCTGACAAATTGAGTAGCGCTTACATCAAGACCCCATGTGGGCTGGACGGCAATAACCGCCCTCGGGTTATCAGACAATTCTCTCGCAAGCATCAGTTTTTGCAGATTGCCTCCGGACAGCATCTTTGCAGGGTATCCCAGGCCGGGGTTGACCACTCCGTATCTTTCTACAAGCTGACCGGTCCGGCCTGCAATATTTTCCCAATGGACAAAAATATGGAAGCGGGTAAATTCCTTTCGCCAGAACTTCCTCAGGGCTATGTTCTCTCTGAGGTTCATTCCTGTTACAAGTCCGGTCCCGATCCTGTCGGCGGGAATATAACTGACACCTCTCCTCTGGAACGCCCTTGAAGATTCTCTCTCCATGGGATCTCCGTCAATCAGGATATTGCCTGATTCGGGCTTCCTTAGACCGGCAAGAGATTCGCACAGCTCCTCCTGGCCGTTTCCGGAAACACCTGCAAGCCCCAGTATCTCCCTCTGTCTCAGGTCGATGCTGAGACCATTCACCCTGATCCTCCCCCGGTCGCCCCTGACGGTAAGGTTCTTTGCCTCAAGCACTACCCTTCCCGGATTCTGGAGGGTCTTGCCTATCTGAAAGATAACCTTCCTTCCGACCATCATTTCGGCGAGGGATTCCCTGGTCGCATTTTCTACCGGGATGGTCGCCACCTTTCTCCCTTTTCTCAAGACCGTGATCCGGTCGGAAATATCAAGAACCTCGTCAAGTTTATGAGAGATGAATATCACTCCATGCCCTTCGGTGACCATCTGTCTGATACTGGCAAAAAGAGCTCTGGCCTCCTGTGGGGTCAATACGGCAGTGGGTTCGTCGAGAATAAGGATCTTCGCTTTGCGATAAAGCATTTTAAGGATGGCCACACGCTGCTGCTCTCCTATTGAAAGCTGCCAGACAGGAGCTTCGGGGTCGACATGAATACCGTAGCGATCCTGGATAGACAGAACATTATTGACGATCTCGCTTTTCCTGAGAACAAAAGGAAGCCCTTCAAGCCCGAGGGCGACATTCTCCCAGACGGTCTGGGTGGGGATCAGCATGAAATGTTGATGCACCATCCCTATTCCTGAATCTATGGCATCCCTCGGGGATTTGAATGATCTTTTCTTGTTTTCAATTGTTATAGTCCCGTTTTCGGAGGTATAAAGTCCGCTCAGAATATTCATCAGCGTACTTTTCCCGGCCCCGTTCTCTCCAAGAAGAGTGTGCACTTCCCCTCTCCTGAGATCGAAGTCGATACCCTCGTTCGCCTTCACTCCAACGAAGGATTTTTCTATTCCTTTCATGACGACAAGAAAACGGTCATTGCTGGTTTCCACTTTTTCCCCCCCAGGCACGATCCATTTCCCGGACACTATATGATTCTAAACTATCAGGGGACAAGCGCGAAAAAAAGAGGGCGCGGAATTTCCGCGCCCTCCCGGATCCTCTATTCCGAAGATCTATTTGGGTATATCTCCCTCTACTCCCATTACGAACCAGTTCATGCCGAGCATATCGCCATCAGACATCCTGTCGCCATTTTTGATGACGATCTCACCCTTCTGGTTCTTGACCGGTCCCGAAAAGACATCCCAGTTACCGCTAATGATCTTTTCCTTCTCGGAATTGACCAGAGCTACAATATCCTCAGGAACTGCATTCGATACTGGCGCAAGTCCGACGAAATCCTCTTTCAATCCCCACCAGATATCGCTCGTTTTCCAGGTTCCATCGATGACCTGGCCGGCTATATGCTTGTAGAGCATCCCCCAGTTCCAGACTGGAGCGGTGAGATGCTTCGTGGGTGCGTAACGGCTCATGTCATTATTGTAGCCAACGACATAGACACCGGCTTCCTCAGCGGTCTGGGGGGCAGCTCCAGAGTCAGCGTGCATGGCAATGACATCGGCTCCGGCATCGATCAGGGCCAGGGTGGCCTCTTTCTCTTTCGCAGGATCGAACCAGGAGAAGAGCCAGACGACCTTGACTTTGACGTCGGGGTTGGTTTTCTGTGCTCCGAGGGTAAAGGCATTGATGCCTCTTATGACTTCAGGGATGGGGTTGGCTGCAACAAAACCGATGATGTTGCTCTTGGACATTTTGCCGGCTATCAATCCGGAGAGATACCTTGCCTGGTACATTCTTCCAAAATAGGTGCCAACGTTGTCGGCGCTCTTGTAACCTGAGCAGTGCATGAAAATCACATCCGGGTTCTTCGCCGCTACGTCCTGAACAAAATCCATGTAACCGAAGGAGGTTGCAAAAACGAGTTTCGCGCCGTTTCTGATGAATGTCTCCATGACCCGGACCGAATCCGGTCCTTCCGGAACGGATTCAACAAAGAAGGATTCCATTCCGGGAAAAGCCTTCTCCATATCAAGCCGCCCAAGATCATGCATATATGTCCACCCGCCGTCACCGACCGGTCCCACATATACAAAACCCGCCTTAAGATCTTTCGCGGCAACGGGTCCAAAAGCCAGAGCAATAGTCGAGCCCATGACAAGCGTCAAACACAGAAAGGCAAGAAGATACTTTCTCACTCAACCCAACCCCCTTGATCCTTTTAAAGATTCCGTCCTCCTGGAAAACTTGACATTTCCTGAATTGAGGCCGGTTATTTAAACCCTATTATACACAAGAAGGGAAAAAGTCAAAGACAAAAGATTTTTCAGACCCAGCTGTAAAGAACTTCCCCTCCCGGGAAGGAATAGCCCGAGGAAAAGTGATATGCGCCCAGTACCTCCCTGGGGGCCAGGAGCATGTGTTCCTCAATATCCGAAGGGAAGAAACGAAGGACCCCGTCACCTTTCCAGACAGTATCTCCATATCGGTAGTTATCAGCCCCGAGAGACACTAGTTCCATTACAGACGGTGCGGCCCCCTTTTCGATAGAGGGGAAGTGGCGGATATGAAAAAGGGGAAGCCCCATTGGCCTGGGCAGAGCGGAAGGGGATATCCGCTCCCGTATACTGAGGGTTCCTTCGATCAGCCGTTCCCCGTGAGAAGCAGCGATACCCTTCATCTGAACTCCCGGGCCAGGCACAGGCATAGCCGGGTTGAGAGGGTGATAGGATGTCATGTAGATATGTCCAAGTTTCTTGGGAAAGCCCATGAACCACCCTCGCGCCATGCTGAAGTCGTTGTCCACCCATATATGGAGACAGATCTGGCCGGGACGGCCTTTGAAGCTGCATCCGGCCCATATCGCCGCTTCCATGTATTGTGTTCTCTCCGGGTTTACTGACGGCATTTCCTTTTCATCATCCCATACGGACCACCATCTGCTGAAAGCCGCATAGGCCAGGTCGGGTTCCGGCCCCGGCTCAAGCGGAAAGGGAAGGTAAGCGGCAACGGCTTCCGGATCCGTTCTGTAGAGTATGTTAAGATACTCGGTTCCATAATGCCATGGAAAGTCTCCGACTATAGAGGATCTCCCGGCCGGTGTGAGCGGATACGAATAGCCCTTGATCTTGAACTCTCCTGTCATCAGATGGCCTCCATTGGCTTTTTGGAATATGGGGAAATTGGCGGAGACGTGTGGGAATCGAACCCACCAGAGCCGGCCGTACCGACCCCCACCGGGTTTGAAGCCCGGGGCACTCACCAGAGCACACGCGTCTCCGACTGCCTGAATATTCTAGATCCTTCCAGCTTTCGTGTCCATTCATGAAGAACGAAATTCTTGGATCGTCAGCCGGGTTCATGGAAACAAAAAGCCGGGAGCCGTGGATCACCAATATCGGTCAAAATGACCGTTGATCGCAAGCCGGCCCGGCACAGAAAGAGAGACAGCCTTTATGAAAACCTATTTGAAAGAACAACCCCAGGATCAGGAACTTGCGGCTATCGATGCCTATCCGGCCCTGCCGATCCCCCGGATGTCAGCTCCATGATCCGTTTTTCTGATTTCCGGGCAACTGGTCCCGATCAAGGATCCTTTCCGACCCGCAATTCGCGATCACTTTCCTTCTGATCCTCTGCAGAGCGTTGTCCACTTTTTTCCGTGGCCATTCCAGTACTATTG
>WOYI010924246.1_pt1 | contig 14952 bp, 17 predicted proteins | sample 6423411 | NCBI WGS metagenome assembly WOYI01 (sample SAMN13441803, study PRJNA592873) | oil field metagenome | biome: oil field; feature: oil-well bore; material: oil-contaminated soil; isolation source: oil-contaminated soil from oil-well borehole | place: Germany: Wietze | collected 2016-10-18 ...
GGTGCCGGTGCTATTCGCCGTGACCTCCCCTGCCGTAGCCGGTGTAATGAACAGCGCGACCAGGAAGGCCACGGTGACGATCGCCAGAAATGCCGTTCGCTCAGAATTCATCGTAATCCCATTCTCGACGGTACGTACCAGGAAGGGCTGGAGTTCCGCAGGATGCTGGCTGCGGGGGGGTTGAACGCAAATAGAATCGCTGGACCGGCGAAAGCCCTCTTCCCGTGCGCAGGGTTCTGTCTTATGTATGGTAGGATAAACATGCCGCTATCGTCCGGACGGACATATCAGACACAGGCGCAATCCAGCACCTGAGGCGGCCTGGATCTTAAGAGCATTGATGCGAATGCCGTCTATCGTGAGCAGGATGCCACCGGCACTCGCAGCAGATCAGGGTGCAGGACATCGTCTGCCGAACCGACACCTGCCCCTATGGTCTGGTGGTACGACTCCGCCTTTACACGGCGACGTCACCACCAGTTAGACCACGAGCCCACCGGGGGGCGTCCGGCACCCTACCACGAGAGCGCCCCGGCAGGGCAACCTATATCCCGAACCCCGCACTCTCCCGGAGCATGGCCGCCGGTGCACCGCAGTGGAGGAGGAGCCTTCCCGCCGACCTCGTCGCCGGGGCGACGACCGCCCTCGTCGGCATCCCGCAGGTGATGGGGTTCGCCCTCGTCGCGGGGATCAACCCGGTCTACGGCCTCTACACCGCCACGTTCTCGACGGCAATCGGGGCATTCCTCACCGGCTCCTCCTACCTCAAGGTGATCCTCTCAAACGTCCTCGCGGTCTCGATCTACTCGGTCCTCGCCCCGGTCCCCGAGGCCGACGTCCCGGCCACCCTCTTTGTGCTGACGCTCCTCGTCGGGCTCTTCCAGCTCGGCTTCGGGCTCGTCCGGGCAGGCAGCCTGACCCGGTTCATTTCGAACGCCGTCCTCACCGGGTTCGTCATCGGGGCGGCGCTCCTCATCATCCTCGGGCAGCTCGGGAACCTCACCGGCTATGAACCCCAAAGACACGCAGTCCAGGCCCTCGTCGTGCTCGACCTCATCGGCCACGCGGGCGAGATCCAGCCGCAGGCGCTCGCGGTCGGCCTCCTCACCATCGCCCTCGTACTCGTCTTCCGGCGGGTGCCGCGCCTCAATTTCGTCGCCCTCCTCCTCCCGATCATCATAGCGACCCTCCTCGCCCGGGCCGCATTCCCGGATGTCGCGCTCGTCGGCGATATCAGCACCATCCCCGCCGGCCTCCCGATACCCGCCATCCCCAACCTCGCCCTCGCGCCGGGGCTCCTCGTCCCGGCGCTCGCCCTCGCCATCATCGGGCTGGTCATGGCCGTCGGGGTCACGGAGACGACCCCCGAGCGCAACGGCACCATCGCCGACGTGAACCGCGATTTCTCCGGGCAGGGGATCACGAACATCCTCGCGAGCTTCCTCCAGTGTGCACCGGCGGCCGGGTCGCTCTCGGCGACGGCGCTCAACGTAAGCGCGGGGGCAGAGACCAGGGCAGCGAACCTCATCTCGGGCGCCCTCGTCGGGGTGATCATCGTCCTCGCGGGACCGCTCGCGGAGCTGATCCCGCTCCCGGCCCTCGCCGGCCTCCTGATCCTCATCGGGATCGAACTCATGTACCAGCCCCGGGAGATAGTCTGCATCTGCAAATACTCCCGCTCCGGGCGCTGGGCGATGGTCGCCACCTTCATCTCCACCCAGGTCCTGCCGCTCCAGTACAGCATCTACATCGGTGTCTTCCTCTCGCTCGCCATCTACCTGGTCACCTCCACCCGGGAGGCAACCGTGGTCCGCCTCGTCCCGGCAGGAGGGGGGATGTTCCGGGAAGAACCGCCGCCCGCCCGGCTCCCGACCGGCGATCTCATCGTCCTCTCGGTCTCCGGCAGCGTCTACTTCGCCACCCTCCGGGCGATGGAGCGATCGCTTCCATCTCCCGAGGGAGCAGAGGACGCCGTCGTGGTCCTCGCCCTCCGGGGGAGGGTCGAGGTAGGGAGCGGGCTCTTCCGGATGCTGGAGCGCTACGCCCGGCAGGTTGCAGCCCGGGGGAACCGGCTTATCCTCGCTGAGGTCGACCCCCGGCTTCTTGCGGGCCTCGAAGAGACCGGCGCGGCCACAGCCATCGGCCGCGAAAACATATTCCTCGCGACGCCGGTCATCGGGGAGTCGCTCATGGAGGCGATCCGGGCAGCGGAGGCACTCGTCCGGGAGAAACCCTAGAGCCCCACCCAGAAAACTCTTTTCCCTTCGGAGCCCCATACCGTCTCTATAAGTATGACCGCCGAAAGCCTCTCCCCCCCTGCCCGGATCGCAATCGTCGGCGCGGCGGTCGTCATCGTCCTCGCGGGTATCCAGGTGGCCACCCCGATCCTCGGCCCGTTCCTCGTCGCTGTCTTCTTCGCCATGATCACCGCGCCCATCATGACGTGGCTGACCCGCCGGGGGATGCCTCCGGTCCTTGCTGCCGGAACCGTGGTCGTGGGGCTCATCGGTGTCCTTTCCGGGGTGATCGCCTTTCTCGGTGTGGCCTTCACCGGGTTCATCCGCTCCCTGCCGCAGTATCAGGCGAGCCTCGAGGCACAGGCTGCCGTCCTCGCCGATTACGGCATCGACCCCGGCAGTTTCACCGTATGGGACTACATCGACCAGGGGTTCGTGATCCAGCAGGTAGCCGGGCTCGCCCGGCAGATCGGGAACATCGCCGTTGACGCCTTCATCGTCTTCGTCGGGATCGGGTTCCTCCTTCTCGAGGCGCCCCGGCTCGCGGCAGCCCTCGCCCGGCGCCTGGGCCCACAGAGCTCCCCCTACCGGCACTTCTCGCAGTCGAGCCAGCTCCTCATCGATTACGTGGTGGTCAGGACAAAGGTGAACCTGATCACCGGCGTCGGGACCGGGCTCTTCCTCACCCTCCTCGGGGTCGACTTTGCGGTGCTCTGGGGGTTCATTGCCTTCGTCCTGAGTTACGTCCCCTACATCGGCCTCGTTGTAGCCGCCATACCGCCCACCCTCCTCGCTCTCATCGAGTTCGGGCCGGCGGGGGCCGTGGCCGTCGTCGCCGCCGTCGCCCTCATCGACGCCGCCGCCGAGAACCTCATCCTTCCCCGGATGGCCGGCCGGGAACTCAACCTCTCGCCGTTCGTCGTTCTCTTCTCCGTCATCTTCTGGGGGTTCGTCCTCGGGGCGATCGGGGTCTTCCTCGCCATACCGCTGACGATCGCAGTGAAGCTCCTCCTCGAGAGCTGGGAAGAGACCCGGTGGATGGGGGAGTTGCTGGGCAACGGGGGGCGGCGGGAGTAAGGTCCGGGCCGACCGCAGGAGATATATATCCTCAATTATATTTTTGGCTGCATCTCAATTGCAGTGGAGGATCTATGAGTGATCTGATTGCCATCGCGTACGATGGCGAGGATACCGCGTTCCGGGTCAGGGACCGGCTTGTTCAGCTGACAAAGGAGCATGTCATCGAACTGGAGGACCTGGTGGTCGCCGTCCATCACCATGACGGGAAGACCGAGATCAAGCAGACAGCCAACCTGGCCGGCATGGGGGCGCTCTCCGGCGCTTTCTGGGGGCTCCTGATCGGCCTGATCTTCTTCGCCCCGATCTTCGGGCTTGCCATCGGCGCGATCGCCGGCGCAGTCAGCGGGCGGTTCGCTGACTACGGCATCGACGACAAATTCATCAAAGAGGTCGCGGAGAGTGTCGGGCCGGGCAACTCCGCGGTCTTCCTGCTCGTCCGGAAGATGACCCCCGACAAGGTGGTCGACGCCATCAGGGAGTACGGGGGCCGTGTCGTCCGGACGTCGCTCTCGGAGATGGAGGAGGAGAACCTCCGCGGCGCTTTCGGTGCCGGAACGGCGGCAAAGGCGGAGGTCCCGCCACCCGGGGCGTAGGCGGCCGGGTGGAGACAGTGGCACCGCGGAGACCTGCATGCGCCGGGCCAGGTATGAGGGAAGTCGGGGTCACCCGCATGGAGCGGGACGAGGCGGTAGAGATCGCGTTCCGGTTCAAAGCGACGGAGCAGCTCCTTGACCCGGACGACCGGTCTCCTCTCCCCACGCAGGAACTCACTGAGTTCGCCGAGGAGTTTATCGCCGGTCGCCTCGAGGGCTACAACATCAAACGGATCGCCGGCATCACTGTCGGTCTCCCGCGGGATTCGCTCTCACCGGAGGAGGCAGCCCTCCTCCCGGAGACGATCCGGCGGCATTTCTCGTTCCGATTACGCGACCTCGACGACGACATTCGGGTCTCCCGCCGGGAAGGGAGAATCAGTGTTCTTCTCGCCGGTATCAACGCGGCGATCGCAATCGTTTTCGTCGCGTTCTTCTCCGGATCCCTCGATAGTCTCATCATCTTCCTGCTCGGGGGGTTGATCACGATCCTGAACTGGGTGACGGTCTGGCACACCTATGAGTACTTCGTCTACGACTACCGGAGCGAGATGCGAAAACGCCGGATCTACCGGAAGCTCGCGGGCATCGATATCCGGGTAGAGGGATGGTGACGCAGGAGAGCCGGCCCAGGGACGGCACAAGATGTTTACGAAACGCCGCCGATAGTACCTCATGCAGAGACCTGCCGGGCTCTACCTCGCCTACCTCTTCCAGTTCCTCATCGCTGCAAACGTCCTCCTCGCGCTCTCGCTCGGCGAATACTCGCAGGTCTTCGGCGGCGTCATCGCGCTCGGCCTGACCCTGGTTCCCGCCGTCGTCACCCGCCGGTGGAGCATCACGCTCCCCTGGGGGGTCAACCTCCTCGTCGCCCTCTCGCTCTACCTCCACATCGCAGGCGAGATCTGGGGGTTCTACGTGATCTACTACCCCTACTACGACAAGGTCGCCCACCTCATCTCCGGGGTAACCGTCTCGGTGCTCGCCTTCGTCATCGTCCTGTTGCTCGACCGGTTCAGCAGGCTGAACCTCTCCCGGTGGATGATCGTCGGGTTCGTCATCATCGCCGCGATGGCGATGGAAGGGTTCTGGGAGATCTACGAGTGGTTGTTCGACACCTTCCTCGGGACAAACCTCCAGTACGGTCTCGACGATACTATGCTCGATATGATCTCCGTCCTCATCGGCTCGATCGGCGTCGCATTCGCCGGGAACCGTTACCTCTCGCGGTCCTCAAAGGAGGAGATTACCGGAAGGATGGTAGTCCCCGAAGGGTCGGGAGCTCCCGGAGAGTCGGTTGACCACGAAGAGCCCCGGGCCGGGTGACGGCCGGAACCTTTTTCTGATTCGCCCCGGAGAGGGGGCGCCATGCTTGAGCAGATGGAGACGGGTGCAGAGAATGTCGTCGGGTTCCGGTTCAACGGCGAGATGACTGCCGGGGACTACAACGGGGCGCTGATTCCGGCACTTGAGGGAGCAAGAAAGAACCATCCGGTCCTCAGGATACTCTTTCAGATCGTGAATTTCCACGGCTGGAAGACGCACGGGCACTGGGAGACCCTCAAGGACTGGCCGGGTATGGAGAGGGTCGACCGGATCGCGATCGTCGGCGGGGAGAAGTGGGAGGAGTGGATGAACCACCTGCCGGGGCTCTTTGTCGGCTTTGTCGGGGTCGATGTGCGGTACTTCACCGAAGGCCACCTGGACGGCGCCCTCGACTGGCTGCGGGAGCCGATAGCCTCCGAAGGGACTGTCGTTGAGGTGCAATAGCCCCGCCGTGGTGCGAGAGACCGCCTCCCGGGAGGGCAGGCAACCCTTTTTTACCCCGGGCAGCCTACCGGTGATCAGACGAATACGAATCTCATGCGCTATTATAAAGATATCATATTCGAAAAGCCCCTGCCCGAGGAGATCCGGCGTCTTGGGCTGCTCCCGGCGGACCTCCATTTCCACACCCGGCACTCCGACTCGGCCACACGGGTACGGGATGCGTTGAAACTCGCGGCCCGCCGGAGAGTCGGGCTTGCGATCACCGACCACAACCAGGTCGGCGGCGTTGCCGATGCAGAGCGGCAGAAGATCCACGTCCCCCTCATCCCCGGGATCGAGGTCAGCGCCAACGACGGCCCGCATATCCTCCTCTACTTCTACTCGGCCTCCGACCTTCTGGACTTCTACCGGCGTCACGTCGAGAAGAACCGGAGGGGCGGCCCATTCACCGCGATACGCCTGGACACCCCCGACATTCTCGACCGCCGGGAGGATTACTCCTGCATCGCCGTCGAGGCGCACCCCTGCGGCTACGCCTTCTTAAACCGGGGGGTCCAGCGGTGCATCGCCGGCGCGTGCATCGGCGAAGAGGTCTTCTCCCGCCTCGACGCTCTCGAGGTGATCTGCGGCGGGATGGCCCGGTCCCATAACCTGAAGGCGGCCGGGCTCGCCGTCGCCCACGGCCTCGGGCGGACCGGCGGGACCGACGGCCACCTCCTCCACGAACTCGGCGGGGTCGTCACCTGCGCCGAGGCCGATACCGTCGAGGAACTCCTCGACGCCATCCGGGCGAGGAAGACCGTCATCATCGGTCGTGAGCGGCCGCTCGTCGAGAAGGCGGTGATGGGAACCGCGGTCCTCCCGCACCACCTCCCCTACACCGTCCCTATCCTCCAGGCCCGCTGGGAACAGAGCCTCCCCTGGCTCAGGAGGTTCGTCCGGGCCCGGCTGAACGGGCCGGCCTCCCCTCCCCCGGAAGATGAGAAGAGCCGGGAGACCGGGCGGGGTGGCGCCCGGTAGAGACGGTGTGGTTCTCCTCGAAGATCTCCCGGAAGACCCCCGGCCCTCCCGCTCCTTGATGGCGAACATCCTCTACCGGGCCTAGTTCTGCCCGAAGAGCAGGTAGAGCACAAACCCGACCGTGGCAGGAAGAAGAGGACCGTCAGCCCCGCGGTGGACATCTCCGGCGAACCGCCGTATATTCACGCGGAGAAAGAGGCGCGGATGCTGGTGGCCCGCGGGTGAAGTGAAGAATATGATGCGGAGAGGATCCGCGGATAGTCCGGGCAGCCATAGCCTTTTCCCTTCAGAAGTAGATAGAGGGAGCCATGCTTGACCGGATGAAGGAAAGTTCAGGAAGTGTTCTCGGGTTCCGGTTTGATGGGAAGCTGAGTGAGAGCGATTACGCCACCATCCTGATCCCCGAGCTCGAGCGAGCGATGGAAGAGCACGAGAACGTCCGAATCCTCTTAAAGATCGAGAGCTTCCGGAGCTGGAGGCCGGGTGAGGGCTGGGACGCCTTCAAACAGTGGCCGGGTATGGAGAGGGTCGACCGGATCGCCGTCGTCGGCGGAGAGCGGTGGCGGGAATGGATGAACCACCTGCCCGGGCTCTTTGTCGGCTTTGTCGGGGTCGACGTGCGATACTTCCCGGAGAACCGCCTCCGGGACGCCTGGGGCTGGCTCCGGGAGGGGCTTCTAGTCCCACCGCAACCGGCATGAAACGCCTATATATCCCGGACTCCAATCCTCGGGTATGCATTGTCCGGTCTGCGGGCACGACTGCGTCACGGACGCCCGTGCACTCCTCACGGAACTCCCCGGGCGTTTCGCCCCGTGTCCCGACTGTATGGGGCTCGTCTATGACAAGCAGAGCCCACCGCCCGATATCGATACCGTGGAGCCCTGCCCTTCCTGCGGGAAGCGGTTCATCGACGAAGTCTTTGCCCGGATCTACCGGGTGATGGTCGCTGAAGGAGACCTTGCCGGGACCGAACCCCTCGCGGCCGTCGGGACGCCGCTCGTTCACCCCGGGTCTGCGATGCACAGAGCCCCCTACCTCCCGCCGGGATCGCTCGTCCTCCTCTCCCGCTCGGTCGGAGAGCGGGCCGCTGCCCGCCTGGTCGCCGAGGTCCCGGAGGTCCGTGGCGTCGTCCGGACGGGTGCCGCGACGCCGGGGATCAAAGATACCGATGCGGCACCGCAGGTATACGCCCTCCTCGCGGGCTGCGACGTCCGGGCCGACATCTTTCACACCCACGCGGGACCCATCGTCGTTTACAAGCAGCAGTCGGCCCTGCATATCGAGTTTCCCCGGGACCGCGATCCAAAGATCCTCGCTCTCGAACGGGAGATCGGGCGGCATCGGCCCCGGACCTTTGTTGACGCCTGCTCCGGCGCCGGCACCCTCGGCCTTGCCGCCGTCCGGGCGGGCGTCCCGCACGTGATTGCGAACGACGCCTGGTATGCGGCGGCTTACTGGACCGCATACAACCTCCAGGTGAACCGGGAGTTCCTCGGGATCGGGGAGGTGACGATGCACCGTTCCTACGACGATCTCCGTCGCCAGCCGGTCGCGCGGGACCCAATCCTGGTCGCGACAGCCGCCGGCACGCAGGAGGCTCATGTCTACCAGGGCGATCTCCGGCTGCTCCCGACCGTCCTCCCGGCCAGAGTCGACCTTACCGCCCTCGACCTCTTTGAAAAGGCGGACGCCGGGAAGGTCGGGCGGATCACCGGGGCCTGGCAGGTTTCGGTAGGCGGAGCTATTTTTATCCCATAGACCCCAGTATATACGGGGACTAGCCTGGGTGGCTCGGCGTCACCTGTTACCCGAAACCGCCGTTAGCGGGGGGCGAAGTCTGAGGAAGGCCACAGCGGCCTGCAGGATCCACTGCGTCCCGACGGAGAAGCCTCGTCCCATGAGGTCGGCGGAGAGGTATCAAAGCCCCGGAGGGGGTGGCGACCTTTTGCCGCGGGTACCGGTTCAGGCCCGGAAGGGAGCAGACTTACCGTAGACGTTCGGCGCCCATGGGGTTGCGGGGTGGAGGAGGGATGCAGTGGTGAATGCCTGTGCGCATGGTCGACCGAGGACATGTCCCCAACGGCGATCTCCATGGCAAAAGTAACGATTCTTGGGGCTACAGGGAACGTCGGCATATTTGCGGCCCACACCATATCCGAGATCCCGTACGTCAGCGACATGCTGCTCGTCGGGAGACCCGGGCGTGAAAATTTTCTCGCGGGCTGCTGCCGTGACCTTTCCGATGCATTTGCTGCCCGAGGTACCGACATCCGGCTCTCGTACAGCACCGATCTCGCGGATACAAAAGACTCGGATATTATCATCTGTACAGCGGGAGTGCCCCGTCAGCCCGGCCAGGACAGAAACGACCTCGCCTTCGAGAACGCGAAACTCGTCGCCGCGACCGCCGAGACGATCGGCCGGTCTTCGCCCGATGCTATCCTCCTTCTCGTGACAAATCCCGTCGACGTCACGACCGCCGTCGCCCTGAAGTATTCGGGATTCCAGCCAAGGCATGTCTTCGGCCTCGGGACGCACCTGGACTCGATGCGCTTGAAGTCCCTGATTGCACGATACTTCCGCGTCCACGTCAGTGAGGTGCATACCCGTATCATCGGCGAGCACGGCGACAGCATGGTCCCGCTCTGGTCGGCGACAACGATCGGCGGCATCCGGATCAGCAATCTGCCCACCTTCTCGGGACTGCCCGCGCAGGAGATGATCGACACCGTCAGGACGAGCGGCGAGGCGATCATCAGGGATAAGGGCGCTACCGTCTACGGGCCCGGAGAAGCGATTGCAACCCTTGTGAAGACGATCCTCGGGAACGAGAACCGCATCCTCACCGTCTCAAGCTACATCAAAAGCGAGATCCATGGGATTGGCGACGTCTGCATCGGCGTGCCCGCCCGCATCAACCGTGACGGCGTCTTCCCGGTTCCGCTCAACCTCGAAGAGGACGAAGTCGCCGGATTCCGCGAGTCGGTCAAAAAGATACGCAGGATCACTGCTGAAGTGATGGAGCGGCTTGAAGAGGCTCGTTAGGGCAGAAAATGGGTATGGGAATCCACTTATACGAGAGTGGATTCGATGATCTCAGCGCTTCCGACGCCTTCAAGCTTCTGGAGCGCTGCTTCTATCTCATCGGGAGCCCCCGCTTTGTCGGGGACGACGATGGCGGCTTTCAGTGCCACGAGACCGAAGCCAATCGGCTCTTCTCTGATATCGTCGACCGGGACAGCCGCCTTGACGGCGGCTTTGAGTGCTTCACGGTCGACATCGGGGGATTCGGGCATTATCTTTACAATGATGGCTACGTTTCCCATCGGTTATGGCCCCCGGAACCCACACTTCGGACATGTATATGCTATGCTCTGCTCCCTGCACCGGTAGCACCTGTTGATCTCGTGCGCACACACGGGGCACGGGAACCAGGTGGAGCCTTCCTCGGCCAGCGTGGCGTTGCAGGAGGTACATCGATCTCTTGCTGTCATCGTTATTTCCTCGAACGTTAACCTATCATATCGTCTCTGCAGCAATTAAAATCTCGGATCAACAAGAGTCCCAACAACCGCCTCCCCCCGGAGTGCCTGGCGGACGCGGTCGTCGTGCCTGCCGTTAACTACCCGGGCCCGCAGATTGTGCTCGAAGACGAACCGGATGAACGCAGGATCGACCTCGTCGGGGGTGAGAGAGGGGTCCTCAACCCGTGAGAGGAGCTTCCTGTGGTGGCGGATGCCGTCGACCGATTTGAGGAGAAGGAGGTCGAGCGAGAGTTCTTTCGCGACCCAGGCGGCGATGGTGTCGGAGGTGACGTTCCAGGAGTGAGGGAGGGGGTCTGCCCGCCGCAGGGCGCAGTAGGGGAGGAGGACCGTCACCTCCGCCGGAAGCGTGAGAGCGGAGACCGCCGGGACGTCGTGCGAGGCGATGTACCACCCGAACTGCTCCATGCCGGCGATCGCCATCCAGTGACCGGTGGTGTCGGAGACGGCGAGGCGCCGGACGAGGTCAGCAAACTTCCCGCCGCCGGGCACGATCAGCACCGGGCGCCCGACCTCCCGGAAGATCTCGAGCAGGGGCACGACCCGGTCAAAGAGGCTTCCGCCCACCTTGACAACCAGCGGGGGTGCAAGCGTTGTCATATCGTTTTGCTATTAAACCAGCGGATACATAACCCTGCGTATGCGCCGGATCGCCGTGGCTGTCCTGCTCCTGTGTCTCCTTGCCGGCACAGCCGGCGGTGTGCGGATCGTCGAATTCTGCCCGGACCCCTATCAGGCCGGTGACCCCGACGAGTACCTGGTGATTGAGGGGTCGGGGGTGCTCGACGGGTTCGTCCTCTCGGACGGCGAGGGGGGGTACCGGTTCCCGCCGGGAACCACGATCGACGGGCGGCTGGTGATCGCGAGGAGCGGCCCCGCGTTCGAGCAGGCCCACGGTTACCCTCCCGACTTCGAGATCGAGGAGCGGACATCGGCCGTGCCGGACGTGATCCCGAACGGGAACCTCCTGATGGCCAACCAGGCCGACGAACTCCTTCTCTACCGGGGGACCACCCTCGTCCAGCAGGTCGCCTGGCCTGCCGACGTCCGTCCCCGGGCAGGGCAGATCCACTACCTCGATGAAGAGATCTGGGACCCGCGCCCGCTCTCCATCGGCCAGTCCCGCCTTCTACCCGCAACCTATGAGGGCGTCGCGGTGAAGGCCTTCGTCGCCCCTGACTGCTCGTATGAGGCCTTCTCGAAAGCCGTCGCATCTGCAGAGCACGAGATCCTCGTAAACGTCTACGAGTTCACCGACCCGGCTATGGCAGCCGATCTCATCTGCGCCCGCGAGCGGGGCGTGACGGTGACGGTCCTCCTCGAGGGCGGACCGGTGGGCGGTGTATCCGCCGAAGAGCGGGCGATCGCGGGTGCCCTCAACCGGAGCGGTATTGTGGTCCTCTCGATGACGACGACCGATGCCGCCCACGCGAAGTACCGCTACGACCACGCCAAGTATCTCGTCATCGATGGGGAGAGGGTCCTTGTCGGGAGCGAGAACTTCAAGCCCGGCGGCTACCCGGCGCCGGGGCTGCAGGGCAACCGCGGGTGGGGGGTCTCTCTCGAGAACGCCGGGCTCGCGGCCTACTTCCGCGAGGTCTTCCTCCTCGACGCGGCGGGCGGGGATATCGTCCCCTTCGAGGGCACGACGGCCGAGCCCTGCACACCCTGGGCTCCCTCATACACGGTGGAGTTTGCCGCCTGCCGCGCGGAGGGAGCGCGGGTGACCCCGGTCGTCTCTCCCGATACAAGCGCTCTCATCCTCGGGCTGATCGAGGGGGCGCAGGAGAGTATCGACATCGAGCAGGCCTACATTACGAACGAGACAGCATACGACCTGAACCCCTACCTTGCGGCTGCAGTCAACGCCTCCCGGCGAGGGGTTGCAGTGCGGGTGCTCCTTGATGCCGCCTGGTTCAACACCGAGGACGACGCGGACAACGACGAGATGGTCAGCGTGATCAACCGGATCGCCGCGGCCGAAGGGCTGCCGCTCGAAGCTCGGCTCGCGGACCTGGAGGCGAACAACCTGGCTAAGATCCACAACAAAGGGGTCATCGTCGACGGCCGGACGGTGCTCGTCAGCAGCATCAACTGGAACGCCAACTCGCCGGCGTTCAACCGGGAGGCGGGTGTGATCATCGAGCACCCGGATATCGCCGCCTACTACACCGCGGTCTTTGAGGACGACTGGGATGCCTCGGGAGAGGGCGGGGCGAGGGGCACTACCGGACCGGACCGGCTCAAAATAATCGCAGCGGCGTGCATACTCGCCGCCCTTATGGGGCTCTACCTCTATCGGCGGAGACGTACCTGAGACGGCCGCTCACCATCTACCGGTAAGATCGGCGGAGCGGCAGACGTCGCAGATAGTGATCGTCCCTTCGCCCGAGGCGACGGCGGAGACCCACCGTTCGATGACCGTCTCGAGGTCGACGGGGAAGTCCTGCCGGGTATATCCGCGTTTGCGACTCATATACTGCGATACCGCAGCCCTGCTGATCCCGAGGCGCTTTGAGGCCTCGCTCTGGCTGATGCCGCGCTCGTTCACCAGGCGATAGACCATCTCAGCACGCATCTGGGGAAGCAGCCTCCGGACGAGGGTGTCACAGCGCATGATATCGCAGGAAGGGGGCTCGGTCATTGCACGGACACCAGCTGTGAGTCTTTGTACTCGTAGAGGATCTGCCGGGCGTCCCTGAAATTGAACTTCTCCACGATCAGATCGTTATCTTTGAGTCTCTTTAAGGCATAGCGGACAGTGCGGGGGGCCAGGCTGCTGAGACGGACGAGCTCCTTGTGGGTCAGGGAACCCCCATCTTCCAGCAGCAGGAGGATCTTCCGGGAGGACGGGGGAAGGTTCACATCATCCATGCAGGATAGTTAACGCTGTTAACATATCAAACTGACGGATGTTATAATCCCGGAAGACTATAGGAGATCTATGCTGGAACGGCAGGAGAAAACGGCACTCGCCGTGCTCGTATGCGTCGTCGGGATCGTGCTTGCGGCGCACCTCCTCTTCGACGCCGTCGGCCGGCCGCTGCTGGCGGACCCGTACTCAGAAACGGTCCCGGACGGAGCGCTGGTCCTCCTGGAAGGGAGTATCGAAGGGATCAAAGAGACCTCGACCGGCGAGCACCTGATCCTCACCGTCAACGGCACCCCGGTCTTTTTGCCCGAGAACGTGGCTGCTGCGCTGGAACTTCACGAGAACGAGAACGTAACGGTCTATGGGGTTGTCCAGACCTACCGCGGGGAGCGGGAGGTGGTGGTGGCCTCCGCCGCGGATATCCGGGTGCTGAAATGACCTATTTCTTCGTGTAGAAGATATCGGCGCCGTCGGCATCCCCAAAGAGAGGCCGGGTGTGTCGGGGCTTTTCCGGGCTCTCTTCCGTCTTGCTGGCCCCCGGTTCGGGCTCCCCGCGGGCAGGCGCCGGGGTCTCGTCGGGTCTCTTCTTTCGTCCCCCCTCCACACCGGTCCCGGAGGGAAGGTCTCCGTCGTTGATCCGCACGCTCGGCATACAGGAGGATCGCCCGGGCCGGTATATGACACCTTGGATCAGCCGCCGGCCTCTCGGCGGCGGAAAATCCGGAAAGAAGTTCACGCCGCAGCAGAGAAACTCAACCATCGCAAAAGCAGCAGCGATCCGGGCAGAAGGGGCCGGCAGCGCGGTAAACCGGAGCGGCGCGGAGGACTACCCGCTCTCCGCGGTCCCGGCGATGCCCGGCAGGGGTTCTGGCCGATCACCCTGGTGCTGCTCGGGTTCACCTTCTTCTCCGCCACGATGTGGGGCGGCGGCAGCCTCGGGGTTGCGTTCCGGTTCAGGCCCGACCTCGTCGGGATCATCCTCTGCGGGAGCGCGATCCTCGCTGTCTATGTCGCCGGTCTCGGGTATGTCGGCTACAAAAGCGGCCTCTCCACAGTCCTCTCCGCCGTAAGCGCCTCGGTCGCCCTCCGGGACGCCGGAGGCGGCGCCGGCCTCCTCACGGCAGGTTCGGCGGGCGCGCTCACGGTCGCCGAGGCCCTCACCATCGTCGTCGGCACCTTTGTCTCCGGCGGCACCCAGGTCGCCAACTGGACGCGCTTTTCCGGGTCTGCGCGGGTCGCCGCCGGCTCTACGCTCCTCGCATTCTTCTTCGGAAACGGGTTGATGATCGCTGCCGGAGCCGTAGGGGCCACTGTCTACGGGCTCTCCGACATCGTCGAGGTGCTGGCGGCCCAGGGCCTCCTTGTCGCCGGTGTCCTGATGCTCTTTTCGAACATCTGGACGACCCAGGACAATACCATCTACAACTTCTCGGTCGCCGGGTGCCACTTCTGCCGGACCGAACGCCGGCGGCTGGTCACGTTCGTCGGCGCCGCCGCCGGGACCCTGCTCGCCCTCCTCGGCATGTACGACTGGCTGATCCCCTACATGGTCGCGATGGGGGTGCTCATCCCCCCGCTCGGCGGGGTGATCATGGCCGACTTCTTTGTCCGCCACCGGGGGCGCTACCCCGCGCTCGGGGAGGCAATCGTCCCACGGTTCAACCGGCAAGGACTCGGGGCTTACGCCGCCGGCTCCCTCGCCGCCCTCGTGATCCCGGGCATTCCCCCGGTGAACGGGATCGTCGCCGCATTCGTCGTCTATGCGTGCCTCGCCCGGCTCACGTCAACTACCCCCGGTTAAAACCGGGGGCTTGCAGCGGGGGCCCCTTGCGGGG
>WOYI010990734.1_pt1 | contig 14945 bp, 15 predicted proteins | sample 6423411 | NCBI WGS metagenome assembly WOYI01 (sample SAMN13441803, study PRJNA592873) | oil field metagenome | biome: oil field; feature: oil-well bore; material: oil-contaminated soil; isolation source: oil-contaminated soil from oil-well borehole | place: Germany: Wietze | collected 2016-10-18 ...
GCTCTTCGCGCAAGCGCTCATCGGTACCGTCTGCTCTTCGCGCAAGCGCTCATCGGTACCGTCTGCTCTTCGCGCAAGCGCTCATCGGTACCGTCTGCTCTTCGCGCAAGCGCTCATCGCTGCTTCGTGACGGCCTTGGACTTCGGCTGCACCAGTCTGCTGGCGATCCAGTCGCCCAAGTTCGCCGATGATGTCTGCATCAGACCCGCCGTAGGCGCGGACTCCGCGATCTCGGCGGGCTGCACGTGGCCGGGCTTGCCGGTCTTCGGTGTCACCACCCAGATCACACCGTCATCGGCCAGCGGCGTGATGGCGTCCATCAGCCGGTCCACCAGGTCACCGTCGTCATCTCGCCACCACAGCAGGACCACGTCGACGACGTCGTCGAAGTCCTCGTCCAGCATTTCACCGCCACACGCATCCTCGACGTCAGCCCGGATATCGTCGTCGGTGTCCTCGTCCCAGCCCAACTCTTGGACGACATGACCCTTGTCGATGCCCAGTCTGCGGGCGTAGTTCGGGTCGGATTCGTTCCCCGCCGCGACCACCTTCTGTCCTCCCTCTTGATGCTTCGTGTGCGCCTCCGAACTTCTGGAGACCTATCGTCGCATGTCGTGTTGTGGTAGCCGCCCCCTGGCGGCAACTTTGATCAAGTTCGTCAGTACGCGGCATCGCACAAGTCCAGCGCCACCGTCCGCGAGTCGTTCAATTCGTTGGTCGCGTCGTTGAACGGACCGGGGTCGATACCGGTCTCGATCGCCGAGGCCACCGCGCGCGCAGCGTCAACCCAGCGGGTCAACGCGGCGTTGAGTTCGGGCCCCAGCGGGTCGGACAGACTGTCCGAGACCAGGTCGGCGCTGCCGTTCAGCGCGCGGATCGCCAGCCCGGCCGAGGCCACGACATCGGCGTTCCGGTTGTACGCGTCGACGTAGGCGTTGACCGAGCTGATCGCGTCGGCGCTGCTGTTGCTGATCGCCTCGCACGAGGTGTGTACGGCCTTGGTGGTGATCGATGCCTGGCGCTCGGATTCACGGGTACTGGAACTTGCCGCCGATTCGGCGATCGAGGCGGACACCGAGGCCTGGTAGATCGGCGCATCGGTCTTGTCCACGGCAGCGGTGCCGCTGGTGACACTTGCGCAACCCACGACGACCATCGCAACGCCTGCCGGCGCGCCCAGTGCCAGCGCAGCGATACGTAGCCGCGCCGGTGCAGGACAGGCCCGCCAACTCTTCTGCATCGTCGCCAAACTTACCGGTTCACCCGCGGGATGGGCAGATCATTGCGGTAGCCAACCCCGCCCGCCGATCTGCGGCAGGATGGGAGGACGATAGCGGGTGCCACGAGCATCAACTATTCGACACGCACGCACCTTCTACAGAGGAGCCGTAGTTGACCACCGAGTTCGCGCGCCAAGACCTGACCCAAAACTCTGGCACCGCAGGCGAACCCGAGCGGGTTCGGGTGATCCGGGAGGGCGTTGCCTCCTATCTGCCCGATATCGACCCCGACGAGACCGGCGAATGGCTGGAATCGTTCGACGATCTGCTGGAGCGCTCGGGTCCGGCCCGTGCGCGCTATCTGATGCTGCGTCTGCTGGAACGATCACGGGAGAAGCGCGTCGCGATCCCCGCGCTGACGTCCACCGATTACGTCAACAGCATCCCCACCGAACTGGAGCCCTGGTTCCCCGGTGACGAGGATGTCGAGCGACGCTACCGCGCCTGGATCCGCTGGAACGCCGCCATCATGGTGCACCGTGCGCAGCGACCGGGAGTCGGTGTGGGCGGCCACATTTCGACGTATGCATCGTCGGCGTCGCTGTACGAGGTCGGGTTCAACCACTTCTTCCGCGGCAAGTCCCATCCCGGTGGTGGAGACCAGATCTTCATCCAGGGCCACGCCTCCCCCGGTATCTATGCGCGCGCCTTCCTCGAGGGCCGGCTGTCGACCGACCGACTAGATGGTTTCCGCCAGGAGCACTCTCATCCCGGCGGCGGGCTGCCGTCCTACCCGCACCCGCGCCTGATGCCGGACTTCTGGGAGTTCCCCACGGTGTCGATGGGTCTGGGTCCGATGAACGCGATCTATCAGGCCCGGTTCAACCACTACCTCAACGACCGCGGCCTCAAGGACACCTCGGATCAGCATGTGTGGGCGTTCCTCGGCGACGGCGAGATGGACGAGCCCGAGAGCCGCGGCCTGATCCAGGTGGCGGCCAACGAGGCGCTCGACAACCTGACCTTCGTGGTGAACTGCAACCTGCAGCGCCTGGACGGCCCAGTGCGCGGCAACGGCAAGATCATCCAGGAACTGGAGTCCTTCTTCCGGGGTGCGGGCTGGAACGTGATCAAGGTGGTGTGGGGCCGCCAGTGGGATGCGCTGCTGCACGCCGACCGCGACGGCGCACTGGTGAATCTGATGAACACCACACCCGACGGTGACTTTCAGACCTACAAGGCCAATGACGGCGGCTACGTGCGTGACCACTTCTTCGGTCGCGACCCGCGCACCAAGGCGCTCGTCGATCCGATGACCGACACCGAAATCTGGAATCTCAAGCGCGGCGGCCACGATTACCGCAAGGTGTACGCGGCCTATCGCGTGGCGATGGAGCACAAGGGCCAGCCGACGATCATCTTGGCCAAGACCATCAAGGGCTACACGCTGGGCCAGCATTTTGAGGGCCGTAACGCCACGCACCAGATGAAAAAGCTTGCGCTGGAAGATCTCAAGTCCTTCCGCGACCTCACCCGGGTGCCGGTCACCGATGCCCAGCTCGAGGAGAGCCCGTACCTGCCGCCGTACTACCACCCGGGGCCCAACGCACCGGAGATCCGCTACCTGCTGGACCGGCGGCGCACCCTGGGCGGGTTCCTGCCCGAGCGCCGCACGAAGGCCAAGGCACTCGAACTGCCGCCCAGCGACACGTACAAGGCGCTGAAGAAGGGCTCGGGCAAGCAGCCCGTGGCCACCACCATGGCGACCGTCCGCACGTTTAAGGAGTTGTTGCGCGACAAGAACATCGGTCCGCGCATCGTGCCGATCATCCCGGACGAGGCCCGCACGTTCGGTATGGATTCGTGGTTCCCGAGCCTGAAGATCTACAACCGCAACGGCCAGCTCTACACCGCGGTGGACTCGGAACTGATGCTGGCCTATAAGGAGAGTGAGACCGGCCAGATCTTGCACGAGGGCATCAACGAGGCCGGGTCGACGGCATCGTTCACCGCGGTGGCCACCTCCTATGCCACGCATAACGAGCCGATGATCCCGATCTACATCTTCTATTCGATGTTCGGGTTCCAGCGCACCGGCGACGGATTCTGGGCCGCGGCCGATCAGATGGCCCGCGGGTTCGTGCTCGGCGCCACCGCGGGTCGCACCACGCTCACCGGTGAGGGACTGCAGCACGCCGATGGGCACTCGCTGCTGCTGGCCTCCACCAACCCGGCGGCGGTCACTTACGACCCGGCGTACGCCTACGAGATCGCGCTCATCATCGAGAGCGGTCTCAAGCGGATGTTCGGGGAGGACCCGGAGAACGTCTACTTCTACATCACCATCTACAACGAGCCCTACGTGCAGCCCGCCGAACCGGAGAATTTCGATCCCGAGGGCGTGCTGCGCGGAATGTACCGGCTCCGCGCGGCCCCGGAGAAGCGCAGCAGCACCGCGCAGATCCTCGCCTCGGGAGTGTCGATGCCCGAAGCGGTCAAGGCCGCCGACATGCTCGCCGAGAAATGGGACGTCGCCGCCGATGTCTGGTCGGTGACCAGCTGGGGCGAGCTGAACCGTGACGGGGTCGCGGTGGAGAAGCAACGGCTGCGCCACCCCGACCAGCCCGCGCCGACGGCCTACGTCACCAAGGTGCTCGCCGACGCCACCGGACCGGTGATCGCGTTCTCGGACTGGATGCGTGCGGTGCCCGAGCAGATCCGTCCCTGGGTGCCCGGCACCTACCTCACTCTGGGCACCGACGGGTTCGGCTTCTCCGACACCCGCCCGGCGGCACGTCGCTACTTCAACACCGACGCCGAGTCGGTGGTGGTGGCGGTGCTGGAAGCGCTGGCCCGCGACGGTGAGATCGATCCGTCGGTGGCCATCGCGGCAGCTAGGGAGTACCAGATCGACGACGTCAAGGCCGCCGGGGTGTCCTACGCGGACACCGGCAGCGCTTAGCGATGTGTGGAGCGTCAGCCGCTGGCGCTCCACAAACCCCACAAAGAGACGGCGTAGATTTTAGGGGTGGTCGACAAGTTCACCCCTCCGCCCGCGTCGACCTTGGACGTGCTGCAGAGCGTGCCCGAGTCGGCGCTGCGCCGGCTCAAGCAATACTCGGGACGGCTGTCGACCGAGGCCGTGCACGCGCTGGAGACCCGGCTGCCGTTCTTCGCCGACCTGGAGGCCTCCCAACGCGCCAGCGTCCAGTTGGTGGTGCAGACGGCGATCATCAATTTCGTCGAGTGGATGCGCGATCCCACCAGCGATGTCGGCTACACCGCGCAGGCCTTCGAGGTGGTGCCCCAGGATCTGCGCCGCCGGGTCGCGCTGCGGCAGTCGGTGGAGATGGTGCGCGTCACCATGGAGTTCTTCGAGGAAGTCGTGCCGCTGCTGGCCCGCAACGAGGAACAGCTGACGGCGCTGACGGCGGGCATCCTGCGATACAGCCGCGACCTGGCGTTCGCGGCCGCCACCGCCTACGCCGATCAGGCCGAGGCCCGCGGGGCCTGGGACACCCGGATGGAGGCCAACCTGGTCGACGCGGTGGTCCGCGGCGACATGGGACCCGAACTGCAATCCCAGGCGGCCGCGCTGAACTGGGACGCGACGGCGCCTGCCACCGTCATCGTCGGGCAGCCACGGCCAGATCGCATCGACCAGACCGGCGACGATGTGCACGCCGCGGCCCGCAAATGCGGACGCGCCGCCCTTTCCGACGTCCATGGCACGTGGCTGGTCACTATCGTCACCGGAGGGCTGTCCCCGACCGAGGGGTTCTTCGCCGAACTGCTCAAGGTGTTCGACGACGGGCCGGTCGTCATCGGCCCCACGGTGCCGACCCTGGGCGCCGCGCATCGCAGCGCCGCCGAGGCGATCGCCGGGATGAACGCCGTCGCCGGCTGGAGTGGCGCACCACGGCCGGTGTCATCCCGCGAATTACTGCCGGAGCGAGCACTTCTGGGCGATGCCAGTGCCATCGCCGCCCTGGACGCCGAGGTGATGCAGCCACTGGCCGATGCTGACCCCGCACTGACCAAAACGCTGGACGCCTACCTGGACTCCGGCGGTGCTATAGAAGCTTGCGCTCGCAAACTGACGGTTCATCCAAACACCGTGCGCTATCGCCTCAAGCGAATCACCGATTTCACGGGCCGGGATCCGACGGTCCCCCGGGACGCCTACATCCTGCGGGTCGCCACCACCGTGGGCCGCCTCAAGCGGGACGCAAGCCACTTCATCTCGCCAAATGGCTACAACGCCGCGTCAATTGGACAGCACATCACCCGCTGGGGCGGCTACAACCCCTGACCGTTGATTGCGGTGCGGTCTCGGCACGGTCGCTTCACGTGGTCTTTTGTGCGAACTCCACAAAAGAATAAGACAAGGTTCATAATCTCTTACACGACATGAATCGCACCTCACAGTGTTCTCTTAGAGACGTGCTCGCACTCCTTGCGCCCGGACAGGGCTCCCAGACGCCCGGCATGCTCACCCCTTGGGTCGAGCTGCCCGGCGCCGCCGCGCGGCTGAGCGCGTGGTCGGCGATCAGCGGACTGGACCTCACCCGGCTGGGCACCACCGCGACCGCCGAGGAGATCACCGACACCGCGGTAACCCAGCCCCTCGTCGTGGCCGCCACCCTGCTGGCCCATGAAGAACTCACCAAGCGCGGCCTGATCAGCGGTAAGGACGCAGCAGTGGCCGGGCATTCGGTCGGCGAGATCGCCGCCTACGTCTTCGCCGGCGTCATCTCCGCCGACGACGCGGTCAAGCTGGCCGCCGCCCGCGGTGCGGAGATGGCCAAGGCCTGCGCCGCCGAGCCCACCGGCATGGCCGCCGTGCTCGGCGGCGACGAGGCCGAGGTGCTGGCCCGCCTGGAGTCGCTGGACCTGGTGCCGGCCAACCGCAATGCCGCCGGTCAGATCGTGGCCGCCGGCGCCATCGCGGCATTGGAGAAGCTCGCCGAGGATCCGCCGGCCAAGGCCCGGGTTCGCGTGCTGGCCACCGCAGGCGCGTTCCACACCCACTACATGGCGCCGGCCGCCGACGGATACGCCGCCGCGGCCCAGCAGGTCGCGACTAACGAACCGACCCTGACCCTGCTGTCCAATGCCGACGGCAAGCCCGTCGACTCGGCCGCGGACGCGATGACCAAGCTCGTCGCGCAGATGACCCGGCCGGTGCGCTGGGACCTGTGCAACGACACCCTGCGCGGACTGGACGTGACGGCCATCGTCGAGTTCCCGCCCGCCGGAACGCTGGTCGGAATCGCGAAACGAGAACTGAAGGGCACACCCACCCATGCCGTGAAAACCCCGACGGACCTGGACGGGCTCGCCGAGCTCTGATCCTGGTAGCACTGCCCAAGAACGCATACGCCAGAACGCACTCCGACAGCCGGAGTGCCGTAACAATAAGGAGCCATTGTGGCCAAGCAAGAAGAAATCATCGCCGGCCTCGCCGAGATCATCGAAGAGGTCACCGGCATCGAGCCGTCCGAGGTCACGCTGGAGAAGTCCTTCGTCGACGACTTGGACATCGACTCGCTGTCGATGGTGGAGATCGCCGTGCAGACCGAGGACAAGTATGGCGTGAAGATCCCCGATGAGGACCTGGCCGGCCTGCGCACCGTCGGTGACGTCGTCGCCTACATCCAGAAGCTGGAAGAAGAGAACCCCGAGGCCGCCGCAGCGCTACGCGAGAAGTTCGCACAGTGACACGTCCTTCCACTGCTAATGGCGGTTTCCCTAACGTCGTCGTGACCGGCGTCACGGCGACCACTGCGCTCGCGCCGGACATCGAGAGCACGTGGAAGGGCTTGTTGGCAGGCGAAAGCGGCATCCGCATTCTCGAGGACGACTTCGTCGAGAAGTGGGATCTGGCCGTCAAGATCGGTGGCCACCTCGCGGAGCCTCTCGATCCGCTGATGTCCCGGCTGGAACTCCGCCGCATGTCCTACGTGCAGCGCATGTCCAAGTACCTCGCCAATCAGCTGTGGGACAGCATCGGACGCCCGGAAGTCGACCCCGACCGCTTTGCGGTCGTAATCGGCACCGGTCTCGGTGGCGGCGAGAAGATCGTCGAGATGTATGACGCGATGAACGAGGGCGGGCCCCGCAAGGTGTCCCCGCTCGCGGTTCAGATGATCATGCCGAACGGTGCAGCCGCCGTCGTGGGCCTCGAACTCGGAGCCCGCGCCGGTGTGATCACGCCGGTGTCGGCCTGTTCGTCGGGTTCGGAGGGCATCGCCCACGCCTGGCGTCAGATCGTCATGGGTGACGCCGATATCGCGGTCTGCGGTGGCGTCGAAGGCGCCATCGAGGCGCTACCCATCGCCGCGTTCTCGATGATGCGTGCGATGTCGACCCGCAACGGCGATCCGACAGCCGCCTCGCGGCCATTCGACAAGGACCGGGACGGTTTCGTGTTCGGCGAAGCCGGCGCACTGATGGTCATCGAGACCGAGGAGCATGCCCTGGCCCGCGGCGCCAAGCCGCTGGCCCGCCTCATGGGTGCCGGTATCACCTCCGATGCGTTCCACATGGTCGCTCCGTCACCGGACGGTCTTCGGGCGGGCCAGGCGATGAAGCGCGCCATGGAGACCGCGGGACTGTCCGCATCGGATATCCAGCACGTGAACGCGCACGCCACGGCTACCCCGATCGGTGACACCGCAGAGGCCAATGCGCTGCGCGTCGCCGGAGTGGGACATGCCGCGGTCTATGCGCCGAAGTCGGCGCTGGGCCACTCGATCGGTGCCGTCGGTGCCCTCGAGTCGATTCTGACGGTGCTCGCGTTGCGTGACGGCGTCATCCCGCCGACGCTCAACTACGAGACACCCGATCCTGAGATCGATCTCGATGTCGTTGCAGGCGAGCCTCGTTATGGCGACTACCAGTACGCCATCAACAACTCGTTCGGTTTTGGTGGCCACAATGTGGCACTGGCGTTCGGTCGTTACTGAGGTCGTTACTGAGGACTTTTAGGGGAAAGTACGCGGAAGGGAAAGTCGCAGGAAATGGCGGGGTTCACCGGACTGTCAACGGGCAACGGTCTTCCCAATGTGGTCGTCACTGGCGTAGCCATGACGACCGCGTTGGCGACCGATGCCGACACGACGTGGAAGAAGTTGCTGTCCGGCGAGAGCGGCATCCGGACACTCGAAGACGATTTCATCGAGATGTATGACCTGCCGGTGCGTATCGGCGGCCATCTGCTCGAAGACTTCGACAGCGAGCTGACCCGTGTCGAGCTACGCCGGTTGTCGTATCTGCAGAAGATGTCGACGGTGATCGGCCGGCGGGTGTGGGAGAACGCGGGTTCGCCCGACGTCGACACCAAGCGCCTGATGGTCTCCATCGGCACGGGCCTCGGGTCGGCCGAGGAACTGGTGTTCGCCTATGATGGCATGCGGACCAAGGGCCTGCGCGCGGTCTCGCCGCTGGTGGTGCAGATGTACATGCCCAACGGTGCGGCCGCCGCCGTCGGCCTGGAACGCAAGGCGAAGGCCGGGGTGAGCACCCTGATATCGGCCTGCGCCTCCGGTTCCGAGGCCATTGCCAACGCCTGGCGCAACATCGTGTTCGGTGAGGCCGATATGGCCATCTGCGGTGGCGTCGAGACCAAGATCGAAGCGGTGCCGATCGCCGGCTTCGCCCAGATGCGCATCGTCTTGTCGAACACCAACGACGATCCTGAGGGTGCCTGCCGGCCGTTCGACCGGGACCGCAACGGTTTCGTGTTCGGCGAGGGCGGCGCCATGATGGTCATCGAGACCGAGGAGCACGCCAAGGCCCGCGGCGCCAATATCCTGGCCCGCATCATGGGGGCCAGCGTCACCTCCGATGGCTTCCATCTCGTGGCGCCCAACCCCAACGGAGAGCAGGCCGGGTACGCGATGTCCCGGTCCGTCCAGTTGGCGGGCCTGCAGCCGTCGGATATCGACCACATCAACGCCCACGCCACCGGTACCAAAGCCGGCGACGTCGCGGAGGGCGTGGCGATCAACAACGCGATGAAGGGCCACAAGCCGGCGGTTTACGCACCGAAGTCGGCGTTGGGTCACTCCGTGGGCGCTGTCGGCGCCGTGGAGTCGATTCTCACCGTGTTCGCCTTGCGTGACGGGATCGTCCCGCCCACGCTTAACCTCAAGAATCTGGACCCCGAGATCGACTTGGACGTGGTGGCTGGCGAGCCCCGTCCCGGTGACTACAAATACGCGATCAACAACTCGTTCGGATTCGGTGGGCACAATGTGGCGCTCACCTTCGGAAAGTACTGACAGAAGTAACCCGAAGGCGCCGGTCACCGTCCGACGCGTACTAGGAGGTTTGGATGACCATCATGGCTCCCGAAGCGGCCGCAGAGTCGCTCGACCCGCGTGACCCGCTACATCGTCTGAAGATGTTCTTCGACGACGGCAGCGTGTCCGTGCTGCACGAGCGCGACAAGTCCGGCGTGCTGGCCGCGTCCGGCACCGTCAACGGTGTGAAGACCGTGGCGTTCTGCACCGACGGCACCGTGATGGGTGGCGCGATGGGCGTCGAGGGTTGCGCCCACATCGTCAACGCCTACGAGGTGGCGATCGAGGAGCAGAGCCCGATCATCGGCATCTGGCACTCCGGCGGCGCGCGCCTGGCCGAAGGTGTCAAGGCGCTGCACGCGGTCGGCCTGGTCTTCGAAGCGATGATCCGGGCGTCGGGCTACATCCCGCAGATCTCGGTGGTCGTCGGCTTCGCCGCCGGTGGCGCCGCCTACGGCCCTGCGCTGACCGACGTCATCGTGATGGCGCCCGACAGCAAGGTGTTCGTCACCGGCCCGGACGTGGTGCGCAGCGTGACCGGCGAAGACGTCGACATGGTGTCCCTCGGCGGACCCGAGGCCCACCACAAGAAGTCCGGTGTGTGCCACATCGTCGCCGACGACGAGATCGATGCCTACGAGCGTGGCCGTCGTCTCGTCGGATTGTTCAGCCAGCAGGGTCATTTCGACCGGACCAAGGCCGAGGCCGGCGACACCGACGTCAAGGCCCTGATGCCGGAATCCGCGCGTCGCGCCTACGACGTGCACCCGATCGTCGAAGCACTGCTGGACAAGGATGCGCCGTTCGAGGAGTTCCAGTCCCGCTGGGCCCCGTCCATCGTGGTGGGCCTGGGCCGGCTGGCCGGACGCAGCGTCGGTGTCATCGCCAACAACCCGCTGCGTCTGGGTGGCTGTCTGAACTCCGAAAGTGCCGAGAAGTCGGCACGTTTCGTGCGCCTGTGCGATGCCTTCGGCATCCCGCTGGTGGTCGTCGTCGACGTGCCGGGCTACCTGCCCGGTGTGGACCAGGAGTGGGGCGGCGTCGTGCGCCGCGGCGCCAAGCTGCTGCACGCATTCGGTGAGGCCACCGTTCCGCGCGTCACGCTGGTCACCCGTAAGATCTACGGCGGCGCGTACATCGCGATGAACGCGCGCTCGCTGGGCGCGACCAAGGTCTTCGCCTGGCCGGAGGCCGAGGTTGCCGTGATGGGCGCCAAGGCCGCGGTCGGCATCCTGCACAAGCGCAAGCTGGCCGCCGCTGCCCCCGAGGACCGCGACGCGCTGCACGAAGAACTGACCGCCGAGCACGAGCGGATCACCGGCGGCGTGGACAGCGCCATCGAGATCGGCGTGGTGGATGCGAAGATCGATCCCGCGCACACCCGCAGCGTGATCACCCAGGCGCTGGCCGAGGCGCCGGCGCGGCGCGGCCGGCACAAGAACATCCCGCTGTAACCCGCACTTCCCGCGGAACTGCCCCTTCGTGGGTCACCGCGTACTCGAATTCGGCTCGGATGACGTCGATTCCGTCGGCCACCGGATCGCTGGGCCGATCGCAGGTGGCCTGTGCGATGACGTTGGGAGCCTCGGCACCGTAGCGAGCGACCAGGGACGACGGCAGGTCGACGGGCGCGCGCAGCGTGGCCACCGGGTTAGCCGGCGCGCCGACCAGTGGCAGGTTTCCGGTGCGGCACCCGCCGGCCGCAAGGCCACGCAGGGCCACCGCACGGTCCACCACATCCTCGGCCATGTACCGGTATTCGGTGAGCTTGCCGCCGATCACGCTGATCACGCCGTCGGGTGATTCGGTCACCGCGTGTTCTGAGCCTTCAGATCGACAGATTCGCCGGTGAGCTCGTCGACGAGCCGAACCGAATGCCCTTGTGCGGTATGTGCAGATGCCCGGGTCAGCACCGATACGCCGTGCTGCGCGGCGGTGCGCGCGACCGCAGTGACCAGGCGTGCGTCGTCGATCAGCTGACCGTCGTAGGCGACGAAGCCGACTCGGACCAGCGCGCGGGAGGCCCGGTTCATGTCCGGAAGCAACGGAACCGGCTGCGGCATCGCCGACACGAGGTGAGGAGCGCTGCGGGTCGGCTAGCCGACACCCCGGTTGAGCCAGGTGATCTCGCCGGTGTCGCCACCGCCGCGGTAGGGCTCCAGCGATTCGTCCCATGCGGTGCCGAGCACCGAGTCCAAGTCGGCGGCCAGCGCGTCGGCGCCGGAGGCCATCAGGGTGCGCAGCCGCTGTTCGCCGACCATCACATCCCCGTTGGCGCTCATCGCCCCGCTCCACAGACCGAGCTGCGGGGTGTGGCACCAGCGGTGCCCGTCGACACCCTCACTGGGGTCTTCGGTCACCTCGAAGCGCAACACCGACCAGGACCGTAGGGCACTGGCCAACTGGCCGCCGGTACCCACCGGGCCCACCCAGTTGGTGACGGCACGCAGCTGCCCGGGCATGGCGGGCTGGGGCGTCCACTTGAGGTTCGCCCGCGCCGACAGGGTCGACGAAAGAGCCCACTCGACATGTGGGCATACCGCCGCGGGCGAGGCGTGAACGTAAACCACGCCAGTTGTCGCCTCGGCGAACTGGTTCGACGCACGCATACTTCTGCTCCTTCGGCTCCACTAGGGACGTCTTCCCCAACGACCTGGTGTTACCGAACTGTGCAGCTGTTTCGTGCGTGTCTATTGTGCCTCGTGGGACACGTGTTGCGCTAGTGTGCGCCGAATTCTCTCAGGACTCCATCAGAGATGGCCGGCCACAGCGGACGGGCCCACTCCCCGAAATCACGGTCGGTGAGCACCACAAAAGCCAGCTCAACAGCCGGATCCGCCCACAAAAACGTACCGGACTGGCCGAAGTGACCGAAGGTGGCGGGCGAGTTGGAAGCCCCGGTCCAGTGCGGCAACTTCTCAGCCCGGATCTCGAACCCCAGCCCCCAATCATTGGGTCGTTGCAACCCGAAGCCGGGCAGCACCCCGTTCAAGCCGGGGAACTGCACCGATGTGGCCTCGGCATGCAGTTCCGGTGTCACCAGCGTCGGCCGCAGCAGATCCGCGGCGAAGCGGGCCAGGTCAGCCACGGTGGACTGACCGCCATGACCGGCAGCCGCCGCGCCCCCGGCCAGCGTCGACGCAGCCATCCCCAAGGGCTCGAACACCGCCTCCTGCAGGTACCGGTCGAACTCGATGTCCGTCGCGTCCTGCAGTGCGGCGGCCAGCAGAGCGAAACCGTAGTTGGAGTAGATCCGCCGCGTCCCCGGTGCGGCCAGCACGTCGAATCTCCCGTCGCTTCGCTCGCCCCGGGTGCCGGATTGCATCGGCAACCCGGAAGCGTGCGCCAGCAGATGCCGCACCGTCGAACCGGGCGGACCGGCCGGGGTGTCCAGTTCGAAGGCGCCCTCCTCCACCGCGACCTGCGCGGCGCGGGCGACCAATGGCTTGGTGACCGAGGCCAGCCGGAAGGGACGGGCCGTGTCTCCGTGGGTGGCGAGGACGCCGGAGGTCCCGACCACCGCGGCGGCGACGTTGGGGACCGGCCAGTCTTGAAGGATGTCGAGTGCGCCCACGCGCAGGATGCTACTTGCGCGACATCCGCGACCACGCATCCAAAAAAATGGACACCTGTCCGACCGGCGCGGGGGGCGCGCATTAGGTTATACGCATGAGTCAGACGGTGCGCGGTGTCATTTCCCGGTGCAAAGGTCAGCCTGTCGAATTGGTCGACATCGTCATCCCCGATCCGGGTCCCGGCGAGGTTGTGGTCGCGATCCAAGCCTGCGGTGTGTGCCACACCGATCTGACCTACCGCGAGGGCGGCATCAATGACGAATACCCGTTCCTGCTCGGCCACGAAGCGGCCGGAATCGTCGAGACCATCGGTGACGGCGTCACCCATGTCGAGCCCGGTGACTTCGTCATCCTGAACTGGCGCGCGGTCTGCGGTGAATGCCGGGCCTGCAAGCGCGGACGCCCGCACCTGTGTTTCGACACCTTCAACGCGACCCAGAAAATGACGCTCACCGACGGCACCGGACTATCCCCCGCGCTGGGCATCGGCGCATTCGCCGACAAGACCCTCGTGCACGAGGGCCAGTGCACCAGGGTCGACCCGACCGCCGATCCCGCGGTCGCCGGCCTGCTGGGCTGCGGAGTGATGGCCGGGCTCGGGGCGGCGGTCAACACCGGAGCGGTCAACCGCGATGACACCGTCGCCGTGATCGGTTGCGGTGGCGTCGGCGATGCCGCCATCGCCGGTGCCGCCCTGGTCGGCGCGCGCACGATTATCGCCGTGGACGTCGATGACCGCAAACTGCATGTGGCCCGCGAATTCGGCGCCACCCACACCATCAACGCCAAGACCCTCGACGCCGTCGAGACCATTCAGGACCTCACCGACGGCTTCGGCGCGGACATCGTCATCGACGCCGTCGGCCGTCCCGAAACGTGGAAGCAGGCGTTCTATGCACGCGACCTGGCCGGCACCGTGATCCTCGTCGGCGTGCCCACCCCGGATATGAAGCTGGAGATGCCGCTGGTCGACTTCTTCTCCCGCGGCGGGTCATTGAAGTCCTCCTGGTACGGCGACTGTCTGCCCGAACGCGACTTCCCCACCCTGATCAGCCTCTACCTGCAGGGCAGGCTGCCGCTGGAGAAGTTCGTCTCCGAGCGCATCGGCCTGGACGCGGTCGAGGAAGCGTTCCACAAGATGCACGGTGGTGAGGTGCTGCGGTCGGTCGTGGTCCTGTGAGGGTGCAACGGGTGGTCACCAGCGGGAAGTTCGAACTCGATGGCGGCAGTTGGGATGTCGACAACAACATCTGGCTCATCGGCGACGATTCCGAGGTCGTGGTCTTCGACGCCGCCCACACCGCCGCGCCGATCATCGAGGCCGTCAGCGGCCGCAACGTCGTCGCAGTGGTCTGCACCCACGGACACAACGACCACATCACCGTGGCCCCCGACCTCGCCCAAGCCCTCGACGCCCCGGTGTTGCTGCACCCGGCCGATGAGATGCTGTGGCGCGAACTCCACCCGGACAAGGACTTTCACCGCGTCGAGGACAACCTTGTGCTCAAGGTCGGCGGTCTCGAACTGCACGCCCTGCACACGCCCGGACATTCGCCGGGTTCGGTGTGCTGGTCGGTTCCCGAGCTGAATGCGGTGGTCTCCGGGGACACCCTGTTCCGGGGCGGACCGGGCGCGACCGGGCGGTCCTACTCCGACTTCCCCACCATTCTCGACTCGATCTCCAAACGGCTGGGCACCCTGCCCGAGGAGACCGTGGTCTACACCGGGCACGGTGACACCACCACGATCGGCGGCGAGATCGTGAACTACGACGAATGGGTGGCGCGCGGCCACTGACGAAGGAAGTGGCCCATCGAGCACGCCACTGACGAAGGAAGTGGGCG
>WOYI011484428.1_pt1 | contig 14927 bp, 7 predicted proteins | sample 6423411 | NCBI WGS metagenome assembly WOYI01 (sample SAMN13441803, study PRJNA592873) | oil field metagenome | biome: oil field; feature: oil-well bore; material: oil-contaminated soil; isolation source: oil-contaminated soil from oil-well borehole | place: Germany: Wietze | collected 2016-10-18 ...
TGCATTCAGGGAGAGGTTCTCATGTCACGTCTGTCGATTGCGCGTCGTCGTTCGGCCCGCTCGCTGCGGCGCCTGCTCGCTCCGTTGCTGTGCGTCCTGCTGGCTGCCTGCGGCGGCAGCCACCAAGGTGACAAGCCGGCGCTGCAGGGCGCGCCGGCGGGGTCTTCGACCGCCGCGAAAGCCGGCGACAAGGCCGGCTTCATGCTGATGTCGGGCAGTTCCTCGGTGCGCAACGCTCGCACCCAGCTCGACCTGGTGTTCAACGCCAAGCTCGCCTCGGCGCAGGCCTTCGACGACGTGCTTGCGGTGACCGGCCCGTCGGGCGAGCCGGTCAGCGGCAGCTGGGGCCTGAGCAACGACGGCACCACGCTGAGCTTTCCCTACGTGGCCGCCAATACACGCTACGCGGTGGCGATCAAGCCCGGCCTGCTGGCCGCCGACGGGCGCACGCTCGGGCACGCGGTCAAGCGCGACATCTATTCCGGCAACCTGCCCGGCGCGGTGGGCTTTGCCTCGCACGGCAGCGTGCTGCCGGCGCGCGGCACGCGCGGCCTGCCGCTGGTCTCGGTGAACGTGCACGACGCCGATGTGGAGTTTTTCCGTGTGCACGAGGACGCGCTGTCGGACCTGTTCTGTTCCTACCCGCGCAACGGCCATCGCGACAGCTACGAGCTGGACCATGATCCCTACACCTACGACGCCTGTGGTCCCCACGGCAGCCGCAGCAAGCGCGCGCTCACCGACATGGCCGACTCGGTCTATGCCAACCACTACGCGCTCAAGGGCGCGCCGAACGAGCGCACGGTGACCTACCTGCCGGTGCAGAACATCCGCGAGCTGGCCGAGCCGGGCGTGTACATGGCGGTGGTCAAGGCCGCCGGCACGTTCAAGGGCGGCTATGACACGGCGACCTTCTTCGTCAGCGACCTGGGCCTGCACCTGCGCGTGTATCGCGACAACGTGCTGCTGCACGTGGCCTCGCTGCGCGACGGCACGCCGGTGGGCGGGGTTGATGTAGAGATCCGCGACGAGGCCGGCAAGCCCACGCTCAAGGCCACCACCGACGATGCCGGCAACGCGCTGATCGCCTACACGGTGCGCGGCTCGGACGTGCTGGTGGCGCGCCACGGCAAGGACATCTCGGTGCTGCCGTTCAACCGGCCGGCGCTGGACGTGTCCAACTTCGACATCACCGGCCGCAAGCAGGCGCCGTTCGAGGTGTACGCGTGGTCCGGCCGTGACCTGTATCGCCCCGGCGAGACCTTGCGCGCCTCGGCGCTGCTGCGCGATGCCGACGGACAGCCGATGAAGGCCCAGTCGCTGTTCGTGCGCGTGCGCCAGCCGGACGGCCGCACGCTGCAGGACACCCGGCTGGCGCCGAAGCAGCTCAACTACTTCGAGCTCAGCGAGGCGATTCCGGCCGATGCGCCCACCGGCCTGTGGCAGCTGGAGTTCCGCCTCGATCCGGCCAGCAAGGCGTCGGTGCAGGCGTTTCCCTTCCACGTGGAGGAGTTCCTGCCCGAACGGCTGAAGGTGACGCTGGACAGTCCGCAGCAGCGCCTGGCGCCGAACGAGCCGCTGCAGCTGAAGGTGGCGTCGAGCTACCTCTACGGCGCGCCGGCCGACGGCAACCGCTTCACCGCCAAGCTGCTGGTGGCGCCGGAGGTGCATCCGGTGGACGCCATGAAGGACACCTTCTTCGGCGACCCTAGCGTGGACCTGCCCAAGTCGGCCGACGACGTGATCGACGCCAAGCTCGACGCACAGGGCCAGCTCGCCCAGGACGTGCCGCTGCCCGACGACGTCGAGCCGGTGGCCCCGTTGGCCGTGACGCTGTCCGGCAGCGTGTACGAGAGCGGCGGCCGCGCGGTGACGCGCCTGCTCAAGCGCACCTACTGGCCGGCGAACGCGCTGGTCGGCGTGCGACCGGAGTTCGATCCCAGGCAGGGCGCGGAGAGCGAGAGCCCGGTCGGCTTCGAGATCGTGCGCGTGGACGCCGACGGCAAGCGCGTCGCCGGCAGTCACCTCAAGGTGCGCCTGCAGCGCGAGCTGCGCGATTTCTACTGGCTGTACGAGCGCAACGGCGGCTGGAAGTCCGACGCCAACCAGCGCCTGCAGCTGATCGACGAGAAGGACGTCGACGTCAGTGCCAGCACCAACACGCGGGTGGAGTTTCCGGTGGAGTGGGGCAGCTACCGCGTCGAGGTGTACGACCCCGAGACCAAGCTCACCACCGTGTTCCCGTTCTTCGCCGGCTACAGCTGGGATGACGAGAACCTCGGCAAGGAGGCGCGCCCGGACAAGGTCAAGCTGGCGCTGGACAAGGCGCGCTACCGCGCCGGTGACACCATGAAGGTCACTGTCACCCCGCCGCACGACGGCCCTGGCGTGCTGCTGGTCGAGTCCGACCACCTGCTCTACACCAGGAACATCGACGCCAAGGCCGGCACCACGTTCTCCATCCCCGTCACCAGGGACTGGGAGCGCCACGACGTGTACGTGGTGGCGCTGGTGTTCCGCGGCGGCGAAGCGGTGGAGCACACCACGCCGGCGCGCGCGATGGGCGTGGAATATGTGGCGATGGACCGCAGCGACCGGCGCATCCCGCTCACCCTGAAGGCGCCGGCGCTGATGCGTCCGGGCAATCCGCTGGACGTCACCGTGCAGGCGACCGGGCTGGCCGGCAGGCAGGCCTACGTGACGGTGTCGGCGGTGGACCAGGGTGTGATCAACATCACCGACTACGCGGTGCCCGATGCGTGGTCGTGGATGTTCGCCAAGCGCGCGCTGGCCACCGAGGCCTACGACCTCTACAGCCGGCTGATCGAGGCGATGGACGGCGACACCGCGCGCCTGCGCTACGGCGGCGACATGAGCGGCGATGCACTGCCCAAGGCCGCGCGGATCAACCCGAAGGTGCAGATCGTCGACCTGTTCGCCGGCCCGGTCGCCTTCGACGCGCAGGGCAATGCGCAGGTGCACCTGGATGTTCCGGACTTCAACGGCAGCCTGCGGGTGAGCGCGCTGGCCTATACCGACAGCCGCTTCGGCAACGCCGATGGCGCGGTCACCGTGCGCGCGCCGCTGGTGGTGGAGCCGAGCACGCCGCGCGTGATGGCCGGCGGCGACAAGGCGGTGATCAGCCTGGATCTGAAGAACCTCTCCGGCAAGGACGGCGCGGCCAAGGTGCGCGTCACCGGCAGCGGCCCCATCCGCATCGAGCACGGTGAGCAGACCATTGCGCTCAAGGATGGCGCCGGCACCACGCTCACCGTGCCGCTGACCGCCGGCGCCGGTGCCGCCGTGGCAGGCGTCGACATCCACGCCCAGCTCAACGACTACCAGGTCGACCGCCACGTCGAGTTCGCCGTGCGCCCGGCCTGGCCGGAGGTATTGCGCCACCAGCCGCTGGCGCTGGAGGCCGGCAAGGCGCTCAGCATCGGCACCGATCTGCTGGCCGGGCTCATCCCCGACACCGTGCGCGCACGCCTGAGCCTGAGCACGCTGCCGCCGCTGCCCTACGGCGCGGCGCTGCGCGACATGCTGCGCTATCCCTACGGCTGCATCGAGCAGACCACCAGCAAGGGCTACGCCGCGCTGATCATGGACAGTGCCACGGCCAGGGCGCTGGGCGTGACGCCGATGGACGACGCCGTGCGCAAGGCGGCCGTGGACAGCGCGATGGATCGCATCGCCTCGTTCCAGGCCAGCAACGGCCACTTCAGCTTCTGGGGCGGCACCAGCCCGATCGTCACCTTCACCACCCCGTATGTGGTCGACTTTCTGCTCGATGCGCGCGCCGCCGGTTTCGCCGTGCCGCAGGACGTGCTGCAGAAAGCGCTGCAGCGCCTGAGCGACGACCTGCTGGCGGGCGGTCATCCGTACTACGGCTACGCGCAGCACGACCACATGCGCCTGGCTGACGAGGCCTGGTCCGGCTTCGTGCTGGCCCGCGTCAACCGCGCGCCGCTGGGCACGCTGCGCGCGATCTTCGACAACGAACGCAGCAAGCTGGTGGCCCCGCTGCCGCTGGTGCACCTGGGCGTGGCGTTCAAGCTGATGGGCGACAAGGAGCGCGCGCAGAAGGCGATCGCCGAGGCGTTCGCCTGGAGCAAGGAGCGTCCGTGGTACGTGGGCGACTACGGCTCGGACCTGCGCGACCTCGCGCTGATGGTGGCGCTCACCCACACCTACGGGCTCGACAAGCCCGAGTACGACGCCAAGCTGATCGACTGGGCGCGCAACGTGGACAGCCACGTGCGCGAGCGCCAGAAGCAGGATGCGCTGTACCGCTGGTCGTGGTCGCACCTCAGCACGCAGGAGCAGTCCGCGATCGCCCGTGTCGCCAAGGCCTTCGGCGCCGGCGAGGCGGCACCGCTCGCCGCCACGCTGAGCGTGGGCGGCAAGACGGAAACCTCGCCCGATCGCCGCGTGTGGAGCCGCGATCTCACCGCCGCCGAGCTGAAATCCGGCGTCAGCCTGCAGTCCGGCGGCAGCGCCACCATCTTCGCCACGCTCGACGTCGCCGGCGTCACCCAGCAGGCGCCGCCCGCCAACGACAGCCAGATCGACGTGCGCCGCCGCTGGTTCACCACCGACGGCAAGCCGTGGGATGGCGGCACGCTGAAGGAAGGCGACACCCTGATCGCCGAGCTGACCATCGAGGCGCGCATGGACATCCCCGACGCGCTGGTCACCGACCTGCTGCCGGGCGGGCTGGAAGTGGAGAACCTCAACCTCTTCGGTGCGCAGCAGTGGGCCGGCGTGGTCATCGACGGCATCGACCTGGACCAGCACGACTCGGCCGCCAACGTGGTGCATGAGGAATACCGCGATGACCGCTACGCCGCCGCGCTGAAGCTCGATCGCGGCGACGCGGCCCACGTGTTCTACCTCGTGCGCGCCGTGACGCCCGGCACCTACACCGTGCCGCCGCCGCTGGTGGAAGACATGTACCGCCCGGCGCTGCGCGGCATCGGCAAGGCCGATCCGGCGCAGGTCGAGGTGGTCGAGCCCTGAACCCATGACGCCCGGTAGGAGCGCACCCTGTGCGCGACCGCTCTTTACGGATAGCCGCCACAGGCGGTCGCGCACAGGGTGCGCTCCCACGGTCCGGGGGACGCGATGGATATGACGGAAGAGCCTGTCGTACCGCCATCGAGGCGTCGCCGCCGCCGATGCCGGCTGCGTCGCGTCGCCACCGCCGTCGGCGTGCTGCTGTCGCGCGATGGCACGCCGCTGCGCGCGTTCGCCGACAGCGACGGCGTGTGGCGCTACCCGGCATCGCTCGACACGGTGTCGCCGCTCTACCTGACCGCGTTGCCCGGCCATGAAGACCGCGCGGCATCGGCAAGGCCGATCCGGCGCAGGTCGAGGTGGTCGAGCCCTGAACCCATGACGCCCGGTAGGAGCGCACCCTGTGCGCGACCGCTCTTTACGGATAGCCGCCACAGGCGGTCGCGCACAGGGTGCGCTCCCACGGTCCGGGGGACGCGATGGATATGACGGAAGAGCCTGTCGTACCGCCATCGAGGCGTCGCCGCCGCCGATGCCGGCTGCGTCGCGTCGCCACCGCCGTCGGCGTGCTGCTGCTGGCGGCGGTGCTGCTCGACCGCCTGTTTCCGCTGCATTTGCCGCCGCCCGACGGCAGCAGCACGGTGGTGTTGGCGCGCGATGGCACGCCGCTGCGCGCGTTCGCCGACAGTGACGGCGTGTGGCGCTACCCGGCCTCGGTCGACACGGTGTCGCCGCTCTACCTGACTGCGTTGCTGGGCTATGAGGACCGCTGGTTCTATCGCCACCCCGGCGTCAACCCCTACGCGCTGGCGCGCGGCATGGCCGGTGGCCTGCTGCACGGGCACATCGTGTCCGGCGGCTCCACGCTCACCATGCAGGTGGCGCGCATCATCGAACCGATCCCGCACACGGTCGGCGGCAAGGTCATCCAGATCTTGCGCGCGCTGCAGCTGGAAGCGCATCTGAGCAAGCGGCAGATCCTCGACCTGTACCTCAACCACGCGCCGTTCGGCGGGCCGATCGAAGGCGTCGAGGCGGCCTCCTGGGCCTATCTCGGCAAGCCGGCGAAGAACCTCTCGCGGGCCGAGGCGGCGCTGCTGGCGGTGTTGCCGCAGGCGCCCAGTCGGCTGCGGCCGGACCGCCATCCCGAGGCGGCACGTGCCGCGCGCGACAAGGTGCTTTCGCGCCTGCGCGACGAGGGCGTCTGGACGGCCCCACAGGTGCGCGATGCGCGTGTCGAGCCGGTAGTCGCCCGTTCGCTGCACGCGCCGCTATCGGCGGCATTGCTGGCGGAGCGGCTGCATCGCGAGCAGCCGGCGGTGCGGCGCATCACCACCACCATCGACGCCAACCTGCAGCGCGCCGCCGAGGAGCGCGTGAGCCGCTACCTCGCGCACCTGCCGCAGCACACCAGCGCCGCGCTGCTGGTGGTGGACAATGCCAGCCATGCCGCGCGCGTGTATCTGGGCACCAGCGATTTTGCCGATCCGGACCGGCACGGCTACATCGACATGGTGCAGGCGCCGCGCTCGCCCGGGTCCACGCTCAAGCCCTTCCTCTACGGGCTGGCGCTGGACGACGGCCTGATCACCTCCGAAAGCCTGCTGGTGGACGCGCCGCAGGATTTCGGCGGCTACCGGCCGGGCAATTTCGACGAGGCGTTTTCCGGCCCGGTCGGCGTGGCCGAGGCGCTGCAGCGCTCGCTCAACGTGCCCGCGGTGGACGTGCTCGACCGGGTGGGGCCGAACCGCTTCGTGGCGCGGCTCGCCGCCGGCGGCCTGGATCTGGGCCTGCCGGCCGGCGCGCAGCCGAACCTGTCGATCATCCTGGGCGGCGCCTCGACGCGGCTGGAGGATCTGGTGGGGGCTTACACCGCGCTGGCCAACCGTGGCATCGCGGTGGCGCCGCGCTACATGCCGGAGCAGGTGGCGCAACCGCGGCGCCTGCTGTCGCCCGGTGCGGCCTGGATCATCCGCGACGTGCTGGCGCACAACCCGGCCGACGTCGAGGGTGCACCGCTGGAAGGCGCGGTCCATCGCCACGCGGCCGTGGCCTGGAAGACCGGCACCAGCTACGGCTACCGTGATGCGTGGGCGGTGGGCGTCACCGACCAGTACACCATCGGCGTGTGGATCGGCCGCCCGGACGGCACGCCCTCGCCCGGCCAGTACGGCGCGATCACCGCGCTGCCGCTGCTGTTCCAGATCGCCGACATGCTGCCCGCGCGCGGCCCGGCCCCGCGCTTCGTGCAGCCGGCCAGCGTGCGTCAGGTGGACATCTGCTGGCCGCTGGGCGGCGCGCAGGCGGCGACCGATCCGGCGCTGTGCCGCCAGCACCGCAGCGCCTGGGTGCTGGACGATGCGCTGCCGCCCACCTTTGCCGAGCGCGACCTCGGCGCGTGGTCGTCCGGGTTGGTGACGCTGCGGGTGGATGCCCAGGGCCGGCGACTGAGCGCCACCTGCCACGGCGCGGGCGAGCACGCGGTAAAACGGGCGCGCTGGCCGGCGCTGGCCACACCGTGGCTGAGCCGGGACGACCGCGCCGCCTCCGCGCTGCCGCCGCTGGCCCCGGGTTGCCCGGCCGACTCGCTGGACGACGCCAGCGCCATCCGCATCGCCGGCCTCACCGATGGCGCGCGCCTGCGCCGCGCGCCTCACGGCAGCGAGCCGCTGCGCGTCACGCTCGAGGCGCTCGGCGCGACGGGCACCGTGCAGTGGCTGCTCGATGGCCGACTGCAGGGCACCACCGAGGACGCGCACTCCATCGCGCTGGCGCTGCAGCAGCCGGGCGCGCACACCATCACGGCGCTCACTGCGCGCGGTGCGTGGAGCTCGCTGCGGGTGAGCGTGGTGGCGCGCTGAACCCGCCCCGCGCGGCGCGCCGCAGCCAGCACCCGGGGCGGCTGAAGCGCCGAGTCCTGATGCAGTTTCCCCACACCGCTCGGTGCGCCGAATCATCGCACGCGTCCGGCGAAGACATCATCCCCGATGAGCAGCCCATCGGTTGCACTTTGCTATGTCCGCAAGGGTGATACTGGGCACGCACCGGGAGATGGGCCATTGATGCGGGGCCGGCGGGTGGCGGGAAGCCGCAACACAGAAGGCGCCCCGGGGGCGCCTTCTGCGTGCAGTGACTCAGCGGTTGCCGCTGCGATTCCCGCCGCCACGGTTGCCACTGCCGCCGCCCGTGGGGCCGCCACGGCCGCCGGGACGGGCGCCTTGCGGTTTGCCGGAGCGGTTGCCGCTGCGTGCCGGGCCGCCGCCACCGGCTCGATTGCCGCCGCCGAAGCCGGAGTACGGGTTGGCGTTGCCCGCCGGGCGTGGGGTGCCGGGCTTGCCGCCACCGCCGCCGGGGCGACGCTTGCCGCCGGGACCGGCGGCCGGCTTGCCGCGCGGGGCCGAGGGGCCGCCGGTGTAGCCATCGCGGGTTTCACCGGCAAACCAGGTGCGCACCGAGGGCAGTTCCTGCCCCGGGGCCACGCCGCGCTTGCCACGGCCACCGGCGCCACCCTTGCGGGGTGCGCCGCTGCGCTCGGGGCGGGCGACGTTGCCGTTCACTTCGCGGCCGGGCGGCCGGGGCCGCTTGCCGCGCGTGGGTTCGTCGCGGATACGGTCGAACGCGCGCAGTTCGCGCGCTTCGTCGGCGGCGCCGCTGCTCCAGGCGGTGGCACTGCCGCGCTCGGGGCGGTATTCGGTGACGTTGCGGTTGGCGCGGCGCTGGTGCAGCACCGGGCTCAGCGTGAGCACGGGCTGGGGCGCGCCCAGGCCGGTGATCTTGCGCAGCTCCTTCACTGCTTCCTCGCCGAGCGCTTCGCAGTCGCCGCGGCGCAGGGCACGCGGCAGCTGCACGGTGCCGTAGCGGATGCGCTTGAGGCGGCTGACCAGGAAGCCCTGGGAATCCCACAGGCGGCGCACTTCGCGGTTGCGGCCTTCGCGGATCACCACGCGGAACCAGCTGTGGCTGCCGCCGCGGCTGATGATGGCGATCTCGTCGAAGCGGGCGGGGCCGTCGTCCAGTTCCACGCCGGCCTTGAGCTTCTCGACGACCTCGTCGGGCACTTCGCCGTGCACGCGGCACAGGTACTCGCGCTCCAGCGCGCTGCGCGGGTGCATCAGCGCGTTGGCCAGCTCGCCGTCGGTGGTGAGCAGCAACAGGCCGGTGGTGTTGATGTCCAGGCGACCCACGGCGACCCAGCGCGCACCCTTCAGCCGGGGCAGCTGCTCGAACACGGTGGGGCGGCCTTCCGGATCGTCGCGTGTGCTCATGACGCCTTCGGGCTTGTGGTAGATCAGCACCTCGGTGTCGTCGCGGTTGTCGGTGGCGACGACGAACTGCTTGCCGTCGAGCACCACGCGATCGCCGGCGTGCACGCTGGCGCCGATGCCGGCGGGCGCGCCGTTGAGCTCGACCTCGCCGGCCTGGATGCGCTGCTCCAGCATGCGGCGCGAGCCGAGGCCGGCGTTGGCCAGCACCTTGTGCAGGCGCTCTTCGAGCTGCGGCTCGTTCTGGTCGCGGGTGGCACGTTTGAGGGTTAGTACGGATTTCTGCGGCGCAGTCATGCGCGTGACTCCTTAGGAATGCTTGTCGGCATCGCCGTGATCGGCGTGCGCGGGGTTCGCTGCCCCGTCGGCAGTGGCAAGGCCGTCGGTGTGCGCCTCGGGCGCAGCGTCGTCGGCAGTGTCGATGGGAACGTGGTCGGCGGGCTCGATGGGGTCATCGAGTGCAGTGACGGTGTCGGTGGCGGGTTGCTCCGCGTCGATGGACCAGGCGGGGCGGGCGTTGTCCGCGTCGCGCAGTTCGGCCTGCGCGGCGGCTTCGGCGTCGGCGTCCGGGTCGATCGACAGGTGCTTGATGACGCGGGCCGGCAGTGGTTCCGGTTCGAAGCGCAGCTGCGGGTCTTCCATGTCGCGGATTTCCGACAGCGGCGGCAGCTCGTCCAGCGATTTCAGGTTGAAGTAGTCGAGGAAGGCGCGGGTGGTGCCGAACAGCGCGGGCTTGCCCGGCACGTCGCGGTGGCCGACCACGCGGATCCAGTCGCGCTCTTCCATCGTCTTGATGATGTTGGAGGACACCACCACGCCGCGGATCTGCTCGATCTCCGGCCGGGTGATGGGCTGGCGGTAGGCGATCAGCGCCAGCGTTTCCAGCAGGGCGCGCGAGTAGCGGCTGGGGCGCTCGGTCCACATGCGCGACAGCCAGGGGTGCACGTCCTGCTTCACCTGGTAGCGGAAGCCGGAGGCGACTTCCTTCAGTTCCACGCCGCGTTCGGCGCAGTCCTCGGCCAGTGCTTCGAGCGTGCGGGCGATCAGCTCGCGCGTCACCGCGCGCTCTTCACCGAACAGCTCCACCAGCTGCGCCACCGTCAGCGGATGGCTGGAGGCGAGCAGGGCGGCCTCGACGATCGGCTTGAGCTGCGCGGGCGCGAGCGCTTCGGCGCGCACGGCGGCAGCGAGGGCGGTGGCAGTGGCGTCTTCGTGTTCATTCATAGGCGGAGGCTTCTCCGGCAGATGCATCGTTGGGCTGGTCGGTGGCTTCGGCGCCTTCGTCGCCGGTGAGCACGACCTTGGCCTTGAGGTAGATCGGCGCCAGTGGCGCTTCCTGCACGATCTCGATCAGCATTTCCTTGGCCAGCTCCAGCATGGCCAGGAAGGTCACCACCACGCCGAGCCGGCCTTCGGCCGGATCGAACAGCGTCTCGAAGCGCTGGAAGGCGCTGCCTTCGAGCCGGCCCAGCAACTCGCCCATGCGCTGGCGGACGCTGAGGGCCTCGCGCTTGATCGCGTGGTGGCCAAACAGTTCGGCGCGGTGCATCACGTCCTTGAGCGCCAGCAGCATTTCCTTGAGGTCCAGCGGTGGCGGCAGGCGGATCACCGTGCGCTCGCCGGCATCGACCTGCACCGGCACCGTGTCACGCTCGACGCGGGGCAGCGCCTCGATGTCCTCGGCGGCCCGCTTGAAGCGTTCATACTCCTGCAGCCGGCGGACCAGCTCGGCGCGGGGGTCTTCTTCCAGCCCCTCCTCGCTGGGCGGCCGCGGCAGCAGCAGCCGCGACTTGATCTCGGCCAGGATCGCGGCCATCAGCAGGTATTCGGCCGCCAGCTCCAGTCGCATCACATCGCGCATCAGTTCGATGTAGGTCATGTACTGGCGGGTGATCTCGGCGACCGGGATATCGAGGATGTCCAGGTTCTGCCGGCGGATCAGGTACAGCAGAAGGTCCAGCGGACCTTCGAAGGCGTCCAGGATGACTTCCAGCGCGTCCGGCGGGATGTACAGGTCCTGCGGCATCTGCAGCAACGGTTCGCCGCGCACGATGGCCAGCGGTATTTCCTGCTGTTGCGGCATCGACGTGAACACGTCCGCTGCAGTGCTGTTGCTGGTTGTCTGAGGCTCGGTTGGCTCAGTGCTCATCAATGCATGTCGTTGGGCCATCGCCGAAGGCCGGCGGGGATTGCACACGATCGGAACCGGACCCGTCCATGCGGCTCGCGCCGAGGGATGCGGGGCTTGTCATGCGCGCCGATAAAGCCGCGCCACGAGGAAACGCTCCTGCTGCAGATGCCCTGCCTGGCCGGTGCCTGGGTCGCGGTGGCGCGGGATGGGCCGGTCGGCGGCATCATCATCGCGATCGCTTCCAGCCGCTGGGCGTCCGGTCCGGGAGATGAGCCACGGTCGAGGCGCGCATGCCGTGAGGCGTCGGGGACGCTACGGTCGTATCAGTCGGTCGGTGGAGAGCATCGAATGTGGCTCTCGGAACACTCCCCACTGCCTCGTCGGCAGGATGGCGTCCGTTCTTAACCCCATGAATGGCCTACAGCGTAGCGGCTGGGCCGTGGCAAGTCCAGCGCGGCCATGCACCAAGCGGAAGGGTGCGGCCGATCGTGTCGCAAACTGTCCCTGTGCGGCACCGCCGGTCGCGGCCCGCCCACGGACGCGTCGTGGAGCTGTGCGCAAATCGCCGTTTTGTCGTGCCCGCGTGCGTCGCGGGGCGTGGCATGTCTGTTGCTTGGTGATGCTTGTCCCTGCGGGGACTTCGTGCGCCAATACATTGCGCCGGCACGAAGTCCAGACGCGCAGGCGTGGGATAATCGGCCGGTGTCGCTTCGAGGGGAGGCTGCCGGTGTGCAACGGCAGGCTTCGCGGGGCGGGCCAAGCGAGGGAGCATGATGGCGATCGAGAAGAATGTGGTCCGGTCAGGAGAGGAGCAGTTGCGTCCGGCGCGGATGCGCATCGAGACCACGGTGCTGATGAGCCACGGCAATCAATCCCATCCCACCGAGCTGGTGGACATTTCAGCCACCGGCCTGCTGGTGCGCCGTCCGCTGGGCTGGAAGGGCGAGCTGGGCGAGCGGTGGGTGCTGGACATGATCTTCGGCAACGACCTGCACATCCATCTGGAGGCGACGGTGGCGCGCATGTCCGATCACCACATCGGCTACGCCTATTCGCGCATTCCCGAAGACAAGCAGGTGCCGCTGTGGAACCTGCTCGGCGGCTATGCCGACATTCTGGAGCAGTGGCGCAGCTGATCGCGCGCCGCCGTGGCCCAACGAAAGACGCCCGCTTGCGCGGGCGTTTTCGCATCCGGCCACCGCGGCTTCAGGGGGCGACGGCGGTCGCTTTCTTTTCGTCGCGCAGTGCGCGGCGCAGGATCTTGCCCACATTGGTCTTGGGCAGGTCGCTGCGGAACTCGATGAGCTTCGGCCGCTTGTAGCCGGTGAGGTTCTCGCGGCAGAACTCCCTGAGCGCCTCCTCGTCCAGGCTGGGGTCCTTGCGCACCACGAAGATCTTCACCACCTCGCCCGAATGCTCGTCGGGCACGCCGACCGCGGCCACCTCGGCGACGCCCGGGTGCTGCATCACGATGTCCTCGACCTCGTTCGGATACACGTTGAAGCCGGACACCAGGATCATGTCCTTCTTGCGATCGACGATGTAGACATAGCCGTTGGCGTCCATGCGCGCGATATCGCCGGTATGCAGCCAGCCATCGGCAGCGAGCACCCTGGCGGTCTCGTCCGGGCGCTGCCAGTAGCCCTGCATCACCTGCGGGCCGCGGACCATCAGCTCGCCCACCTCGCCGATCGGCAGCGGCTGGTTGTCTTCCGACCAGATCGCCACCTCGGTGGAGGGAATCGGCAGGCCGATCGAACCGTTGTATTCCTTCAAATCGAGCGGGTTGATGCACGCCGCCGGTGACGTCTCGGTGAGGCCGTAGGCCTCGGCCAGCGTGCAGCCGGTGACCTTTTTCCAGCGATCGGCCACCGCGCGCTGCACCGCCATGCCGCCGCCCAGGCTCAGGTGCAGCCGCGAGAAATCCAGCTCGGCGAAGCCCGGCGTGTTGAGCAGGCCGTTGAACAGCGTGTTGACGCCGGTGATCGCGGTGAAGTGGGACTTGGCCAGCTCCTTCACGAAGCCGGGCATGTCGCGCGGGTTGGCGATCAGCCAGTTCAGACCGCCGAGCCGCGTGAACACGAAGCAGTTCGCGGTCAGCGAGAAGATGTGATACAGCGGCAGGGCGGTGATGACCACCTCCTCGCCGGGCCTGGCGTTCTGGCCGATCCACACGCCGGCCTGCAGCATGTTGGCGACGATGTTGCCGTGGCTGAGCATGGCGCCCTTGGCCACGCCGGTGGTGCCGCCGGTGTATTGCAGGAAGGCCAGGTCCTGATGGCCCAGCGCGATCTTCGGCAGCGCGTGGCGCGCGCCGCGGTCCAGTGCATCGGCAAAGCGCACCGCCTGGGGCAGGTGGAACTCGGGCACCAGCTTCTTGACGTGCCGGGTCACCGCATTGACGAGCATGCCCTTGAGGCCGCCGAGCAGGTCGCCCACGCCGGTGGTGATGATGTGCTGCACGTGGGTTTCGGCAACCACCTGCTGCACGGTCGCGGCGAAGTTGTCGAGCACCACGATCGCCTTGGCGCCGGAGTCCTCGAGCTGATGTTTCAGCTCGCGCGCGGTGTACAGCGGGTTGGTGTTCACCACCACCAGCCCTGCGCGCAGGGCCCCGAACAGGGCCACCGGGTATTGCAGCACGTTGGGCATCATGATCGCGATGCGATCGCCCTTGACCAGTTTCAGGTCACCGGCGAGATAGCCGGCAAAGCGGGCACTCATGGCATCGATCTCGCCGTAGCTGAGCCTGGTGCCGAAGCTGGCAAACGCCGGGCGATCCTTGAATCGCTCGAACGCTTCCTCCAGTACCGCAACGATCGACGCGTGGGCGTCCAGGTCGATCTCTGCGGGGACGCCATCCGGATAGTGATCCAGCCACGGATGCTTGTTGCTCATGGTGATCCTTGTGCTCCTGCAGGAGGGTGATCGCTGCGGGGCGATCAGCCATCGACACGACGAGGCATTGGAGCATACGCTCGCGTACAGCGGCAAGCCGCGCCGCAGCGCGATCGAGGCCCTTTGATGCGCATTCGGAACGCCTTGCGAGTGACCCTGATCATGGTCGTCTGCATGGTCGCGACGGCGTGTCATCGCACCCCTGCGGAAGAGGCCGTGAAGCGGGCGGTGGATGCCGCCGAGCAGGCCGCGGAGCAGGCCGATGCGGGCGCGTTCGCTGATCGGCTGAGCACCGACTTCACCGGCAACGCCGGCGGGGTCGACCGGACACAACTGACCCAGCTGTTGCGCCTGGCGCGCCTGCGGCACGAGCGCGTCCACGTGCTGATGGGGCCGGTGACGGTGGCGCCGCGCGGTGATCGCTACGTGGCCAGCTTCACGGTGACGCTCACCAGTGGCGGTGGCCTGCTGCCCGAGGACATGGGCGTGTACGACGTGGAGAGTGCGTGGCGCCGCGAGCACGGGGAGTGGGTGTGCTATTCGGCGACGTGGAAGCGAGCGCTCTTAGGAGCCTGTCGGGCTTTGGCCGGCCGGTCTGCAAATCCGCCTGTGCGGTCCCT
>WOYI010661091.1_pt2 | contig 14921 bp, 14 predicted proteins | sample 6423411 | NCBI WGS metagenome assembly WOYI01 (sample SAMN13441803, study PRJNA592873) | oil field metagenome | biome: oil field; feature: oil-well bore; material: oil-contaminated soil; isolation source: oil-contaminated soil from oil-well borehole | place: Germany: Wietze | collected 2016-10-18 ...
CCTTTTCTATCTGGCCAATATTTACGACGCTTACAAGGTGGCTCAGAATTCCCGCAAGGCTGAGCCGCGCAATTCTTTCCTGGTCTTCTTGATTCTCCTACTGGTCCTCTTCTTCATCGGTTGGCAGATCGGTGAGATCGACCTCTATGCCCTAGTCACCCAATTCGACGATGCCATCCCAGCCCTCTCAAAAGTGCTTTGGCCCTGGGAGCGCGCGATCACCTATCCCGAGGAAAAATGGCAGGGCACTGCTCTGCTTGAGAATCCCTGTCAGGACCCGCCACCACCGCTCAACACCCCCGCGGAAGAAGGTCCTTACCTGATCGTGGACCCCGCCTGTGGCGAACCGACCATTCAGGAAGAGAATGAGGCTGGCGAATCCATTGTCATCCCAGGCACGGAACTCCATGTTCAGGGTTACGGTTTCCTGCCGGGTGAGGTGGTTCAACTTTGGTGGCGCGACCCTGCTGGCTCGCAATTCCGCCAGCGCCAGGATGGCGACATTATCACCGTGATCCCTGATGAAAACGGTGAATTCGAAATCGACATTATCTGGCCCTATAGCATCATCCCGCCTTCCTACCGGGAGGGCGTATCCGAATGGGAACTGCAGGGACGGCAGGTCACCTCTGTGGGCGCCTGGGAATTCAGTGATGAGCTGACCATGACGATTGAGAAGATGATCGAGACGATCTTCATCGGCATGATGGCGACCTTCTTCGGCATCATCCTGGCCCTGCCCGTCAGTTTCCTGGCTGCCCGCAACCTGATGAGCGGGAATGTCTTCACGATGGGGATCTATTACCTCGTCCGGGGCGTTCTCAACATCATCCGTTCCATCGAGCCGCTGATCTGGGCGATCCTGGCCATCATCATCGTGGGCCTCGGCCCCTGGGCCGGCATCCTGGCCCTGACCGTGCACTCCATCGCCGCCCTTGGCAAACTCTATTCGGAAGCCATCGAATCGATCGACTCCGGCCCCATTGAAGCCATTCAGGCCACCGGCGCCAACTGGTTCCAGATCGTCATGTACGCTGTGGTGCCGCAGGTGATCCCGCCCTTCGTATCCTTCACGATCTATCGCTGGGACATCAACATCCGCATGTCCACCGTCATCGGTTTGGTCGGCGGCGGCGGTATTGGTTTCCTGCTGACCCAGTGGGTCCGCAACCTGGATTACCGGGCGGCTGGTATCGCCGTCTGGTTCATCGCCATCACGGTGGCCATCCTAGACTACGTCAGTGCGGAAATCCGGGAACGGTTTGTCTAAACCCCAGCAATCCATAATTGACCCAGGGCTGTCCCAAAAGTAAGGGACAGCCCCTTTTGTTCAACTTTTTGCGGTTGGCCTGAGCGCGGCCCAGGCCGCGGCGGAGGACCTGCGGCGGCCTACCCCCGCTTCTTCTCGCCCACCCGGTTGGAAACCGTCAAAGTGAGCACGAGGACCACCAAACCCGCCAAAGCCAGGCCAAAAAGCGTCAGGATCAGTGGGTAGCTGCCGATATATTCAAAGATCTGCCCCAAGAGGGTCGGGGAAATCGTCCCGCCCAGGCTGGAACCGAGGAAGAACAGCCCGGTCACCGCGCCGGTGACCTTCATGCGGGTCTCGCCCAGCGCCAGCAAAGTCGGGAAGACCGCAGCCAGCGCCAACCCCAGCCCCGCAGAGCCGATCCAGATCATCGTCGGAGAGGTCGGCCAGAGCAGGAGCATCCCCAGGAAGAAGATTGTCAGGGCGTAGTTGCCGATCAGCATTGTCCCCGGTTTGATCTTGCGCGAGAGCGGCACGGCTGCGAGCCGGCCGAGGGTCAGCGCGCCCCAATACGCGGAATTCATGTAGGAGGCCACTGTATCGTTGGCGATATCCAGCCGAGTGGCGTAGGTGAAGATCCAGTTGCCATAGCCAGCCTCCACCCCCACATACAGAAAGAACAAGGCCATCATCAGGATGACCAGTTTGGTATCGGGTTTTTGATCCGTTTCCTGCTCCTGCCCGCTTTCCGGATTCACCGGCGATGGCAGGATACTCAGCCCCAACAGACCCGGCAGGAAGAGGATCCCCAGCGTCCAGAACGGCCAGGTGAGCGCGCCGCCCGAAAGGCGCATCACATTGGTGAGGATGATTGGGGCAAGGAAGGCGCCCACCCCGAAGAAGAAATGCAGGGCGTTCATATAGGGCCCCACCCGCGACTGGAACACCCACAACAAATTGACATTCCCGCCGATATCCAGGAGGCCATTGCCAAACCCGAACACCAGGAAAACCAGCAAAAGCAAGTAAAAATTCCTGACCAGGGGCGCCAGCACGGCTCCGATCACCATCAGAACCAGCGCCAAAGCCATCAGCCGGTGCCCTTTGAAACGGTCATAGAGCCGCCCACCTCCCGCCGAGCCGATCAAATAACCCAGATTGCTGACCGTCAGAATGAAACTAATCTTCCCAATCGTGACGCCGAGATGGTCCGCCAAGGAAGGCAGCATCGGCCCGAGGGCCGATAAGGCCAGGCCCAGGGCGATAAAGCTGACGCCATAGGTGCCAAATTTCAGGTGTTCCTGCCGCCGCGCGGATTGAATCTCTGTGGTTGATTTTTCCATGTTTTCTCCTGTTCCGGTCGTTGAACCTCCCAATCTTAACATTTCAGGAGGGGATGGTAAAGGGTGAACAGGCTGGCAACACCCCGCCGGGGAGTAACCTGTTAATGGTGGCGCCCGCCATTGTCATTCAGCGGCCCAAGATAGGTTTTGATCTTCCCGAAATTACGATAGTTGACTGCAATCACGGCCGAGAGCGCCGTGGTGATCGGCACCGCGGCGAACAAGCCCAGCGAGCCGACCAGCGTGCGCACGATCTCCTCCGCGATGAACTCGAGGTTGAGCGCCATGGTGAAATCAACATTGCTGTAAGAAAACAGCAGCAGCATCGGCAATGAAGCGCCGGCATAAGCCAACACAAGGGTGTTCACCGTTGCGGCGATGTGGTCCTGCCCGATGTGCATCGCAGAACGGTACAAATCCTTGAAAGTCTGCTCCGGGTTGGTGCGGAAAAGCTCAAAAACAGCCGAAGCCTGGGAAATCACCAGGTCATCCAGCACGCCCAGGGCGCCGATCAACACCCCGGCCAGCAGCAGGCTGCGGACGTTGAGGGTGTTGCCGGTGAGCTGAGAGATATAAAACATATTCTCATCCCCATACCCCGTCAGGCGGGTGTGGTTCATGAAAATAAAAGCCAGAATTCCCGTGATCGCCAGGGCGGCCAAAGACCCCAGCACCGCTGCATGGGTCTTCACCGTCCAGCCATAGACCAGGTAGAGGCTGAAAGCCATAAAGAGAAACGCGCCAAAAATGCTGATCATCAGCGGGTCTTTGCCCGCCTGAATCCCCGGCAGGATGATCAGGATAATCACGGCCAGGCTGAGCAGGATCCCTAATAGGGAGCGCACCCCTTTCCAGCCGCTGATCAGCACGCTCGCCAGGATAAAGATCCCCAGCAGCAGGGCCAGCGAATCGTTCCGGTAGAAATCCGTGAACTGGGCCGAGATCTCGCCGGTGGGCAGGGTCGTGAGGGTGACCATCAGCCTATCACCCGGCTTGAGCATAATCATTTCGTTGCGGATCTGGCGGGTGCCATACTCGATATTGAAGAACAAACCGGCATACTCCCCTTCTTCGACCTCCACTTCCACGATCTGATAGGGTTGGGTCACTTCGCCAAGGGTGATATCCCCCTCCTCAATGACCTCGGACACAACGGCCCGGCTCGTGCTGCTGCTGTAGCCAATAACGGTCTCTTCGACCTCAGGCTGGTTGATATAATCAATGACCTTCGGAACAAGAATCGCGGCCAAAATGACCATGGCCGCAACGCGAAGGATGATCATAAATGTCTTTCGACTCATCGGTCTCCTTTGGTGTCTTTTGTCGTCAAAATTCTAGCACAGTTCAACTATAAAGGGGTTAAACCGGCAAGTTGTCCAGACAAAGCGATCCGGTTCATGATATGATTAGCCCCACAGAAGGAGATCAGACCATGCTCATCAAACCGGTATCCACCGTTCTCGAATTTGTCACGCAGATCAACTCGGGCAATGCGGATGGCGTGGCTGCCCTGCTTGCGCCGGGCCACACTTTCACCGATCTTGCAGGCGATTCCACCCAGGATCGGGACAGGCTGGCAGACGGCTGGCGCGATTATCTGACCCGCTATCCCAGCTACCAGATCTACCTCCGCCGGATCGTGCAACTCCCCCAGGGCATCGCCCTGATCGGCCAGACCACCGGTTCCCATTTACAGCTCCCCGATGAGCAGGAGTTCAACAATGAAAGCCTGATCTGGCTGGTGACGGTGGAAAACGGCCTTTTGGCGTCCTGGCAGCTCTACGCGGACACCGTGGAAAGCGCTGAAAAACTGGGCCTCGAGCAGGGCGAAGACGTCTATGCTCCGGCTTGGTTCGGCAGGACAATCGCCAAACACCTCGACCTGCTCCCTCAGGGGTCCCGCACGGATGACGTCCGCAATGTGCGCAAGTACTATTCCCGCCTTTACCGCAAAGCTCCCCCTGAAACCATGCTGGCCATTGCCGAACACCTCTTCTTTGAAGAGGGCTACCGCTTTGTGCCCTACGAACTGATCTACTACCACCCCGGCACAATTGCCCTCCTGGACGCCGAAAAGGTCCAGGCCCTGAGCGAGGGTATTCAGCACTGGGCCGCGGCGGATATGTTCGCCCAGTTCATTTCCGGCCCGGCCTGGAAAGCGGGCGCGATCATGGACGATCTGATCGATAAATGGATCCAATCCCCAGATTTCTGGTACCGGCGGATCGCGGTGGTCAGCACGATCTACCTGAACGGCGACCCGGAGCGAATGCTGAAGTATGCCGCCCTGCTGGTGAATGACCACGAAGATATGGTCGTCAAAGCCCTCTCCTGGGTGCTGCGCAGGGCCATCCGCTATGACCGGCAGGGCGTGGAGCAGTTTCTGGCTGACCACAAGCACCAGCTGGCCGCCCGGGTCAGGCGGGAAGTGCGGAATAAGCTCGAAACCGGGCTGAAAAATCCCGTCAAAAACTAATCCTATACGAAATCAATAAAGATATTAAATTTCCGCCCTAGAACGGGTGGGTTTTCACGCTCATGAGCAAGACAACCCCCGCCAGACCCAGCCCCAGCGCGGTCAGGAACATCGCCGGATAGCTCACCGACTCAATGATTGCGCCCCCGGTCAGGGACACCATCAGGACAAAGAAGCCCGGGATCGTCCGCACCAGTCCCAGATAGAGCGAGTGCTCGGACTCCAGCCCCATCGCCATCAGCATTCCAGCCACGCGATGATTGCAATTGACTGCCAGGCCCACCATGAGGGCGCTCATTTATGCGATTCCTGCTCAGCGTTACAGGATTATGTGGATCAGCGGCTTGAAAAATGTCCCTTTGGCTGGGAAAAACCGACCTGCAGGAACTGCAAGGTGCACTGTTACCGTCCCGATATGCGCTAGCGGATTAGAGCAGTGATGCGCTTTTCAGGTCCCCGGATGCTCTTCCGCCACCCGGTCCTCGCCGTCCGGCACCTGATCAAAGGGATAAAATCCTAAAACATCTCCCCCAATCGGCCCCTGGCAGCCTGTTTCAGCCTTCCGGCAGGTGGATCGCAAAGCGGCAGATCTCATCCCCCTGCAGGACACTTGCCAACACATCCGCCTGCAGGGCCTGGCCGAAAATCACCTCAAAGGGCTTCTTTACGAACCCCGCCGAGCATTGACAAAAAGTCGGGCTAATCGTCAAGGTCTTCTTCCTGATGGATTCCTTGGCCCAGGGGCAGTGACAAAAGTGATAGCGCTTTTTTTCCGGATCGGTTTCTTCAAGGTAGGCTTTGGTGTTGCAGGGAATTTTGGTCTCATAAATCAGGTTGCCCGCGCGGACGCCGCCGCCAATTTCCGGGTTGTTCAAAACAAAGGCGATCACATCGTCGGTGATCTCCTGGCCGAAAAACAGCTCATCCCGTTCTTGGTAGCCGCGCAGCAGATCGACGAACTTCTCACCCCGGTAGATCAGATAACGGTCCAACTCCCCATCACAAACTTCATAGAAATCGGACCTTTCGTCCGGGTAATATTCATCCGGCAGGTCCCGCAGGCAGTCCTGCAGCAGATCCCGGGTGGTCGAGATCCCAAAAATATCTTCCATTCGGTTCATGATCTGGGCGGTGTAATAAGCTTTCTCATAGCGGGAAAGCCCCAGCGGCGGCAACGGGAGATCTTCAAAGACGAAGTCCCGGAGATCCTCTCCAACAACCTCCCCCAGCTTCCTGGAGAGGTTGTCCATCACTTCGTAACCGTCCAGCATCTGGAAGATCGCCACAAAGAGTTCCCGGTTATCAATCATCTTCGCATATCGGACCAGCGCGAGCAGGTTTTCCAGCGTGTTTTCGCCGCGGTCGATCATCCCATCCACCAATTCCTGGCCGGTGCCTTGGGTCAGGTCTTCCAGAGACCATCCCTGGGCCTGGCCTTTCAACTGGATTTCCATCTTGCGGATGGCGCTAACCTGCTGGCTGATCGCCGGCTCTTCCAACCCCTGAGAAGCCAAATACTCACGAAATGCTTTTTCGCGCATCAATTCCTCCTGAAGAAGCCCAATCTACTCCTAGGATACAATATTTCACCGTGATTTTCACCCCCCTAATTGGGGAATTAGGCCCCATGCCGCAGAGAAATGGCGCGATTCTTTGGTAGAATCGAATTGTTTGACAACCATGAAAAGGCCCGAGAAGGAAACGCATGGACGCACTGGAACACGAATTAAGGCAGGAGCTGATCGAGATCACCAACCGGCTCTCCTCGCGGGGGCTGATCCGGGCCGCCGGCGGCAACCTTTCCGTGCGCCTGAACCCGGAGGAGATCCTGATCACCCCCACCCGCCTGGCCAAGGGCTACCTCCGCGAAGAAGACATCGTTGTGATCGACCAGCAGGGGCACCTCCTGCGAGGCGAAAACACCCCTTCCACCGACACCGCCTTCCACCTGGCCGCCTACGCAGCCCGGCCGGATGCCGAAGCCGTGGTCCACGCCCACCCGCTGATCACCACCGCTTTTACGGTTGCCGGGCGGGAAATCCCCACTGGGATCCTGCCCGAATTTGAGATCTTCTTCCCGGATGGCGTCCCGGTCATACCCTACGAAACCCCCAGCTCGCGTGATTTGGCGGAATTCTGCCAACCCTTCCTGAAAATGTACGACATCATCGTGCTGGGCCACCACGGTACCCTCAGCCTGGGGTACAGCCTGACAATTGCCTGGCTGGCGACTGAGCACCTGGAAACCTGTATGGAGTTGCTGTTCTATGCGGAATGTCTAGGCGGCGCACAGCCCCTGCCCGAGGACACTGTCAACCTGTTGCGGGACCTCCACCGGCAGGATCGAAATATCCAGCCCTGAATTTCTCCCCCTATAAATTTCATCCGCCCAGCGGCCTGACCTCGCGCTGGATCGCCTTCGCCAGCCGGTATTGCGAGATTTTCATCGGGGTTAGGAACTCTTCCTGCAGGATCTCCCCGGGGTGGATCGGGGATAAGGGCTTGTTTGTCATTGTCATACTCCTAAGTCAGCTGTGGTAATGTGTCCTTATCGGCGAATGATTTGATCATTGGCATGATAATAGCGAAACATGCTATTGGTGTTAAGCACAATGGTTTAAGAGAATTTAGCTGATTTGCGGTTTCCCCTTCAACCCGCTCCCCGTCAGCGGCAGCACGACGCTCTCCCCCGCCCCAATCCGATCCTGCAACCTGAGATAGCCCGCCAGAGCCAGCGCACTGGTCGGCTCAATATAGTATCCGAGATGCGCCATCTGCGTCTGCGCGGCGGCAATTTCGTCCTCGCTCACAGCCAGGGCTATGCCGTCGCTCTCGCGCAAAGCCTGCAAAATGCGCCGGTCGCGCACAGGCCGCGGGATCGCGGCGCCCTCCGCCAGGGTCGGCCCGGCCGGCGCCACGGCAGGGATCCGGCCCAGCCCCCCTTCCCAGGCCCGCACGATCGGCGCGACCCGTTCCGCCTGCACGGCAACCAGCCGCGGCAGTTTCGCGATCAGCCCGCCGGCCAGCAGCTGTGCAAAGCCGAAATACAGCCCCAGGAACTGCCCGCCCTGCGCCGTCGGCAGGATGACCCAGTCGGGCGCTTGGCGGCCCAGCTGCTCCCAGAGTTCAAAAGCGACCGTGGTCTGCCCAGCCAGATAGGCGGGGTTCCAGGCGTGGGAAGCATAGGCCCTGCCCAGCCCGAGCAAGGCCTGCACGGCATCCGAAGCGGCCTGGCGCGGCCCCGGCACGGGCGTGACCGTTGCGCCGTAGACCGCGATCTGCTGCATTTTCGCGGGCGACGTAGTCGCGGGCACGAAGATCTCCGCTTCCAGCCCAAAGCGCGCCGCATGGGCGGCCAGCGAGGCCCCGGCATTCCCCGAGGAATCCTCCACCAGCGCGGCCGCGCCCATCTGCGCCAGTTGGTTCACCATCGCATTCACCCCCCGGTCCTTGAAGGACCCGGAAGGTGAGAGAAATTCGAGTTTAAGCAGCAGCTCGCGCCCCCCAATGCGCACCGGGACCAGCGGCGTCCAGCCGACGCCCATCACCCGGGCAGGCGCATGGACGTCCAGCGGGAGCAGGTCGCCATAGCGCCAGAGGCTGAAGTCCTCTGTCCGGACCTTCTCCGGCTCAAACCGCGCCGGAAAGAGCGGCTCCCAGGCGCCGCCGCAGTCGCAGCGCCACCCCGCGAGGGTGAATTCGGTTTCAGTCCCGCAGTCATTACAGCGGACACGCATTGGCTGCCTCCTAGGGCAGGGTCAGGTTGGAGAGGAAACTCGTCCCGATCAGGGGCGGCTCCACCTGGAAGTTCTCGGCGATGGTTGCGCCGACATCGCCAAAGGTCTTGCGGATGCCGAGGTCCACACCCCGCACCCGTGGACCAAAGACCAGCAGCGGGACGTATTCGCGGGAGTGATCGGTGCTTTCGGTGGTCGGGTCCACGCCGTGGTCTGCGGAGACGATCACCAGGTCATCCGGCCCCATCCGTTCCAGCAGCGCTGGGATGGCGTCATCAAAGGCCTTCAGCGCACCGTAATAACCCTGCGGGTCATTGCGATGGCCGTAAATCATGTCAAACTCAATAAGATTGACAAACAGCAGACCGTGGAAGGGTTCTTCCAACATCTTCAGCGTCGCTTCGATGCTCTCGGCATTATTAAGTGTGTGGTTTTTGCGGTTGATGCCACGGTGGACGAAGATGTCGTCAATCTTCCCCACCGACCAGACGTCCAGCCCGGCGTTGTAGAGTTTATCGAGCACGGTATCGGTCTCAGGCGCACGGGCGTAGTCGCGGCGGTTCTCGGTGCGCTTGAAGTTTTCCGCATTGGTGCCCACAAACGGCCGGGCGATCACCCGGCCCACCGCGTGCTTGCCCGTGAGGATCTTGCGGGCTTTCTTGCAAATCTCGTAAAGCTCCGGGACAGGGATCACGTCCTCGTGCGCGGCGATCTGGAACACGCTGTCAGCCGAGGTGTAGACAATCGGCTTGCCAGTCCGCAGGTGCTCCTCACCCAATTCCTTGAGGATCACGGTGCCGGAGGAAGGGTAATTCCCCAGCGTGCCGCGGCCGATCTGTTTCTCAAATTCATCCATGACCTCGGGCGGAAACCCGTTGGGATAGGTCGGAAAAGGTTCCGGCAGGTAAATGCCCATCATCTCCCAATGACCCTGGATGGTATCCTTACCGGCCGAGAGGGGCTGCATCTTGCCATAACCGCCCTTGGGGGAATCGGTCGGGGGCACGCCTTCAATCGAGGTCACATTGCCAATGCCAATTGCGCCCATATTGGGCAGGTTGATCCCACCCAGCACCCGGGCGACATTGCCAATCGAGTTTGCGCCCACATCGCCGTAATCCGCGGCATCCGGCGCTTCGCCGATGCCCACCCCATCCAAAACAATGACCGTTATTCGTTTAAACACAGGTCCTCCAGTTGAGGTCAGAAGCTTTAATGTTAACCTTCATTGTACTAAATTTTAGGCCTGTACTCCAAAAAAACACCCGATCTCAAACCAAAAAAGGCTGCTTTGAGAATCGAAAAAACGAGAGTGAGCGCATAACGGGTCGCTGAAGGAAATACTTTCATCAGGTTTATGTCTAATTTCAATGAACAGCGGCTCATAACTAAATTTGGCGCTGTTCATTGAAAACAAAAGACGGTCCACTCTCGAACACCCCGAATGGGCCACATACGAAATTTCGCCAACGCCGTTATAATGAAGTCTGCATCACACTTCCGGAAAGGATGGCAAACCTATGCTAAAAGTCACTGTGATCGGGGGCGGCTCCACTTACACCCCGGAACTCCTGAATGGCTTCATCGAGCGCGAGGCGGATTTCCCCCTCGATGAACTTTGGTTAATGGACATTGACGCCGAAAGGCTGGCGGTCGTGGGCGGCTTTGCCCAGCGGATGGCCGCGGCCCGGAATGCTGCGTTCAAAGTGATCCTTTCCACCGATCAACAAGAGGCCATCCGGGATGCCTCCTATGTCATCACCCAACTTCGGGTCGGCCAGATGGCGGCCCGGCGGGAGGATGAATATCTCGGCCGGCGGCACGGCCTGATCGGCCAGGAGACCACCGGCGTGGGCGGAATGGCCAAGGCCCTGCGCACGATCCCTGTCGTGCTGGGCGTGGCCCGGGATATCGAAAACCTCGCGCCCGGCGCACTGCTGGTCAATTTTGCCAATCCCTCCGGGTTGGTGACCGAAGCGCTCTTCCGCTATGCCCCCGAGTTGGATTCGGTCGGCGTCTGCAACGTCTCACTGACCACCAAAATGGCTTTCCTCGAGAGGATGGAAGCCGTTTCGGGGGAAAAGGTCCCTCCCAATCAGGCCCATCTGAAAGTCCTGGGACTGAACCACCTGACCTGGTTCTATGGCTTCGAGGTGAATGGGCAGGATGTTTGGCCGCAGATCATGGCCGGCATCCTTGAACAAGCCGGCGACCCCGAAGAAATCCCCTTCGATGCGGACACCCTCCGGTCTCTGCAAATGCTGCCCAATTACTATCTCAAATACTATTACGCCACCGCGCGGATCCTGGCCGAGCAGGAAAAATGGCCGCCCTCCCGAGCGGAAGAGGTCCTCGAGATCGAAGCGGAACTGCTGTCCCAATACCGTGACCCGGACCGCACCGAACCCCCGGCCGACCTGATGAAACGCGGCGGCGCTTACTATTCCACCGTCGCCACCCAGCTGCTGAACGCCCACTACAATGACCTCGACGAGATCCATGTGGTCGATGTGCGCCATAACGGCGCGGTGCCCGGCTGGGACCCAGACTGGGTGCTGGAACTGCCCTGCCGGGTGAGCGCCCACGGAATCCAGCCGCTCTCGACGGACCCCCTGCCCCCGGTTTGCAGCGGGCTGATTGCCCAGGTGAAGGCCTACGAAATCCTTACAGCCGAGGCCGCCGCCACGGGTAACCGCAATGCGGCCTACCAGGCCCTGCTCGCCCACCCCCTCGGCCCATCCGCCGACCAGGTGAGCGCGGTGCTGGCGGACATGCTGGAAACCAACAAAGCCTACCTGCCCCAATTCTTTGATTGACACCGGAGGAGTTTAAGTTGACCCGTGCCCCCGCTCGCCCCCAATACCTGCTGGGCGTGGATGTCGGCAACTCCAAAACTCACGCGCTGGTTGCCACGCTTTCAGGTGAGGCCGTCGGGTTCGCCGAGATCGGCTGCGGCAGCTATGAAGTCCTCGGCCCGGAGGGCTATGCCCGGGCTCTGCAGGAGGTCACTGCCTTGGCAATGGCGGATGCAGGCGTCTCAAAAAGCGAGATCGCCGGGATGGGCTTTGGGATCGCGGGGTATGACTGGCCATCTGAACACGCCATCCATGCCGCCGGGATTGAGGCGCTCGGCATCGCCGCACCTTACGATTTCGTAAACGACGTGGAAATCGGCCTGTACGCTGGTTCAGAATCCGGCTGGGGCATCGCGGTGGACGCCGGCACGGGCAATAACGTCCGCGGGCGAGACGCGGCCGGGAAGGTCGGGCGGATCACGGGCAACAGCGTCCGGTTCGGAGAATTTGGCGGGGGCAGTGAACTGATTTGGCGGGCGATGATCGCCGTGAGCTATGCCTGGACTGGCCGCGGCCCCCAAACCGCCCTGACCCAGGCTTTTCTGAATTTCTTTGATCTGACCGACGTGGACGCCTTGATGGAGGGGTTGGCGATGGGGCAGCTGCAGCCCCTCCCGACCCTGGCCGAGGCTGTTTTTCGGGTCGCCGCAGGGGGAGACGCTGTCGCCCAGGAGGTCATCACCTGGAATGCGCGGGAACTGGCGGAGAGCGCCAAAGCCGTCATCCGCCAACTGGGCTTGCAGGATTCATCCTTCGAGGTGGTGCTGATTGGCAGCCTTTTCAACGCCGGCGAGGCTTATCTGGCCCCCTTCCGTGAACAAATTTTGGTCTTCGCTCCCGGTGCGGCTCTGGTGCAGCTGACCGCCCCGCCCGTCGTGGGGTCGGTCTTGCTGGCGGCCGAATCGGCCGGCATCCAACCAAAGGCCATCCGCAAAAATGTGATCCAGAGCATTGAACCCTTGCTCAGGCCGCCGCATTCTTCATCTTCGGGCGGAAAATAAAGTTCGCAACCACCCGGATCGGGATGCTAAAAGATCCGCAAATCCCTTTAGTTAGAAAGACGTGATAAAACCCATCGCGACTGAGCATTAATTTATTTCATTGACCCTGCCCCAAGACAAAAACACCAGGTTCTGATAGAATCAAAACGAATCAGCCTCATCAAAACGCGCACCGGCCCATCGCTTACCGGATGCCGGACGCAAGGAGAATTTATGTCCCATTTAGCCGCTCTGGGGGGCGTCCCCATTCGAACAGAACCCTATCCAACCTGGCCCGTCTGGGATGAGCGGGATATTAAAGCCGTGACCCGCACGGTCCAATCCGGGCGTTGGGGCGGATCCCCCTACCCCGGCCCAAACACGGCTGCCTTTGCGGAGAAGTTCGCCGAGCTGCAGGGCGGCGGCACCGCCGTCCCAATGATGAACGGCACGATCACCATGGAAGTCGCACTACGGGCAGCCGGCATCGGCTGGGGGGATGAGGTCATCGTCCCAGCCTACACCTTCCAGGCCACCGCCGCGGCCCCGATGGCAGCCGGCGCGATCCCCGTGATCGTGGATATTAACCCGGACACCCTCTGCGCCGATCCCGTCGCGGTGGAAGCCGCGATCACGCCCAAGACCAAAGCGGTGATCGTCGTCCACCTGGCCGCACAGGTAACCGATATGGATGCCATCACGGCGATCGCCAAGAAGCACAACCTGATCGTGATTGAAGATGCCGCCCATGCGCATGGCGCACAGTGGCGCGGCCAGGGCGTGGGCCTCTGGGGGGATTTTGGCTCCTTCAGCCTGCAATCTGCCAAGTCGCTGACCACCGGGGAGGGCGGGGTGCTGCTCTGCCGGGACCCGCACATGGCCCAACGGGCCGCCAGCATCATTGACTGCGGCCGTCCCAAGGACCCAGCCGGGCTGGAATTCACGATGGGCCAAAACTACCGCTGGTCCGAACTGCACGCCGCGCTGGGACTGGTCGCCCTGGAACGCTTCCCCGAACAATTTGCGGAGCGGGCCGCAATGGCGGACTACCTCGAAGAAGGCCTCAGCAAAATTCCCGGCGTGACCCTGCTCAAACGGGACCTGCGCCAGACCCGCCGCAGCCTCTACCGCTATGTCTTCAAGATCGACCAGGATTTCTTCGGCGTCCGGCACGAGGCCTTTTGCCGGGCGCTCTCGGCTGAAGGCATCCCCGTGGATACCGGTTACCCGGTAATGAGCCGCTATGACCTCTTCCAGCCCTACATTTCCCACCTGGCTGTGCCCTCCGCCTTCCCAGAATACTTCCAGTTTGACCAGATGTCTTTCCCTGTGACCGAACAGGCCGCTGAGGCGACCTCGGTTTGGATGGGCGAATCGATCTTCCGCTCAGGCCGGAAAGGGATTGATGATCTCGTGGCCGGGGTGAGGAAGCTGGTGGACCACCGCGACGAACTCGGGCAAATTCAACCGGAATCAGATCAGAGAATGTAAAAAACGAAGAAGACCCCCGTGGGAATAGGGTTTCAAACTCTCATTTGAACGCTGTTAAATTTACATTTTCAACCCTTTACTGGTCGATTGCAAAATCATCAATGAAGATCCTGGCGTGGACGTCCCGCTCATCCAGATAAACCATGACGCCCATATCCGTTGCCAAGCCTTCAGACTGTCCGTAGCTGATCTGCACCAGAACCTGTGCCGGAGCTGATCGACGTTGAACTGCTGGCTTACTCATCACCAATTTCCCCGGCTCCCAAACGCCTGAGCCTGTGGAATAATCTTCCGTAAAAAAACGGTTCCCGAGGGTGGGGCTAAGCTGATCCCCCGGCACGACAATCACCGAGATCGGGTTGACCCAATCCCGCACCAGATAGCCCGAGGCGCTGCCATCCAGAGTGAGGACTTTGTACCAGGAATCGGATATCCCTTCTTCCTGCAGCTCCACCAGGATGTCGCCCTGGACAACCTTGGTGGTCCCCGCTGCCTCTGTGGATGGCGACTCACGCAGGAAAGTTGTGCTGGCGGTCACCTCAACATAGCGCGCCTGATAGGATTCAAATTGGCCTGGCAAATAAGCACTATCCCCCCCATTCTCATCGTTTCCAACACCTTGGAAAAGAAAAAATCACCTGGATGGTTTCACCGCCATCCATGACCTATGACACTCGAGGAGTTACACAACGAAGTCCCCGAAGCGACAGCGGAGGGGATGATGATCAATACCCTATTGCACATCCGTCTTCGAGGAGCGGAGCGACGAAGTCCCCGAAGCGACAGCGGA
>WOYI010901750.1_pt1 | contig 14918 bp, 16 predicted proteins | sample 6423411 | NCBI WGS metagenome assembly WOYI01 (sample SAMN13441803, study PRJNA592873) | oil field metagenome | biome: oil field; feature: oil-well bore; material: oil-contaminated soil; isolation source: oil-contaminated soil from oil-well borehole | place: Germany: Wietze | collected 2016-10-18 ...
TTAAGTTTATTGAGGATAAAAGCAAGTTGCTTTTTTGAAGGATAATGGAACGGAGCCCGGCAGCCGGCAATGTCTTGATCGGATCGGGGGGAGATGATATGTCTTTCCCATGCGAAAGACCATCATACAGATTTATGAAGTCCAAAAACCGAAGGAAGCCGAAGCCTTGGTTGCTTTAGGGGTGGATCACATCGGAAGCGTGATTGCCGATGGGTTGAAATGGAAGAACGCGGCCGTTCGCAAGACGGTTCAGGTGATCCGTCAGGCCGGGGCCAAGAGCGGCCTCATTTTGCTGTTTAAAGAGCCGGTCAAAATTTTTTCAGCGCTGGAATATTATGAGCCGGATTTTATTCACCTGTGCGACCTGCTCTCGCCGTATCCCAAAGAGCAGCAAACGCAGGTTAGCGAATTTGACGCGCTTTTGTCGCTGCAAATCGACATCAAAGACAGGTTTCCGCAGGTTGACATTATGCGGTCGCTTTCCGTGCCGCGTCGCGGCCCGGCGGATGTTGCCGAAATTGAAAAAAATATTCTGGGCTTTGTCGATCGTTTTTCGCCGCTTTCCGACTATTTTTTGATCGACACGCTGCTGGATGGCGAAAATCAGCCGGTGAAAGGTTTTGTCGGGATTACGGGCGAAACCTGTGATTGGAATATTGCTGAAAAGATCATCGCTGCCAGTCCCATTCCTGTTATTCTGGCCGGCGGTCTTTCCGGGGAAAATGTCTTTGAAGCCGTGACGGCCTTAAAACCCGCGGGGGTGGACAGTTGCACCCGGACCAACGCCCTGGATGCCGACGGCCGCCCTGTCCGCTTTAAAAAAGATATGAAAAAAGTCCAAAAGCTGGTGGAAGAAGTCCGTCGTGCGGATGCGTTTTTGCTGGAAAAATACGCAATGGAATCATAGGGATGCAAAAAAAATTAAAAAACCGAAAGCGCGTTAAGATGAAGCTGGCCATTATCGGAGCGGGCCCCGGCGGCCTCTACGCGGCGCTTGCCGCGGCGGGAAAAGACATTCAGGCGGACCTTTTTGAAAAAAGGAAAGTCGGAGAGGGAATTGTCTGCGGCGAATGTATTTTTGATTCACTGGGGATTATGGCCAGACCGGGCGACGGGTTGCTGCATCCTGTCGATGAGCTTGTATTAAAAGGTCACAGGGAATATGCTTTCCCCTTGAGCCGGCACCGGAAATTGTGGATGCTTGACCGCCAAACCTGGCAGCGGGATCTGGCCCGCCGGGCGAAAAACCTTGGCGTCCGCATCCATGAAAACATCAGGATCACGCGGGCGCAACTCGAACGAATGCAAAAGGAGTATGACTGGATTCTGGATGCCAGCGGCGCGCCGTCGGTGACCTCCCGGCTCTATTCGTTTACAGGCCATTATTTTCAGGAGTATCTTCTGGCGCACCAGCTCGTGCTCGCCTCCGACTTCCGCGCGCTTTGGCCGCGCATCAAGATCGTCTTTTTCCCCAACCTTCCCGCAAAGTATCAACCCGCCTATTATTGGGTTTTTCCCAAGAATGCCGGGCGGGCCAACGTCGGCGTGGTCTGCACGGTGCGCGGCATCCTGAACCGGGACAGGCCGGATATAAAAAAACTGCTGGCCGATGCTCTCAGCGCCGAGGGGCTGACGGATGCAGTCGTGCTGGAAAGAGGCGGCGGCATTGCCGCAAGCCGGATGCTGACAAACCTTGTTTACGGCAACCTGATTTTAGTAGGCGATGCCGCCGGTCTCACATCCGCCCTGCACGGCGGCGGCATTGATCTGGCCTGTTTGAGCGGCACGCTGGCGGTTGACGCCGTTACGGGAGGCCATGAAGGCGTAGCCGCCTATCAGGAAAAGCTCACGCGCTATATGCAGGATAAACTTGCGCTGGAGAGGATCACGATTCAAAAAATGCGCGCGCTGAATTTTGATCAGTTCGATGATCTGCTTTGCGGCGTAACCTCTCAGAGCCGATTCACCCGTTTCAAAACCGCTCTGTGCCATCCGGATATGTTTTACACCACCCTGAAGTGGTTCGGGACGAAAAAAGAAATACCCGACTGGCCGGTTTAAAAATTGGGTTCATCCGCGTGCGGGTCTCCGGAACAGATCGCTTGCTTGTTCAGCGCGGTTTATGTTATGAGGCAAATCGTTCCAACACGGATTCAAATAAACTATCAGGGGGTGCTCCAATGATCACGGTGATTGCCAAACTGCCGGTGAAAGAGGGAAAGATGGATGAAGCGATGGCCGCTTTCAAAGTTTTAATGTCCAAAGTGGCGTCGGAGGAGGGCACGGTTCTTTATTCCCTCAATCAGGAAAAAGCCAATCCCAATACGCTGGTGGTGGTTGAGCAATACCAGGATAAAGCCGCCCTGGAATTCCATTCCTCCACACCTTACTTCAAGGAATTTTTTACGGCCAGCGTCGCCTTCATCAGCGGAAAACCGGAAATGATGGTGATGAAGGAAATCCAGAGAGTTTAGTCAAGAACCGGCATCTTCACGGCGCCGATCTTCTGCGATTTTCCGTTCAAAGATCAGTTTTGCCTGATCGGCGACCGTGCTGATTGAAAATTGATCCGCCGAATAATCCGGCGTAAGCGATGCGATCAATTCCAGAGCAATGGTATTCTTTTCGCACGTCTGAAACGAAAAAGTGCCGGGACGAAACAGTTTGTCGGTATGGCGTATAAAAACCAGCTGTAATCCCGTGTTGCAGTATCTGGCGATACTGAAGACGCCTTTATTGAAGGGCGCAAGTTTGCCGCTGTGGCTGCGGGTGCCCTCAGGGAAAACAAACAAATTGCCGCCTGCCGCCAGATGACGTTTGATGCCTTCCAGGTGGTTGATCATCGCCGGCCCGTACATTTCGGAAGGCGCTGAAGGCACGTAGCCCGCCTTTCTTAAAAACCAGCCGAAAATAGGCACGCTGAAAAATGTATTTTTAACAATGGTTGTCTGCCGCGGAAAAAGGGAGACCAGCAGGATGGGGTCCAGATACGAAATATGATTGCAGACGATGATGGAGGAGCGAAGCCGGCGCACGTCCTCCGGGATCATGAATTTTATGCCCGGCGCTAAAAATTCCACCAGACTGAAAAAACATTTCAAATGAATGTGAAACAATTTCTGCAAAACGGCGTCGCTGCTTTTTAGCCGGACATAACAAGGAATAAACAGGAAAAACAGAATAAAAAGATAGCCGAAAAGAAAATACCCCCACAACAATATCGTGATACCCATATTGATGGCGCGCCTGCAAAATCGGATAAAAGACATTTTTTTTCAGGTCAACTTTCGAATCAGCAGACTGGTGTTGACGCCGCCGAATGCAAAATTCTGGATGGCGGCGGTTTTGACCGGATATTCGGTGAGTTTCCGGACGTGCGTAATCATCGCGCAGCGATCGTCAATGTCTTCAAGATTAAGCGTCGGCGCGATAAATCCGTCCTGCATCATGTACAGCGTCATGACCGTCTCGACGGCGCCGCAGGCCGCCATGGTATGCCCCATATAACTCTTGAGGGCCACCACACGGGGTTGGAAGCCGAAGACGGCGCCGGTGGCCTGCGCCTCGATGATGTCGCCCATTTTGGTGGCTGTGGCGTGAGCGCTGACCAGATCAACATCGGAGGCGTTGATCTGCGCGTTTTCCAGGCCCAGCCGCAGCGTTTTGGTAATGCCGTCGAGATTGGGCAGAATCAAATCGCCGCCGTTGGAGTTGCAGGCAAAACCGATGACTTCCGCCAGAATCGTCGCGCCGCGTTTCCTGGCGAATTCGTATTCTTCCAGCATCACGGCGCCCGCCCCTTCGGCGACCACCAGGCCGTCGCGCGCCCGGTCAAAGGGACGGGGTGTCTGCCCGGGATGGTCGTTGAAAGCGGTGGAACAGGCAAGCAGATTGTCGAAAACCGCCACCGTGATCGTGTCGTATTCATCCGCGCCGCCGCAGAGCATGGCGTCCTGCAGGCCGTACTTGACAGCCTCATAGCCGTAGCCGATGGATTGGCTTGACGTGGTGCAGGCCGTTCCGGAAGAAATAATGCGGCCGGTGATGCCGAACATCTTGGAAATGTTTACGGCGGTGGTGTGCACCATGGATTTCAGGTAATCGACGGCCCCGATGCCCTGATAGGTCGCCTTGTCCTTCGCCTCAAAGAAAATTTTGTAAATGTTCCTTTGCACAGTGGGCGACCCATGAATCGAACCAAAGGCGATGCCAAGCCTGCCGCCCGTAACAAAGTCTCCGGGAAGCCCCGCCTGTCCCAGCACGTCTTTGGCGACCTGGCAGGCGTAATAGGACACCGGCCCCATCGTTTTGCGGTGTTGGCGGGCAAAATCATACGCGATCGGGTAGCTCACCGTTCCGTAAACGCGGGAATGAATGAAACGGCTGATCAATTCGTCTTCACGCAGCGTCGTAACGCCGGATTTCCCCTTTAAAAGGCTTTCGACGATTTGTTCCCGGCCGTGTCCGATGGGGGATATGGCCGATGCAGCCGTAATAACCACTCTGCGTTGTGTCATTTATTTTGTCTCCGCTGTGGCCTGCCGTTTTTCGGCCAGCATTTCAATATAGTCGATGATCTGATTCAAAGTCCGGATATCCATGGCCTTCTTTTTTTCCGCCTGCGTCAACTCAGAACCCAAAAATTTTTCAATTTCCAGGAGCAGTTCAATGGCGTCAATGCTGTCAAAACCATACGCCTCCCGCAGGTTGACGTCCGGTTCGGGATTTTCCACCTCGAACTCCCTCAGAAATATAGCGCGAACTTCTTTTTCAATATCCTGACGTGTCATTAAATTTAGACCACTCCTTTATAACCATTAATTTTTTGCGATGTATGGTGTGGCTCCGGAATTTCCGTCATTTCCGGCCGAAGGTGCCGCGAAAATTAGCATAAATCAGGGTTGCCGTCCAGTATTAGAGTAACGACCGGAATTCCCTTGCAAAACGGTCATTGCCGACCATTTGTCTGGCTGCGTTGAATGATCCCAGAACACCGCCCAGCACGCCCGGCGCCAGAGCGTTTTGTCCGGCCGGATAAAGCCCGCCTACGGGCAGGTTGTTTAACGACGCAATTTTCAGCAGCTGCCGGGAAGACCGCAAAACCCCATAGCAGGAACCTTCCGGGCAATTCACGTAGTCGCGCAGCGTCAGTGGCGTAAACACATCCAGGATCCGGAGATTTTTCAGGGGCCCGAAAATTTCCGCGGCTCTCGCAAGCAGCGCGACGGCCAGGGCCTGTTTTTTTTGCTCATAGGCCGCTCCGCGCTTCCCTGTGGATGTGTTTTCCCATGGGCTCCAATCGCGATAAAGCGAGCGGGTAATGATGGAAAGCAGATTCGTTTGCTGATCGTTGCCGCGGCGAATCTGATAGAACACGCCGTCTTGGATCAATCCGCGTTCGTCGTGATGCAGACGGTAAATATTATAATCGATTTCAGCGTGCGCTTCCGCATCGACGCTGGCCTGAACGGCAAGGACGCCATCCGTTTCCTCAAGCCCTGAAATCCTCTCCCGCAAATTTGCCCGGAGAGCAGTCTTGTCCAATAAGCCAAGCAGCGTTTTCGGATGGATGGCCGCCACCACGGCGTCCGCAGGCAGATGATCACCCGCCGCCAGGTCGATCCCGGTCACCTTGCCGTCCGTGACATGGATTTGCCGCACCGCTGCATTCAAAAGCAACCGTCCGCCCAAGTCCGCAAAACGGTCGGCAAACACATCCGCCATCCGGCTGCCGCCGTCCTTTAACCGCCATGATGAAAATAAATATCCGGCCACCACCATGTGATGAAAAATCACCGGACAATCGTCAAGCCCAACGCCGATAAGCTGGCAGGGCACCGCCAGCAGGGCGCGCAGTCGCGGGGAGGCGCAAAGGTCATCAAGCAGCTCTCCCATCGGCCGGAAGTGGTCCATACTTTGAAAAGGATCGCCCGCATTGAGGAAAAACGACGATGTGGTCATGGTGCCGGCGATGGCGCGCAAATTTTTCATCAACGCATCCAGCGCGGCGCTGTCGGCCGGACAGGCCTGCCGGAGATTTTTTTCGTACGCGTCCAGGCCCACGGGCAGATCGAAAACAAAATCATCGAAAATGTAGCGGTCAATGACGCCTTCATTTCTCATCCGGTAAAACAGATCCGTAACGTTAATGCCCAGAATGCGAAACATTTTTCCCAGTGGTTCGGAATCTCCCAGCGCGCCCACGTAATGCACGCCAACGGGGCAATCGATTCCTCCGCGCGAATAGGAGCGCATCAGGCCGCCCGGTTCCCGGTTTTTTTCCACGAGGGTGACGCGAAAGCCCAGGCGCGCAAGCAGGATGCCCGCCGAAAGACCGCCGACGCCCGCGCCGATGACCACAATATTTTTCCCTTCAATCGGTTTTCTCATGGAGGGTATCCTGTGCCTTATTCCTTCATCTGTGTTTCATTCTGAACCGTCTCCGATTCAATCAGCGTCATCGAGAGCGAGTAGCCGATCCATTCCGACGCCTGAAGATCAATGGCGGCGTAGGCATTGGCCGGTCCTCCCGTCAGGGTCACACTGCGCTGCAGACGGCCGCCTTCCGAATAACGGCGGATATGAACGCGACCGTCATGGTCTTCCCAGACATCAATCCAGCCGCCCTGATCTTCGTGCCTGCGGCAGACCGCTTCGCCTTTGGCCAAAACGCCCTTCCGGGCGAGCGCGCCGCGGGGCTCGAAAAATATCAATTCGATGTCGTCCATCATGTTGCGGGCAAAATCCGCCGCATCAAAAGGCGGCAGCGCCCGGTTGACGCTCAGGCCGGAGGGCCCCCGGAGAGCTTCAAAAAGAACCATGCCTTCCGGACTCATGACGGCGCAGGAAATCGTCCGTGAAACCGGGTCCGCCAGGGTCACGCCGATCATGGAGGCTTTGGTCTTGCCTGCCATGACCGCTTCAATCGTGTGGATGAAGCGGATTTTTTGGGCCGGGAACGGAGACGGGCATGTCGTCTTTTCATCCGCGACCGGCCGGATATCCGGCAGCGATGCGCAGGACGCAAGCAGCAAAGCGCCGATCAGCAAAAGGGCCCTCTTTTTCATGGAACATCCTGAAAGACGGAAGGAGGAATGTGCTGATTGATGGCAACATGCAGAAAGTCAATCCGGGTCTCGGCTGTGGCGCTTTCCACAATCCGCACGGACTTGACGGATGCATCTTTTCGCGAAACCGTAATTTCAATTTTTTCGATCATGCCGGCCATGTTTTTACCCACCGGCGTCAGAATGATTTGTGTGTTTGCGCCCTCCCGAAGAACGGCGGTAAAGGAGGGATTGCCCGTAAATTTGCCCTTCATCCAGCCCGCCACTTCGTCCAGCACAATTTTCATCGCCTGGGCGCCGCCGGTTTTGTCTTCGATCATTTTCCCGCCGGAGGCGATATAGCGCTTTGTCTTTCCCTTGTCCGAAAGCACCACGCTCCTGAGGGGTTTTTGATATTCCCAGCGGATGGAATCCGGCGCGGCGTAGTAAAATTTCCCTTCCGAAATGAGCGGCTTGGATAGAATCTTCATGATTTTTTTCTGAACAAAATCGGCGGAAATTGTTGAAATACGCGATGATTCCCTGCTGAGCCGGTCGAAGTCGTCCGCGCGGGCGATGGTCGCCGGCACCAGGAGCGTCATCAATAAAAGCAATCCTGTCCTTTTCATGGCGATACCCTTGAGGATCATCAGAACATGCCGCCGTTGACGGAGATGACCTGTCCGGTAATATACGAAGCGTCATCGGAACATAGAAAGCGGATGACGCGGGCGACTTCTTCGGGTTTTCCCAACCGCGCCATCGGGATGACGCTTTTGATCGTGTTGGCGTCCATCGGCATACTGCTCAGCATATCTGTATCGATGGGGCCCGGCGCGACCGCATTGACGCGAATGCCGAAGCGGGCGACTTCTTTGGCCAGCGAACTTGTTGCGGCGTTGATCCCGGCTTTGGCCGCGGCGTAGTTGGCCTGGCCGCGATTGGGAACCAGGGAAGAAATGGATGATACGGAGACAATGGCCCCGCGTTTTTTCCGGATCATTTCGCGCAGGACGGGTTTAGTGACATTGTAAAATCCGTTGAGGGTTGTGTTGATGACCGTGTGCCAGTCCTCTTCGCCCATCATCAGAAAAAGACCGTCGCGGGTGACGCCGGCGTTGTTGACCAGCACGTCAATCCGTTTATGCTCCTCAATAATTCCGGCCAGCGCTTCCTTTACCTGGGCGGCGTTGGCCACGTCGAATTTCCGGATTTCACCCGCCGCGCCCGAGGCCTGAATCTGTGTCAGCGTTTGAGACGCGGCGGCCTCGCTGGCATTATAATTGATGACGACATAGTAACCGGCCCGGGCCAGTTCCACGGCCGTCGCCCGTCCAATGCCGCGGCTGGCGCCCGTTACAAGAGCTATTATCTTTTCATCCATGATCGCATGACACTCCTTTGGCTGGATTTAATCCTCATCATTGTTCAGGCAAATGGCCTGAAGGACGGCTGTCAGCAGAACATCATCACCCGATTTCACGACGCCTTCGATCATCCCGTAACGATCGAAGGCATACAGATTGTTCACAAAAACCGTTATGCGCGTATCAACCGCAATGACATCCCGTTTAAATTCAGCGGATTTGATGCCGACCAGCCAGCCTTTCGCGCCGCTTTTGCCCTCTTTTTTTCTCTTGTAACCTTCCACCACGGCGGCCGTCTGGGCGATGGCTTCAATTAAAACAAGAGAATGGACCGTCCGTCCGTTGCAGAGGGGCCATCGTTCATTGATCACGGCGGCGGCAATGCCGGAATCATCGTTGAGCTCTACGACCTCCGTGATGATTTTGATCGGTTCACGATGCGGAATCAACGATTCGATATCGATCATCTGCCTTCCCCCTCTTTGAGATTTAAATTAATGGGAAAATGGCGCAGAAGTCAACAGGAAAACACAAAAAAACGCGCATTGATTTTTCTCCCTGTTTCTTATAGATAATTAAAAAATGCTTCGAGAATTTAAGGCGCTATGACCCTGGAAGAAAAAGACCCCTTTATCGCCGCGTATAAAAAAATACTGTCTCCATCCAAAACCCTTTTCCAGAAAGAGTATACGTATTTGGGGGATACCTATGGTGAAATTTTCGCTCTGGCCGCGGGTTTAAAGAAAACCCTGGCCCGGCGTGGCCCTGAAAAGTCCGTCTGCCTGTGCACGGAAAATAAGGCTGTCGTCGCCGCCTCCATCCTGGCCTCCCTTTCCGGCGCCTGCAGTCTGATTTTGCCCTACGCTTTTTCGACGCACGCCCTGATGGAAATGTATGAAGCGACGGGTTTTGACGCCGCCATTGCCGATCATCCCGAAGAAACGCCGGGGGTGGAAATGATCACGCCAATGGCTGGAAATCCCGCCGATTTGAATCCTGAAAACCTGCGCGACCCCGATCAGCCTTTTTTAAGGCTTTTTACGGGCGGTTCAACCGGCAAACCCCGGGTATGGTCCAAAACTCCGCGCAACCTGTTTTCGGAAGCTTTTTATCTGCGCGATAAATTCGAATTGACCTCTAAAGACCTGTTCATTGCCACCGTTCCGCCTTATCATATTTACGGTCTGTTGTTTTCCATCCTGGCGCCGTTTGTCTCACAAGCCCGCGTATTATCTGAAGTTTACACCTTCCCGCAGGAAATCATCTCGACCATCAACCGGCACAGGGCCACCGTACTGGTAAGCGTCCCGATTCACTACCGGTCCTTGAAAGTGGATAACCTGTCCGCGCCGTCGCTGAAAATCGCTTTTTCTTCTTCCGGTCTTTTAAACCGTTCCGATGCGGCCCATTTCCTGAAAAAAACGGGCCTGGGCATTTATGAAATTTATGGGTCCACCGAAACGGGCGGCGTCGCGGCGCGCAGCATCAGTGAAAATACGGAAAGCTGGAAACCGGCCGATGTGGTTTCCTGGCGGATGTCCGGCAAACGTCTGGCGGTGCGTTCCGATTTTGTATCGCGCGAAATGGAAAGAGACGCCGATGGTTTTTGCGTCACCGGCGACGAGGTCCAGCCCGATAAAAACGACCGGTTTATTCTGCTGGGACGCGCCGACGGCATTGTCAAGGTTGCCGGCAAGCGCGTCGATCTATTGGATGTGCAGAGTAAAATCCAGTCGCTTCCGACGGTGCGGGACGCGGTGGTCATTGCGCTTCCCGCCGAAAAAGGCCGCGAAAACGTGATTGCCGCTCTGGTGGCCTGCGACCTGACGGAAAGACAGATCAAAAAGATGATTCTGGAAAAGCTCGAACCTTATGCCATGCCCCATTACATTCAAATTGTCCCGTCCATCAGACGAACCGCCGCCGGTAAAATCGATTTCCGTCGCGTCGAGCAGGTTTTGCTGCAAAAGAAGAACAAAAGTTCATGACCCATAACCCATGGCCCGTAGGGAACGGTCGCGGCCGTTCCCTACTATCCACTATCCGCCCTCCTGCGGAAAAGCCTTGACTTCAAAGCCGAACGTTCATTATACTTCCAGCCGATCCAGGGTTCAGGCATTCGCAGCGGCGTCACGTCATCATTTGAAACACACGAACAACCTTTTGTTTTTTTCTGATCAGTTGAAAGGGAGAAAAAATGACCCGTTTTAATGAGTATGAAAAATACGATGGTCTGGGGCTGGCCGAACTGGTCAGAAGTAAGGAAGTCACGCCGCTGGAATTGTGCGAAGAAGCGATCCTGCGCATCGAAAAGATCAACCCGAAGCTCAACGCGGTCATTTACCGCATGGATGATGCAGCCCGCGCCGAGGCCAAAGGTCCGATTCCCGAGGGTCCTTTTTCCGGCGTGCCGTTTTTATGCAAGGATCTGGTTTCTTCCATTGCCGGCGTGCCCATGACCAAGGGCAGCAAATCCTGCCGCAACTATATACCGGCGATGGACAGTGAAATGGCCAGGCGCTATAAGGCGGCGGGGCTGATTGTTCTGGGAAAAACCAACACGCCGGAATTCGGCCTGATGGGCGTCACCGAGCCGGAGTTGCACGGCCCGACGCGCAATCCCTGGAATCCGGATCATACGCCCGGCGGTTCCAGCGGCGGCTCGGGAGCATCGGTGGCCGCGGGTTTTGTCCCTCTGGCTTCCGGCGGCGACGGGGGCGGATCCATTCGCATTCCATCGTCTTGCTGCGGACTTTTCGGCCTCAAGGCCACGCGGGGGCGCAATCCGCTGGGACCCGAATCAGGCGAAATCTGGCAGGGCGCGGAAGTGGAAGGCGTGCTGACGCGCTCGGTGCGCGATTCGGCGGCCATCCTCGACTGCACATGCGGCGCGGATCCCGGTGCGCCCTACATTATTCCCAAACCGTCAAGACCCTATCTGGAAGACGCAAAACAGGACCCGTCCCGCCTGAAAATCGGCTTCACCCTTCAATCGCCTTTCAAAGCCAGTGTCGATCCCGAATGTGTTGGGGCGGTGCAAAACGCGGCCAGGCTGCTGGAAAGCCTTGGGCACATTGTCGAAGAAGCTAAACCGGATATCGACGGCGAAGCGGTGGGTAAAAGCTACATTATGATGTATTTTGGAGAAATCGCGGCGGACATTGAAGAGTTGAAAAGCGTTGTCGGAAGGCCGCTCAATCATCATGACACGGAAGAAGCCACCTGGGCTTTAAACCTGCTGGGCAAAACTTTCTCCGCGGGAGACTTCGTTCTGGCCATGCGTCAGTGGAACACCTTTTCGCGCCGGATGGCAAAATTTCATGAAACCTACGATTTGTATCTGACGCCCACGATCGCCTGTCTCCCGCCGCGGATCGGTGAACTAAAGCAGAAACCGGCCGAACAGTTCTTGCTGAAAATCATTAACGGCCTGAACCTGGGAGGATTGCTCAAGGCGACGGGGATTGCCGATATGCTGGCGACCAAAGGCCTGTCCAAAATGCCGTTTACCCAGCTGGCCAACCTCACGGGCCAGCCCGCCATGTCTGTGCCGCTCAACTGGAGCAAAAACGGGCTGCCCTGCGGCGTGCAGTTCATCGGACGATTCGGCGAAGAGTCGCTTCTGTTCCAGCTGGCCGGGCAACTTGAACGGGCACAGCCCTGGTTTAACCGCCGGCCGGTGCTGGGCTGAAAATTAATTTTTTCAATAAAATCAAGCAGATAAATTTATTGACTTTCCAAAAAAATCAGGTATAGTCCCGCCCAGTTTACGTTAAGTGGCTTTATGCTCCATCTGATGAAAATTAACCCTTAAGCAGGAACCGGACGATATCCGGTCGTGTGCTTGAGGATTAAATAAAATTTAGGGCGAGGTGCTTCATATGTCTGATTTTGTGAACAAAACGATGGGAGACGTGATTAAACAAACGGCCGAACGTTTTCCCGATCATCCGGCTTTGATTGCTCCGCAGTTTCAGGTTCGCTGCAATTATCAGGAGTTGTATGACCAATGCCGCAGGACGGCCAGGGGCCTGATGGCGCTGGGCGTCAAGCGCGGCGACCATGTTTCCGTCTGGACGACCAATGTTCCGGAATGGGTTTATCTGCAATTCGCTCTGGGCATGGTGGGCGGCATCCTGGTGACGATCAACACCAATTACCAGTCGCACGAACTGGGATATATTCTCCAGCAGTCCGATTCCACGACGCTGTTTCTCATCGACCAGTATCGCGACACAAGTTTTTACGATACGGTGCGCAAAGTTGTGCCAAAGCTGGATTCGGCCGAGCCCGGAAAACTGGTTTCCTCCAAACTGCCGGTTTTGAAAAACATTATTTATATCGGGACAAAAGAAAATACACCCGGCATGTTCAAATTTTCCGATCTTATTAAAATGGGCGAGAGCATTCCGGAGCGGGACCTGGACGACCGGATGAAGTCTCTGTCCGACGACGACGTCATCAATATGCAGTACACCTCCGGAACCACCGGTTTCCCCAAAGGTGTCATGCTGACGCATCACAACATTGTCAACAACGCCCGGATGGTTGGCGATGTCATGGGCATGACTGAAAAAGACAGCCTGCTGATTCAGGTGCCTGTCTTTCATTGCTTCGGCTGCGTCATGAGCACGCTCAACTGCGTTTATCACGGGTCGGCGATGGTTCTTCTGGAAAACTTTGATGCGCAAAAAGCGCTGGAAATGGTCGAGCGGGAAAAATGCACGGCGGTCAACGGCGTGCCGACAATGTTTGTAACGATTTTGCATCACCCTGATTTCGAACGCTACGATTTGACTTCTCTGCGCACCGGCATTATGGCCGGCGCGCCTTGCCCCATCGAAACCATGAACCAGGTCAACACTAAAATGCACTGTCCCGAAGTGGTCATCGCTTTCGGCCAGACCGAATCCTCGCCGGTCATGACGATGACGCGGCGCGATGATCCGGTGGAACTGCGCGTTGCCACCGTAGGCCGTCTACTGCCGGACATCGAAGGGAAAATCGTCGATCCGGAGACAGGCCTTGATTTGCCTCCAAACACCCAGGGCGAAATCGTCACCCGCAGCGCCTGCATCATGAAGGGTTACTACAAGATGCCCGAAGCCACGGAGAGCGCCATCGATTCGGACGGATGGCTGCACACGGGGGATCTGGGAGAAATTGATGAAAACGGTTATTTTAAAGTGACCGGCCGGATAAAGGATATGATTATCCGGGGCGGCGAAAACATCTATCCGCGGGAGCTGGAAGAATTTCTTTTTACGCATCCGAAAGTGCAAAATGTTCAGGTGGTCGGGATTGCGGACAAAAAATACGGAGAGCAGGTTCTCGCGGCCATCCATTTGAAAAACGGCAATCAGGCAACGGCGGAGGAATTCATCGAATTCTGCAAGGGGAAAATAGCGCGTCACAAAATCCCGAAGTACTGGGAATTTGTCGAGGACTACCCGATGACGGCCAGCGGCAAGATTCAGAAGTTTAAAATCAAAGAAGCGTTTGAAAAAAAGTATCAAGAAGGCTGAAGAAAGATACAGGAAAGAATAGAAAGATGAGCAATATATGTTATCGTGACACGATTGGCGATATTGTCCATCGCTCCGGCCATGTCATGACGGGCTATCTCAATGACGCTGAAAAAACGGCCGAGGCTTTCGAGTTCGGCTGGTTCCACAGCGGAGACCTGGGCCGGTTTGACGCCGACGGCTCTCTTTACGTGGTGGACCGCAAGAAGGACATGATCAAGACCGGCGGCGAGAATGTGGCGTCCCGCGAAGTTGAGGAAGTGATTTATCATTATCCGGGCATCGAAGAGGTGGCGGTGATCGGGCTTGCCGATCCCAAGTGGATCGAGATTGTGGCGGCGGTGGCTGTGCCGAAAAAGGGCGTATCGCTCATCGAAAAGGAAATTATCGCCCACTGCAGGGAAAGACTGGCCGGATTTAAATGCCCCAAGAAGGTGATGATCGTCGACAAACTGCCTAAAAATCCTTCAGGAAAAATTTTGAAGCGCGATCTCAAGAATAAATTCGGTGTGCAATAGATCCTTCCGGGCGGGGGCGCCGCAAAACGCCTCTGCGAAATATGTCTTAATCTAATCAGGAGCTTGTCATGAGCGAAGAATTTACCTCCATCGGAGAGTTGTCCAGGCAGCTGGACATGAGCCAGCGGACCATCCGCTATTACGAGGAAATCGGCCTGCTCAATTCCATCAAACGCGTGGAAAGCGGCCGCCGGATTTACACCGAAAAGGATCTCCGGCGTCTGAAACTGATTAAAAGGCTGAAAATCATGGGGATGACGCTTTCCGAAATGCAGGAACTCGAATCCATGTGGACCTATGAAAAATCCAACGAGAAGATACTCAAAAGGCTTCTGGAGCTGCTGAATAACCACTTAAAGAGACTTGATGACCGGATCGCCGATCTGGACATCCTGCGCCATGAAATTCTGGAATATCAGGAGCGGATTCGAGCGAAAATCGACAAACCCTAATACCAAGTTG
>WOYI010694725.1_pt1 | contig 14908 bp, 9 predicted proteins | sample 6423411 | NCBI WGS metagenome assembly WOYI01 (sample SAMN13441803, study PRJNA592873) | oil field metagenome | biome: oil field; feature: oil-well bore; material: oil-contaminated soil; isolation source: oil-contaminated soil from oil-well borehole | place: Germany: Wietze | collected 2016-10-18 ...
CTTTTTATGGTTGCGCCTTCTGTGGCTGAGTTCAGGTTTGGGATTGTTGCCTACCATGTTCCATTCGATTCTTATAAGTTAATGGAGGAGGATTTCGATCGAATAGCTGAGAATGGTATCACATGGATCTCCGTAGACTTTGCGTGGAGGGACATCGAAAGAGAAAGGGGTGTTTATAATTTCTCTTACTTCGATTTTGTGGTTGAAAATGCTGAGAAAAATGGCTTAAACATGCTTGCAAAGATAGGCAATGGCTATAATGGAGTTAGACCCGTTGTGCCAGAATGGACAAAGGGGATCAGCAATGATGAGTATAACAAAGCCCTGGGCGCTTACGCTGAAGCTGTTGCGGAAAGGTATGGGGAAAGAATAGAGTACTATGCTATTGAGAACGAGCCAAATGTCGCTAACATGCACAGGTTAACTGGCTGGAGGGTTGGCGACTGGAGTGAAGATAGGATATTAAGCATATTAAAAACATTAGAACACAGCATAAGGGAAGGAGATAAAGAATGCAAGATCGTGCTAAGTGTTTCTGTTGCCCCTGGCTGGACAGAATGGATAGAAGATGTCAGTAAAGAGGTCAATTTTGATGTCATAGGTCTGCAGCCGTATCCATGCATAATCTTTCCTGACCCACAAAATGCTTTTAACATAATGCCGGATATAGAAAAAGCAAAAAGCTTTGGAAAAGAGGTTATGGTGATAGAGACAGGATACCACACCTTTGAAAGGAGTGAAGAGGCTCAGGCACAATACATAGAAAACATTTGCATAGCAGCTGTGAAGGGAGGAGCCACAGGTGTCTTCTTCTATGAATATCTGGACAATAGTGAAGAATTTCCAGAGCAGGAAAAACATTTTGGCCTTCTGAAAGAGAATAGAGAAACAAAACTTGCCTGGGAGAGGTATGGAGAGATAATAGAGAGCGCTGAAGATCTTCAGAGCGAAGAGGTGAATGTGAGCTCTATGGGGACGCTATTTTCAGATCTCTACGCAAACAGGCTTATTGGCAGAGCATTCAACTTTATCATTGATGTTTTGTCAGGTTCCAAATTGCTCTCTCCAGTGTTGCGCAGGATCATAAACTCAGAGCTTGTCTATAGTATCATGGGTTCTCTTCCTCTGTAACTATAGGCTCATGAACAGGTAAGCCTATATATTGGAAAACCCTTTTCACAATTATGTTGGTTCAGAAGCCAGGCATCAGTGATGGCATAGAAAGCACAACGAGATCTCTGTGCCCTGTATGTAAAAAGATCATTGAAGCAAGAATTTTCGAAGAAGATGGTAAGGTTATGATCAGCAAGACATGCGAAGAGCATGGAGAATTTAAAGAGGTTTACTGGAGCGATGCTGATCTCTACCTGAAAGCCAAAAGATATGCCATAGATGGCGTTGGGGTGGAGAATCCTCTGATAAATGGAAAAAGCAAGGAGGATTGCCCGCTTGTCTGTGGCTTGTGCAATGTGCATAAGAGCCACACAGCCCTTGCAATAGTGGATCTCACAAACAGATGCAATCAGAATTGTGAGATATGCTTTGCCAATGCAAACGCAAGGGGCTACGTTTACGAGCCCTCTTTTGAAGAGGTAGAGAGCATGCTCAAAAACCTCAGAGCAGCAAAGCCAGTGCCATGTCCGGCTGTTCAATTCTCGGGCGGGGAGCCAACAATATATCCAAGGTTTATAGATGTTATAAAAATGGCAAAAGAACTTGGCTTTGCACAGATACAGGTTGCTACAAATGGTTTGAGGTTCGTTGATAAAAGCTTCCTGCAGGAAGCAATAAACGCAGGGTTGAACACAATGTATCTACATTTTGATGGAATGGATGAGAAGGTTTACGAAGGATCTGGTGGAAAAAGAGTGTTCGACGCTAAGTTTAAAGTCATAGAGAACTGTGGATCAACCGACCCGCATCTATCCACGGTTCTTGTGCCAACTATAGTAAGGGGGCAGAATGATGATCAGATATGGCCTACCCTGGAGTTTGCATTTGAGCACCTGAACCCTGTGCTCGGCGTTAACTTTCAGCCAGTTGCATTTGCTGGCAGGATAGATGATAGCGAAAGGGAGGCAAAGAGGTTTACTATACCGGATCTTATAAAGAGGATCGAAAAGGATAGTGAAGGGGTAATAGGCTCGAAAGACTTTTATCCTGTTCCTTCTGTAGCTTTTATATCAGAGCTCCTCTCGCTCTATGATGGCCTACCCAAGCTAACGTTAACAGTTCATCCGCACTGCGGTATGGCGACCTATGTTTTTAAAGGTAAAGATGGCTCAATGGTGCCTATAACGGAATTCCTTGATGTAGATGGTTTCCTTGAGAGAACACAGGAGATTGCTGTGGATCTTGAGAAGAGTAAGACAAAAAAACTGAAGCTAGCTGCTGCTATGCCTTCAATGTTCAAGTTCATAGACAGAAAAAAGGCGCCGTTGGATTTCAGTGGTCTCCTCACAGATCTTGTGAGATACAGGAGCAAAAAAGCATTAGCAGAGCTCCACTGGAAAGCTCTATTCATAGGAGCTATGCACTTCCAGGATATGTACAACTATGATATAGAGAGGGTTATGAGGTGCCAGATACACTATACTGCACCTGATGGGAGGATAATCCCATTCTGCGCATACAATGCTGGCCCTGAGTTCAGAGATGAAATTGAGAAAAAATTCTCTGTACCACTTGAAGAATGGAAGCAGAGACATGAAAACGGAAAAGACGAAATATGAACGAAAATATAAGCTGTAACCAGAGTAAATGCCTGTACTGTGGGGGATGCGTACCGATATGCCCCAGAAATTCGATAACACTCCGGGAAACAAGAATAGAGATAGATGACAGCTGCAATAGGTGTTTGCTCTGTCTACGCATCTGTCCTGTTGGTGCCCTTGAGGTTCTGGAGGCAAAAGCATGAGAGAGTATGATATCGTTGTTGTGGGTGCTGGACCAGCTGGCTCAATGGCTGCCATGGAGGCTGCAAAGCAGGGAGCAAGTGTGCTCATCATAGAGAAAAGACAGGAAGCTGGCAGTCCTGTGAGATGTGCCGAGGGTGTTGGTAAAGAAGGATTGTTAAAAACAGGAATAAAGATTGATAACAGATGGATTGCTAACGAGGTAAAGGGCGCAAAGCTCATAGCACCCAACAGGATAACCGTAGAGCTGAGTTCAGAGCATGCCGGTAATGAAGTGGGTTTCGTTCTTGAGAGAAAGATATTCGACAGGTATTTGCTCTGCGAGGCAGCAAGATGTGGTGCGGATGTCATGATGAAGAGCTCTGCACTTGGTGTTATAAAGGATGAAAATGGGATAAAAGGCATAGAGGTTGAGAGCTCAGATGGCGTGCATAGAATTGAAAGTAAAGTTGTTATAGCATGTGATGGAAGAGAATCAAAGGTTGCCAGAAGCGCTGGCATAGATACAAAGCTGAAGCTGAAGGATACGGAATCATGCGCTGAATATCTGATGGTGAACGTCGATTATGATAAAGATTTTACCCACTTCTACGTCGGACAATGCTATGCCCCAGGGGGCTATGTGTGGATATTCCCCAAAGGGGATGGCATAGCAAACGTAGGTATAGGGGTTCTGGGGAGCAAGATAGGAAAGAGAACAGGGTATCCGAAAGAGCTCCTTGATAGGTTTATAAAGAACAACAGAGAGTTTGAGGCTGCAAAGATCGTTGAGCATATGTCAGGGACAGTTCCCGTAGCCCTTCCACTAGAAAAGACATACATTGATGGGCTTTTGATAGCCGGTGATGCAGCCCATCTCACAGACCCTATAACGGGGGGAGGAATAATAAACGCCATGGTTAGCGGAAAGCTTGCAGGTAGTGTGGCTGCAAAGCACGTTTATGAGCATACAGAGCTCTCAGAGTATGAGAAGCTCTGGAAAAAGGAGCTTGAGAGTGCGCTTATAAGAGATTACATCATGAAGGAGCGCTTCGTTAACATGAGCGATAACACCCTTAACCTCATAGCGGACTCTCTCAAGGATTACAGATTCTCAGATCTGGGCATGGGTGGAATAATTGATGCGATAAAAGAGAAGCATCCAGAGCTTATGAGCGAGCTTGAGGGTTTGATCTAGGTGCTCAGATCCGTATATGAGCCCATTTACCTGAGAGAAACCATAACAGATTCAGCGTAGCATAAATGATGTACGGATAGACCAGAGCATACCAGAGACCATGAAGACCGAAGAAAGCAGGCATTGTGTAGGCTATAAGAACTCTTAGACCTATGAGTGATGCCAGAGAGAACATGAGAGGATGCATTGTGTCCCCGCTTCCGTTTATACATTGAACAAGAACGTTTCCCATAGCTAGAAAGAAGAGCCCCGGCATCCTTATGCGCATCATATCTATGCCCATTGCGAGCGTTAAAGGATCTTTTGTGAATGCAGATATTATGAGCTCCGGGTAGAAATAGTAAACAGATGCAACAGGCACCGCTATCAGCTGGCTTAGTGCTACTAATAGGAGACCACTATGCAGCGCTCTTCTATGTTTTTTGGCTCCAAGGTTCTGCCCCACTATGGCCGCACCAGCAACACCGAGACCCTGTGCAGGAACCGTAACGAGTGTGATCATTCGTGAGTCAATACCGTATACCGCGACAGCCTCTATGCCATATGGTGCCAGAAAGCTTACTACCGTCATTATTGATGTGTTTATAAGTATAGCATTGAGAGAGCTCGGAGCTCCTATTGTCAGTATCCTTTTTATGGATTTAAGATCTGGTTTTAAATATTTTTTTCTGAGAGAGACTACTGTTTTTCCTCTCAATAAAACAGATAGCATTATGATCACGGATATTCCCCTGGTCAGCACTGTTGCCCATGCTGAGCCTGCCACCCCCATCTTCGGGCAACCAAAAAGCCCGAGGATCATTACAGGGTCAAGAAAAAGATTTGCTAATGCGCCCATCGATAGAGCCACCATGGGTGTTTCCGCATCTCCAGCTCCTCTCAATATGGCTCCAATAAACTCGGAAAGAAATATTGTTATACTTCCGATAAAGATTATCTGGAGATATGAGGTTCCATCATCAATTACAGTGGCATCCGCCCCAAGAGCTACTATCATATCCCTGGAGAAAACGAAGCATGGAAGTGATGCTGCTGCCGCGAACAGCACTGCAAGGAGTATAGCCTGTACAGCATCATTCTCTGCTCTATCCACATTGCCCTCTCCTATGTGCCTAGAGATAACGGCGACTATGCCTGAGGAAAGCCCTGTAACACCGCCTATAAGTATGCTTGTTATAATACCGCCCATGGATACCGCGGCTATAGCACTTGGGCCAAGATAACCGACAAAATACATGTCTGTGAAGTTGAAAACTTCTTGCAATAACATGGTTATGAGAGAGGGTATCGCCAGAATCTTTATGGCTTGCCACAGAGTACCCTGTGTTATTACATTCGTGAGAATCTCATCATCCTCTCCCACGGGAGGTGATTCTGCTGTTTTTGCTTAAGTTTTTTACTACAGTATGAACGTTCTGAAAACCTCTGCGGGATACGTGCCTACATATTCCGGCGGATCTGGCAGAAAACCTCTCACATACCCTATCGAGGCTATTCTGCTTATTCTTGGTATTAACATAAGCAGAGCTTTCATTCTGAATACAGGGACTACCATGAGAAAAGAGAGACCGAACCTGAAGCAGGGGATGTATATGGGAAGATAGAATCCGTTAATCAAGGGCAGGGAATACTCTTCAGTGCTGCCAAAGATATCAAGAGCTCTGCCATCGCACCCTCTGGGCTCTCTCAGTCCCATAGCTTTTGTGACAGTTGGAGCTATATTCACTATGGAAACCGCTTCTTCGCTTCTGATATTCCTTATACCCGGCCCGCTGAATATGATGGGCACAACAGACTCTTCATACCCGAGATCACCATGCTGCCCGCTTGCCTCCCCGCCTATCGTTATCACTATATCAGGTGCATTGGGTGAGCAGAAAAGACCGAGGACGCGCTCTATGGCTTCAGGGTATTGTATTGGCGTAGGACCTTTATGGTTAAGATCCTCTGGCTGAAAACCGTAGAATGGACTGTAAGCCAGCTCATCACCGTAAGCAAATGGATCTTTGCCTTCTATAACTCTATATTCATACTCTGTTTCTGAGATCTTATTACCCCATTCTTTAAGTTCTATCTCTGAGATTCCATGGTCGCCGATGACTTTTATTGTATCATCTTCCATATACATGGTAAAATCAACACATTTATCTTCAACGATCTTTCTTGCCAGAGAATCTATCTCTTCATAGCTGGCATCTGGGAGATAAACACCGCGGTTTCCTGCAATATACTCTAGACCAGAGTCAACTATGGGATCATAGACTCCCAGCATGTCCCTGTATCCTATTCTCTCAAACAGCTTCTCGTTCATTCCTTTTATTCCATGGTTTCCTGCAATAACAAAAAGAGTTTCATCTTCCATGTGCAGAAGCTTAACAAGAGACATGACAAGACCTATCTTTGCATCCACTATCTGATATGAACGTAACATAGCTTCGCTTCTACCCCCCATCAGATGTCCTGCAGCATCTGTGCCGGAGATCCAGAGATAGATCAAAGAACTATCATAATCCTTTGATCTCACGATATCAAAAAGCAGTTGCACGAAGAGCAGGCTATCCATAACTCCTCCAAATAATATCCTTTTCGTCCAGTGAAGATCAAAGTAGCTCTCTATTTCTTCAGTGTCCGGAGTGTACAGCTCCACTTCCTCTCCTTTTGCAATCGTATCCAGTGAGCTTTGAGCAGGCCCTTCAGCTCTTTCATTCCCTGAAAAGATGGGTAGAAGAGAGGTTAAAGCTTTGAGAGTCTCAAATATGGAGTTATCAGCGCCCTTGGCCGCGTAGGTACCAATAGCGCTCGTATATGCATCGCCAGCGCTTTCAACAACCTCGAACATAGTTTCTGTTTTATCGCTCATCCAGTCTTTTGAGTCTATCATCTTCTGAAGCTCAACAGGATCCCATATCTTCGCTCCATCTATGGAATAGTACCTGCCCTCACTTCTGTTATACCACATCCATCCTAACATTCCATTTTTTCCGGGGTAAGAACCTGTTAATATAGAAAAGTCTGATGATAAAGAAACAGAAGGAAAAACAGAGACCCCATTTTCGTAGTATGCTCCATGGTCTATGAGCCACTTTATGTTTGGGCAATAGCCATTATCTATAGCATATCTGAAGGAGAGAGCATTGACAGAATCCATGGCGAAAACAATAGTTCTCTTTATCCTTGCTTCCTCTTCTGCTCTGGTAAAACCAGCAAAAGCCGAGAGAAAAAGAAAAAAGGCTATAGCAAACACAAAGCTGCGCATAATGCACATAGGGATAGTGTGATAAAACAATTTCCATAACTTTTTTATATGGAGAGATACCTTCCTTTATATGGATCTGTTTGCATTCTTTCTCGGGTTCGCAATTGCTGCGGTTATAACTTTTTTTGTGATCTACCTCTCTATGAGAGCAAAGGTTCCTGTAGAGAAAAGCGCAGAGTTAGTTAGCATGTGGAGCGCAAAAGAGCTCGGGTTAGAGGTAAAAGGAATAGTAGAAAGCGCAGGGGACATAGACATGCCTGCAGGATCGATGGTAGTGGTTAGAGATTCAAGCTACGTGCCGCAAAAGATACTGGATACCTGTGAGGTCAGAACAAATCCTGAGGTGAAGGGGAATATGCTTATAGGCAGAAACAGAGCGTTCATATTCTCTGGCATAATGTCAAAGAGCGCTCTTGTTGTTGTAACAGAGGATGATGATATGCTATTGAAGCTATCAAATCAGTTCAATGCTCTCTGGGCAGGGGCGGTGCCGTATGCTGAGGTTGTGAGCATAAAGGATCTCAGAGATAATGTTGGCAAATATGTTAAGATAAGTGGGCACGTAACGGATGCAAGGCCATTTAGAGGGAATTTGCCTTACTCGTGGATCATTAGAGTTATAAGCATGGGTGTTGGAGTTGACGTTCTGGCAGATAAAGAGTATAAAAATGACATAGAGGTTGTAGGAAAGGTGAGAGAGGAAAAAGGAGCAATAGCGGTGGACTCTCTCTTCATCAGAGAGCTGTCTTAGCCCTTGACTCAAGATAAGAGATCTCCTCTGCTGTCATATCATCATAAACCTCTCTTACAAATGCGGCCGTCGTTAGAGCTTCCCTGAACTCAGTTTTATCTGCGTGTTTTTCTAAAAACTCATTGAAGAGCGCTCTACCATTTTTTGTCATACGCAGCTGTCCATCCTTCTTGCTTTTCCTGTAAAACCTTCCGCCATCCACTTCAGGTAGCTCGGTTATGCTTGATAGCACAAAGCACTCTCTTTTCAGGTGGAGGTAAGATGGCATTGGCTTGTCAACAACCCCAAGAAGCATCAGAGCATAGACCTTTTCATTCCCCTGCACCATCATATTAATTTTGGATTTCAGAATTTAAAAACTTTTCTTATGCTATCACACCAGTTATCTTTGCTGCCTTCTCAGCAGCGCCTCTGCTTATGCCTTCCCCAAGGATCGTATATCTATCACTGCGCATTGTGTGTGCTTTAACTAAAGCTTCTATGATATCCTCATCTTTTACCCCCAGCTCTTTAGCTGTTACAGGCGCTTTTATCTTTTTTAACGCCTCTCTTATGATCTTCCAATCCTCCCCATGGAGATACAGTGCTATTATTGTTCCAACACCACACTCCTCTCCATGAAGAGCTTTGCCCGGAGCTATAGTATCTAAAGCATGAGCAAAGAGATGCTCCGCTCCGCTTGCTGGCCTTGAAGATCCAGCTATGGACATAGAAACACCGGAGAGGACCAGAGATTTGAGAACAATCCATGCGCTCTCTTCTAAACCCTCCTTTATCGCATCCGCATTCTCCAGTATAGTGTTGCACGCCAGCATAGCCAGTGCAGCGGCGAATGAGGAGAAAGGCTCATCCTTTAATCTGTTAGCAAGCTCCCAGTCCTTTACCGATGATCTCTTTGCTATGAGATCTGCGCACCCGCTGGCAAGAAGCCTGTATGGTGCCTTTGCAACTATGCCAGTATCCGCTATTATGGCAATGGGCGCTGAGGCCTCAACAGATAGAGAGCTGCCATTTTTCTTTATCGACGCTCTGGGGCTGGCTATGCCATCATGGGATGCGGTTGTGGGAATGCTTATGAAGGGTATGTCTGCTATATGCGCTCCCATCTTTGCCAGATCTATCTTGCTTCCCCCGCCAATGCCCATTATGAAATCAAAATCCTTTGCGACCTCACCAACGCGCTCTGCGCTCTCCTGCGTTGCTCTCCCTTCTATCATCAATTCACAGCTATAACCCTTATCAGAGAGCATGTCGGCTACGTTCTTTCCTGCTATATCTCTTGTTACCGTACCACAGATGATCAGGGCTCTGTTTCCAAGCTTCAGCCTGCTGCAAAGCTCATAAGCTCTAGAGATATATCCATTGCCTATGAGAACCTCTCTTGGAAAGATCATATCGCTCTCTTTTCTCTCACTCTGCGCCATCTCTGCCCTCCATATATAGTGCCGGTTTACCTTTTTTAGCTCTTTTTGCTCTTCCTTTCGGATCATGGCTTATGCGGTTCAATGGTTGAACAGAGACATCAGATGAAAACTCTTTTTTCAGAAAGTCTTCATCGATCATTCCTTCTTCACCCGGGATGCAGTATATGTAAATGGTCTCTGGCTCTAAAGGCAGGGCCTGGAGCGCAGCCTTTATATCATCGAAGAGTGTGATAAGATAGCTCTCTTCCTTCAGAGATCCTTCATCTATGCTTGGTGCCTCTAGGTAACAGGATATGGGCTCTCTGTGTCCCTGAAGCTCCCATAGCTCCTCGCACAGGTGGGGTATGAATGGATAGAGCATTGTTAACCAGCGCTCTAAAAGCTTATTGAGCACCTCTGGGTCATTGCCTCCTCTTCTGACATACCATCTGTAATCATTCATCAGGTCATAAAATGCTATCTGTAAAGCCGCTCTGGTTCTGAAGTTTTCCATGTTATCCATGTAAGCATCCATCTTTTTAGCCAGAGTGCTGAGCAGCCAAAGATCTATGTGCTCCTTTTCATTGCCCTCTTTTTCACCATTTTTCTTCATATCGATTATTTCTGTTGCTATATCATAGAAGTGCTGGAGCTGCCTGGCTATGCCTCTTGCTTCAGCGCCCCTCCAGTCAAAGTTTTGCCATGGCTCAACGGAATAAAGCAGATAGAAGCGTGTTACATCAGCGCCGAAATCATTTACTGACTGGGCAACAGGGTATATCACTCCACTGGAGCTGTGCATCATTTTACCTTCAAGGATTACCAGGCCCAGAGAGATTATTCCTTTAGGCCAGTGCTCTTTCTTAAAAAGCGCTGTATGGTGGAAGATCATGAACGTTAGATGATTAGGTATGAGCTCAAGTGCTGAGACTCTGTAGTCAAGAGGATACCAGTAGCTGAAAGCTGCTTTTGCCCTTTCTGCTATCTCATTCCCTTTCCATCTGTTATCTCTGGAGAGAAAGATATATTCAAAGAAATCATCATCCACCTCAATGCTTGCATTATTCATTACGTCTGCAATAGTGTAATAGCTCATATAGATCGTAGAATCAGAGAGGGACTCGATTATCCACTCTTTGGCCCATGGAACCTTTGTTCCCATGCCAACAAGCCTTGTAAAAGGCCAATCCCTTAACCAATCAATGACATTTGAGAAGTAATTTCTTGTCTCAGGAGGTATTAGTGACATATCCTTGAGCCATTCCCTCACGCTGCTCTTCCATTTTTCGTCAGAGTATCTTATGAACCATTGATCTGAGACGAGCTTGACCACGCACTCCGTACCGCACCTGCATACCACAGGTTTTTTCGTGAATTCATAGATCGTTGTTCCCCTATCCATGGCAACGAGCTCTTCCTCTATGGCCTTCTGTGCCCACTCAACGCTTTTACCATAGAAATCCCTGTATTCAATGATCATCTTCCCTTTCAGCCTTTCATCCCGGTAGAGCTTTCTTGTTGCTTCATCCAGCTTTTCTCTCTCCTCCTCTCCCTTTATTCCCATCTTTCTAACTATATCCCTGGCAGGCACTTCGCTGTAACCCTCAACCTCTATAACGCTTTTTGGGGCAATAGATCCCTTCAGCGCAACAAGATCATAGGGTGCGTGGGCTGGAACGGAACCAACAACCCCAGTTGCTACATCAGTTTGCACAAAATCAGCACAAATTATTGGAACGCTTTCTTTTGTTATCGGGTTTAAAACACTTTTTCCCTCAAGAGCACTGCTGTCTATCTCCCTTATGATCTCTATGCTCTTTTGATAGCTCAGGTTTCTGGCAGCTTCCTTGCTTAGAAGCCATTGCTTCCCGTCAACCTTTGCTATAACGTAAGTAGAGTTCTTTTTAAGCCAGAGGTTTGTCACACCGAATATCGTCTCCGGCCTGAGGGTTGCAGCCGGAAGGAAAATTGTTTCTTCTTCTATGGTGCACTCATACTCAATAACAAAGAATTCCTGGATATCAACGCCCTCTCCCTCTAAAAGGTCATGATCTGTGACCGGATTGTTGTCCTTCGGGCAGAATTTAACAGGGTGAGAACCAACGGTAACTAAATCCTTCTCAAGGAATTTGCGATACTGCCACTCCACCTCTTTGGAGTAGGTTGGCGTTATCGATGTGAACTCCTTGCTCCAATCTATCGAGAGCCCTAAAGATTCCATGCCTCTCTTATACCCGAGATCACTCTTATCTATGAAATATCTTGCATAGTCTATTGGCTCTTTTATGCTCTGTATATCTTCATCGCTCATTTCATAAACTTCTTTCACTAATCTAATAAATTTCTCATCCCCTCCCTTGAGTCTGCTAACAGCTCCAACTATGGGCGAGCCTGTGAGGTGCCATCCCATCGGAAAAAGCACGTTGTAGCCCTTTAATCTCTTATATCTCGCTATAACATCAGGAAATGTGTAAGTTCTGGCGTGTCCTACATGCATCGGTCCGCTTGGATATGGCCATGCCACTGTTATAAAAAATTTTTTTCGCTCATCCGGTTTTGCTTCATATCTCTTCTTTTCCTTCCATATCCTCTGCCATTTGAGCTCTACGGCTCTGAAATCATAACTCATGAGTGGAAAGGGTCTAAAGGGGATTTAAGCTTTTATTTTTTCATGGTCTTTTATCTATTCTGGGCATTTCCCAGGGGTGTGCAGGTGAATAAACCCTCAGTCCGGGATCCCCGTAGTAGACCACATTCTCGTATATATCCCACCACCAGCCATCGCTGAGGTAGCTTATGCCAACTTCACTTATTGCTTCATCATAAGCCTCTGCTATTGTTTTTCCCTCCGCTAGCCCTCTCGCTATCAACTCAAAGCCAAGGCTTGTGTACCAGGAGGTGAGCCATGGATCTATTATCTGGAAAGAGGATCCATGCCTTATGAGCGCTAACTGTAAATATGTGTGAGCTATCAAGCACGAGCCGCCCAGAAATCCAGCGCTGTGAAGGTTATCAAGATATCTATCAAGCATCATTCCATCAACCCCCTGTGTTGCGGGAGTCTGCTCCCATATGGCTATAACTATCCCATCACTACCCCTATTCGCATCCATACCAGAGAAGTTGCTCATAGCCATTGTGTCTGGCTCTTCTGTTGAGCCCATATATTCGTAAGCCCTCCATGGATTGCGCTCATCATTGTTCAAACTCCAGAAACCTACAGTGCCGTAGCCCCTATTTCCACCGTGCATTATCTCAGTCCATAAAAGGACGCCACGGTTCAGATTCTCCGCTGTTGCCCTCAGATTTGTTGAGAATACAGAGCTGTAGCCCATGCTTTCCATATACTCTGGCACAACCTCGCTTGGATCCATATCCGGATAATATAAGCCGCTTCTGCTTATATCTTCATCAATACTCTCATTGCTCTCATCCCAGTATGGGGTTATGCCGCTGGTGGTTGTGTAGTTCAGCCCCCAGTATTCGCTCGCTCTCTCATTGAACTTATAAGCATAGGAGACCCATGTCTGGAGCACAGGATACTTTGCGAAGATCTCTCCACCAGGATCTGAGATGGTTAGCACTCCATCTCTCCTTTCTGATGTGCTGCCATTTATGTAGTAGCTGCCATTCATCCCTGGGTTCTGGAAAACAAGGGAAGGATAAAAAGCATCCCTTGCAAACCAGCAGGAAGCATCAACGGGAGTGCCAAAGATCCTGCCTGGTATTCCTTTTCCTATGAATCCTCTATCCCATGTTGGTCCCAGCTCAAGGTCACCTGCTATCGTCAATATCCTCTCTTTGCCCTCCGCATCTCTTCCTGTGTTCTGTAAGAATGAGTAAACGCTTCTGCCACATATCACCATATCCCCAACAGAAGGAGGTGTTCTGGAGTCCATTGTTCTGAGCCAGCTTATAGAGTGCCAGTTGCTCTCAGCTGAAAGGTTGTTCTCAACAATTGTAAGGGGCACGCCATGGAAGGCTGCAGCATAGGCTGCAGGGGCAAAGAAGTATCCTCCCTCAATCACCCTTGTATCATTTTCTATTAAAGTGTAAGGCTTGGCTGTTGAGAAAACAACATCAGTGCTATTCGCTTTTATCTCCTCAAATCCTATGAATCTCTTACCTGGTGCTGGGCTATAAAGCAGGGCAGCATCATTCATTGCAGCAAATATGGCTTTATTTGAGAGCTCCTCTATTCCTTCAGCGTCCATATAGACCTTCTCTGCTGAATAGCTAACATCAAGCTTTGCAGGTCTTCCATCCAGAGATATGGCGCTTAGCTGTAGCTTCCCTTCACCTGAAGAATCAAGTTTTATCGGCTCTCTGTAAGGGACCTCTTTTGCAAGGACAGCTCCATTCTCATCTCTCACCACTATTCCGCCTTTGAAGTCTCCGGCATCGATGGTGATGCTGGTGCACAAGGTATCGCTATCAAAAAGGGTAAAGTCCTTGCCCGGGTATAGTGTAACGTTTATCAGGTATTCTGCCTCCAGGTTCGCTATCGCGCCAGCAGTGTTTGCATCCAGACTTTCGGTGGGCATGTATGTGACACCGATACCCCATTCTCCGGGATTGTAAACATAGGATGCTGCCTCCTCAAATGCGCCATCCAGCACGTTCCAGTTCTCTGAGGCAGCAACCTGCCCCAGGCTCCAGTCATAGAGCTGCATATCCGGATCCTTGCCCTTAAATCCGCCCCAGCTCATGTACGCATCCACAAATTTATATCCTTCTGGCACAGTGAAGTTATGATAGGTGGGCAGGATCTCCGGAGCTTTGCTTCCGTTAAATGCTATCTTCTCTATCCTGCCTCCCTCTATGCTCAGTGCCTCTTTTCCATTGATCTCTGCTTTTTTTGTTTCTCCAGGATAACTGACAAGGACGGCCTTGCTCCTGTTCTTTGCTAACTGCTCTGCAACTCTGGTTGCGTTGCCATTTATCCTCTCAAAGCTCTTGAAACCCATCCCATTAAGCTCTTCGATGTCGCTCTCATTGAGATTTATCGACACAACCTTTGTGCTGGGGCTGTAAGAATACCAGTCCTTCAAAAAGTAGGTTATGCCATCTTTTGCATTCAGATAGGGATTATCGCTTTCTCCTCCATAAAAGAGAAGCGGTGCTGCATACAGCTCCCCCTTATCTACAGAAAGGGCTCTGGGGATACAGGCAAGGTACGCCAGATCATCTTCTATAGATGTGTTATCATATTTGACAAGATAGAGTTCATCAACCACTCTTGTCGGGAGGAAACTGAAGAAAGGATTCTCTATCGCCTTAGAAGCTACTTCCTTTCCAACTTCAGTTTGCTCCACACATCCTGCAAGTAGGAATATAACTCCTATTATCAGTGCTGCCCCTTTCATGAAAAGAAATGCTTTTACTTCTATCTATACCTTTCTGTTG
>WOYI010335987.1_pt1 | contig 14906 bp, 15 predicted proteins | sample 6423411 | NCBI WGS metagenome assembly WOYI01 (sample SAMN13441803, study PRJNA592873) | oil field metagenome | biome: oil field; feature: oil-well bore; material: oil-contaminated soil; isolation source: oil-contaminated soil from oil-well borehole | place: Germany: Wietze | collected 2016-10-18 ...
GCTGTCACGATCACCGATGCAGGTGGCGCGTGGGGTCTGCCCACCAGCGTGGCGGCTGCTACGACCAGCACGGGTAGCGGCGTACTGACCCTGGCCAGTGGCGACCTGAATGTCGGCGGCAAGGACATAACCGGCTCGTTCAAGTCAGTGCAGGATCTTGCCGACTCGATCAATGCGGCGGGTGCGGATGGTGTGAGCGCAGCCGTGAACGATGCCGGCGGCATCAGCCTTTACTCCAGCAGCGCATTGGAGGTGTACGGCGCCAAGGCAACGGCAGCCCCCGGCGGCTTGGCTTTCAGCGGTGCGGCTGCAGACCAGACTACGGCAAATGCCAACCCGATCGCTGTTGGCGGAAGCCTGGCGGATGGCAATGTCACCTCGGTCGATAAGTCGAATGCCCTCATTTCGCGTATCGACGTTGCCCTGGACAGCGTGAGCAGCCTGGCGGCGAATCTGGGTGCGGTGCAGAACCGCTTCCAGTCGACGATCTCCACGCTGAGCTCGCAGTCGACCAACCTGAAGGCCTCGCAGTCGACCATCCAGGACGCGGACTTCGCCGCCGAGACGGCCAACCTGAGCAAGGCACAGGTGCTGCAGCAGGCCGGTATCTCGGTGCTGGCGCAGGCCAACTCGCAGCCGCAGCAGGTGCTCAAGCTGCTGCAGTAATGCTCTCGGTCGCGGGCGGCCCGCAGGGGCGGGTCGTCCGATGGCCTGACATGTTTTCACGGCGACACCGGCGGTTTCGGTGTCGCCGTTTTCCTGTGCGCGGGTGCCGCCTGGGGCGCACGAATGCGGGCGGCCTTCGCCGTTGACGCTTCAGTTTTCCGTGGCTTGGCCGATCACCTGTACATGGGCGGGCCATGGTTCGGCCGCCGTATTGACCAGCACCTCGCCGCTGGCGAGGTTCTTGCAATCCGCCCGTAGCGCCCCGTTCGGGTACGCGGCGCGTCAAGAAAACCACGGGAGCCGGCATGGCCATCAGCAGCGTCAGCACGAATGCGAACCCCGGCGGCGGCGTCCTCAGCTCGGCCGGCATCGGCTCGGGCCTGGACGTCAATTCGATCGTCACGGCGCTGGTCAATGCCAAGAAGTCCGGTCCGCAGGCGCAGATCACCACCAAGGCCACGCAGACCAACGCGCTGCTCACCGGCCTGGCCTCGCTCAGCTCGTCCCTGAGTTCGCTGCAGTCATCGCTTTCCACGCTGACGCAGACCGGCACCTTCGCCAGCTTCGGCGCCACCCTGGGCGACAGCACTCTCGGCACCACCAGCACGCTGGCGAGCGCCCAGCCAGGCAGCTATGCGCTGGTGGTGCAGAACCTGGCGGCGGCGCAGAAGCGCGCCAGCGACGCCTATGCCTCCACCGCCGCGGTAGGCGATGGCTCGCTGACGCTCACCGTGGGTGCGAACAGCGCCAGCGTGGCGATCGGCGCCACCGACACCGTGGCCGACATCGCCGCCAAGATCAACGCGGCCAAGGACAACCCTGGCGTCACGGCAACCGTGGTGAACGGTGCCGGCGGCGCGCAGCTGCTGCTCAGTTCCAGCAAGACCGGCGTCGCCAACGGTTTCAGCGTGAGCGCCGGCTCGGGCAGCAGCGCTGGCCTGGCCACGCTGGCCACCAAGCTCGACACCGCCGGCAGCAACGAGGCCACCGATGCGCAGCTGAGTCTGGACGGCATCAGCATCACCAGCGCCAGCAACAGCGTCAGTGGCGCCATCGACGGTGTCACCATCGATCTGGCCGCCGCCGGCAGCACCACGCTCACCGTGTCGCGCGACAACAGCGTGGCGACCAAGGCCGTGCAGGGCTTCGTCGACGCCTACAACAGCTACGTCGGCACCGTGGGCACACTGTCCAGCTACGACAAGGCTTCCGGCCAGGCCGGCATCCTGCTGGGCGACACCACGCTCAATTCGGTGCAGCGGCAGATCGCCAGCGTGCTCAGCAGCAAGGTGGCCGGCAACAGCATCGGTTCGCTGGCCTCGCTGGGCATCACGCGCTCCGCGGACGGCACACTGGCCTTGGACGGTACCAAGCTCGCCTCCGCGCTGAGCAGCAATCCGTCCGTGGTGCAGGACCTGTTCGCCGGCCCCAACGGCTACGCCAGGCGGCTGAACACCGCGCTGGACGGCTTCACCGCCGCAGGCGGCGTGATCTCCACGCGCCAGCAGAGCCTCACCGACAGCCTGAGCAAGCTCAACACGCAGCAAAGCCAGCTCGATGCGCGCATGAGCGTCTACGAGAAGCAGCTGCGCGACCAGTACGCGCAGCTGGACACGCTGATGTCCTCGCTCAACAACACCAGCAGCTACCTCACCGGTGCGCTGGCGCAGCTCGAAGCCACCTACACCCGAAAGAACTGATTCCGGAGCGCCCCATGACCTACGGACCCTTGCGCCAAGCCAGCGCCCTCTACCAGCAGAACAGTGTCGCCGGCGCCATCGAGACGGCCGACCCGCACCAACTGGTGAGCCTGCTGCTCGACGGGGCGATGGATCGCATCGCCCAGGCGCGCGGCCACCTGCTGCACGGCAACGTGGCGGCCAAGGGCAGCTGCATCTCCAAGGCGGTGGCGATCGTCGGCGAGCTGCACGACAGCCTGAACCACGATGCCGAGCCGGCGTTCAGTCAGCGGCTGGCATCGCTCTATGAATACGTGACCCGGCGCCTGCTCTACGCCCAGCTGCACGACGACGTGGCGGCGCTGGACGAGGCGGCCCGCCTGCTGGCGCCGGTGCGCGAGGGCTGGCAGGGCATCCGGGCGAGCTACCTGGCCGCGGCCGCGGCGCAGGCCAAGAGCGCCTGATGAACGAGGCGCCGCATCCCGATCTGCAGCGCGCGCTCGCCCTGAGCGCGGACATGCTGCAGGCGGGCCGGCGCGGCGACTGGGCCGGCGCCAGCGCCTTGCAGGCCGAGTGCGACCGCCTGTTGCGCCAGGCGCCGATCAACGCGGCCGGGCTGATGGCCCTGCGCCAGCTGCAGCTCGATCAGGCCGCCCTGCTGGAGCTGGCGGCGCAGGTACACCGCATGGTGAGCGAGAACCTGGCGCGCCATCATGTGAACCACCGCGCGGTGAGCGCCTACCTCGACGCGGCCGATCCGGGCTGACGCTCGCCGTCCGCGGCCGTTGAACCATGCCGCGAGCGCTACAGGAATCCCCGTCCATGACCGACGACCTCTGGCTGGCCTTCTCCGAGCGCGTTTGCGTGGACGACCGCCTGCGCGTGGCCGTGCTGCCGCGCGATGCCGCCTCGATGCCGCTGGCTCGACTGGCCGAGCGCAACGCGTCGACGCTGGCGAGCATTGCCGCCATCGAGGAGCGACGCGCCGATGGCGCCGATGAGGACGGCCCGGTACGGCAGGAACTGGCGCGGCTCGACGCCAAGCTCAACGCGCTGGTGGACATCGTCAACCGCCTGCTGCTGCCGGCCGATGCGCTGCCGGCCCGTGTGCCGGTGCGGTTCAACGCCATCGGTGCGCTGGTGCCGGCGGCATTGTTGCCGGCCGCGGGGGATGCGGTGTGCCTGCGTATTCATCTGGATGCCTGTCCCAGCCTGCCGCTCGAACTGCCCGCCCGGGTGCGGCGTCGGCTCGATGACGGCCTCGCCTTCGTGGCGTTCGAGCCCCTCGGCGAGGCGGTGGGCGAGGCGATCGAGCGGTTCGTGTTTCGCCATCACCGACGCAAAGTGGCCGAGGCGCGTCAATCTCTGACCTGACGCTTTCGACAGCCCGTGTCACTGTTTGATGCACATCACATAAATGGTTTCATCGGAAACGGGTAAAAATGTGATGGGTCGCACATTTTCATAGCGCCGTGGCGCAATTTTGTTGACGGGCCAAATTGTCGACGTGACCGCAAGTGTCACCTGTGCCGTGCCGTTTCGAAACGGCGAAACCTTTACGTTGCATTCATTTGCGTGAACCTTGGCGGCGCTGCCGGCCCGGCAAAACAAACCAGGTGACGCGCAGCGGCGGTTTTGTCCAGGCCGGTTGCCGTCGGCGCGCCGGCGCACTGGCCTTCTTCTTGCTCCCTCTCTCGACGTGGACCGACGGCAAACCGTCGCGGTCCGAAAAAACACGGCGGCTCCCCACCCAGCCGCTGCGTCCCGACCAATCATCGAGAGAGGCGTTTCCCCCATGGACAAGATGGATTTCCTGGTCATCGAATCGAACCCGGTACGGGCCGCTTCGGTCATCTCGGCATTGCAGTTCCTCGGCTTCTGTCCGCTGCATGCCGGGAGCGTCGCCCAGGCTCCGTCCGACGGCGCGTTGCGCGGCATCTACATGGGCGACGTCGATGACGAGGCGGCGGTCGAGCGCCGGCTTGCCGGCCTCGGCGAGGCGATGTCGCATCTCCCGCTGCTGCTGGCCGAAGACTCGCCGTGGGCCTCGCGGATGCTCGGCGCCAGGTCGCCGTTCCACGGCCGGGTCGGCGTGATCGGTTTTCCGCTGCGCTACGAGCAGTTCGCCGACGCGATGCGCTGCGCCAGCGCCCGTGCCGTCGGCGTGCGCCGCGGCGAGCAGCGCCTGGTTGGCGAGTCGCGCGCCATGGCCCGGGTCAATGCACTGATCCGCCAGGTCGCGCCGTTCGATTCCAGCGTGCTGGTGCTGGGCGAGTCGGGCACCGGCAAGGAGATGGTCGCCCGCACCATCCACGACTGCTCGCCGCGCAAGGACAAGCCGTTCATCGCGATCAACTGCGGCGCGATCCCGGCCGAGCTGCTGGAGAGCGAGCTGTTCGGCCACGAGAAGGGCGCCTTCACCGGTGCGATCAGCGCGCGCAAGGGCCGCTTCGAGCTGGCCGAGGGCGGCACGCTGTTCCTCGACGAGATCGGCGACATGAGCCTGCCGATGCAGGTGAAGCTGCTGCGCGTGCTGCAGGAGCGCATGTATGAGCGCGTCGGCGGCAACAAGACGCTACGCTGCGACGTGCGCATCATCGCCGCCACCCACCGCAACCTGGAGCAGGCGATTGCCGACGGCCGCTTCCGCGAGGATCTGTTCTACCGCCTCAGCGTGTTCCCGCTGGAGCTGCCCTCGCTGCGCGAGCGGCTGGAAGACCTGCCGGTGCTGATCAACGAGTTCAACCAGCGCCTGGAGCGCCGCGGCGTGGGCTCGGTGCGCTTCTCGCCCAGCGCGCTGCAGACCCTGTGCGGCTATCCGTGGCCGGGCAACGTGCGCGAGCTGTGCAACCTGGTCGAGCGCCTGGCCATCCTCTATCCGCATGCCGAAGTGCGCGCCGGCGAACTGCCCGAGCGCTACCGCGGCGCCACGCCCGCCGAGGAACCCGGCAGCAGCCAGCTGCTGACCATGATCGATACGGTGGTGACCGACCAGAAGGCCGTTGCCGGCAACGACGCCACGCTGCTGCCCGAGGGCGGCATCGACCTGAAGGATCACCTCGCCGACATCGAGGTCGGGCTGATCCGCCAGGCGCTCGACGTCACCGGCGGCGTGGTGGCGCACGCCGCCAAGCTGCTGCGCATGCAGCGCACCACACTGGTGGAAAAGCTGCGCAAGTACGGGCTGCAGAGCGGGCTGGCGGCCTGAGAGGCTGAGAAAAATCGCCCGCCTGCTGCGGGCAAATCTTAGGTCATTGGGCTCACCCAACTCCCCGGATTTGCCCCCGACGCACCTTGTCACGAACGCCTGGCGGCGCTCTCGCGACGGCGCTCGAATTTTTTCTCAGGCTCTCTGAGGCCGGGGTGCGTGCCGCCATGGCACACATCCTGCAGTGATACCTCCGGAAACCCGTCACGCGTTGGAAAACCGTCATGACCACGATCGACGTCAACAGCCTGCTCAGCCAGATGCGCCAGATGTCCGCCCAGGTGTCCGCCCAGGTGCGCACGCCCGAGCTGGCGTTCTCCTCCACGGCCATGCCGACGACCGCGCCGACGAACGGCGCCAGCCCGTTCGGCGCGCTGCTGAAGCAGTCGATCGCCGCGGTGGGCGACAGCCAGGCGACGGCCGGGCGCATGGCGGCAGCGTTCGAGCGCGGTGACCAGGGCGCGGACCTGGCCCGCACGATGGTGGCGGTGCAGAAGGCCGACCTCTCGCTCAACGCGATGACGCAGGTGCGCAACAAGCTCGTCGATGCGTACAAAGAAATCATGAACATGCCGGTCTGACGACGGCCTTCTCCTTCGCCCATCGATAACGAGCAACCCCCATGGCAGACGGCGGCGTGACCCCCACGGAACCGAAGGTCGACAGCGCGCGCCCCGGCGCACGCCTCGATTTTCGCGACATCGTGCGCAGCCCGGCCTCGCGGCAGTTGATGCTGCTGGTGGGCGTCGCGCTGGCGGTGGCGATGGGCGTGGCGGTGGTGCTGTGGTCGCGCAGCCCCAACTTCGGCATGTTGTATGCCGGGCTGGACCAGAAAGATGCCGCCGCGATCACCCAGGCGCTGCAGGCGAGCAACACGCCCTACACGCTGGCCGGCGATGGCACCACCATCATGGCCCCGCAGGCCGACCTGGCCGCGATCCGCCTGCGCCTGGCCGGCCAGGGCCTGCCGCAGGGCAGCGCCAACAGCACCGCGCTGCCGGCGGCCGATTCGCCGTTCGGCATGAGCGACATGGCCGAGCGCACGCGCTACCAGCAGATGCTGGAGACCGACCTGGGCAACACCATCGGTGCGCTGCAGTCGGTGCGTTCGGCGCGCGTGCACCTGGCGCTGCCCAAGCCATCGGCCTTCATCCGCGACAACCGCCAGGCCAGCGCCTCGGTGCTGGTCACGCTGTTCCCCGGTCGCCAGCTCGACGCCAGCCAGGTGGCGGCGATCGTGCATCTTGTCGCTTCCAGCGTGCCCGAGCTGGATGCCAAGCAGGTGTCGGTGGTCGACCAGCAGGGCCAACTGCTCACCGGCGACGCGCCCGACAGTGCCGCGGCCGTGGGCGACACCCGCCTGCGCCTGGCCACGCGCATCGAGAACACCTACGCCCAGCGCATCGAGGAGCTGCTCACGCCGCTGGTCGGTGCCGGCAAGGTGCGCGCGCAGGTGTACGCCGATCTCGACTTCAGCCAGACCGAGAAGGCCACCGAAACCTACGATCACGATCACCCGGCGCTGCGCAGCGAGCAGACCAGCTCCGAGCAGCGCACCGATGGCGCCGCCAGCGGCGCCGTGCCCGGCGCCCTGAGCAACCAGCCGCCGAACACCCCGGCCCAGCCCACCGCGGCCAATCCGCAGGCAGGGGCGGCGCCGAACGCCGCCGGCGGCGCCAATGCCGCGACCACGGCCACGGCCACGGCCACGCCGAGCGAGACCTCCTCCAGTGCCACCCGTAACTACGAGCTGGACCGCACCATCAGCCACGTCAGCGACCCGGCCGGACGGCTGTCGCGGATCAGCGTGGCGGTGGTGGTCGACGACAAGCTCGTCGGCAGCGGCAAGGACGCCAAGAGCGTGCCGTTCACCCCGCAGGAGCTCGACCACCTCACCGAGCTGGCCAAGAACGCGGTGGGCTTCAACGCCGCGCGCGGCGACACCGTGAGCGTGGTCAACCAGCCGTTCCACCACGACCCGGGCAGCGACGACGACAGCGTGCCCGCCACGCCGTTCTGGCAGCGTCCGGGCGTGCTCGACCTGATCAAGCAGGGCGGCGGCATCCTGGTGGCGCTGCTGGTGGCCTTCGGCCTGCTGCGTCCGCTGCTGAAGGGGCTCGGCCGCAGCCCGGCACGCACGGCCGAGGCGCCGACTGCGCTGCCTTCGCCGATGCCGAAAGTTTCCGCGCGGGTGGACGATACCCCGGAGGACGAGCCCACCCGCATCGGGCAGGCGATTGCCTACGAGCAGAAGATCAACATGGCCCGGCGTCTGGTGAGCGAAAACCCCAAGCAAGTGGCGCAGGTCGTGCGCAACTGGGTGGGCGACAATGGCTGAGCAGGTTTCCGAGGGCGCGCGCAACGCCGCGATCCTGCTGCTTACCCTCGGTGAGCAGGATGCCGCCGAGGTGCTCAAGCACCTCTCCGCCCGCGACGTGCAGGCGGTGGGCTCGGCGATGGCCGGCCTCACCAGCGTCACGCGCGACCAGGTGGAGCAGGTGCTCAAGCGCCTCCACGAGGATGTCGGCCGGCAGACCGCGCTGGGTGTCGGCACCGAGGAGTACATCCGCAAGATCCTCACCAACGCGCTGGGCGAGAGCAAGGCCGGCGGCCTGATCGACCGCATCCTGCTCGGCCGCTCCAGCAAGGGGCTGGAATCGCTCAAGTGGATGGAGAGCCGCGCGATCGCCGAGCTGATCAACCTGGAGCATCCGCAGATCATCGCGCTGGTGCTGGCCCATCTGGAGCCGGACCAGGCCGCCGAAGTGCTCGGCTACCTGCCGCCGCGCGTGCGCTCCGATGTGGTGATGCGCATCGCCACACTGGACGGCGTGCAGCCGCATGCGCTCAACGAGCTGGATGAAATCATGGAGCGCCAGTTCTCCGGCAACTCCACCAAGCTCAAGTCCGCCAGCGTGGGCGGGCTGAAGGCGGCCGCGGACATCCTCAATGCGATGGAGACCAGCCGCGAGGCCGAGCTGATGGCGGCCATCCGCAGCCAGGACGCCGGGCTCGGCAGCAAGATCGAGGAGCTGATGTTCGTCTTCGACGACCTTGCCGGGCTGGACGACCGCAGCATGCAGTCGCTGCTGCGCGAAGTGCCCTCGGCGCGCCTCACCGTGGCGCTCAAGGGCGCCGAGCCGGCCATGCGCGAGAGGATCTTCGCCAACATGTCCAAGCGCGCCGCCGACATGCTGCGCGACGACCTCGAAGTGGCCGGCCCGGTGCGCGTGAGCGAAGTGGATGCCGCGCAGAAGGAGGTGCTGATGATCGCGCGCCGGCTGGCCGATGCCGGCCAGCTCACCCTGGCCGGCGGCGGAGATGACTTCGTCTGATGGCCGCGCAGATCATCCGCGATTCGTTTGCCGGCGCCGAGCGCTGGGAGCTGCCGCAGGTGCACGACGCCGCGCGCAGCGAACCGGTCGACGAGCCGCCGGCACCGCCCACTGTGTCCGAACTGGAGGCGCTGGAGCGCCAGGCGCGCGACGAGGGCTACGCGGCCGGACGCGCCGAAGGCCAGGCCGATGCCCTGCGCGAGCGCCAGGCCGTCGTGGCCCGGCTCGAATCGCTGCTGGAATCGGCCGCACGTCCGCTCGCCTCGCTGGATGACGCCACCGAGCAGGAGCTGGCGCGGCTGGCCGTGGTGATCGCCCGCCGCGTGCTGGCGCATGAACTGGCCACCTCGCCCGAACTGATCGTGCAGGCGGTGCAGCAGGCGGCCCGCGCGCTGCCCTCGGCAACGCGCGAGCTGCGCGTGCGCGTGCATCCCGACGATCTGGCGCTGCTGCGCGAGCACGCGGTGGCCGAGGCGCACTGGCAGCTGCTGCCCGACCCCACGCTGGCGCGCGGCGACTGTGTGCTGGAGAGCGAACGCTCGCGCCTCGACGCGCGTGTGGAAACACGGCTGGCCGCGGTGGTCGACGCCGTGCTCGGCATGGATGAGGACGCTGGCGACGAGGCGATCACCGCATGAACGCGGCCTTCGCCGGCGCGCAGGTGATCGATCGGGTTGCGCCCCCGGCGATCATGCGCGCGGCCGGCGACGCGGCGATCCGTGTGGCCGCCCGCATCGCGCGCCGTCGCGCACGCGCCCAGCCCGATGCGCGTGCTGTGCGCGTGCTGCAGTTGCGCCCGTGGTTTCCGCTGTTCCGGCGGTGGCGCCGCTGGCGCCTCGGCCGGCCCCTTTCGCGCCGCTGGTGTGCCCTCGCGATGCTGCCGTCCCCGCCATCCTCCGCCGGCGGCGTGGTCTGCCGGCGCAAGCGATCCCCCCGTCCCGCGGGGGCGGGCCGGTGGCGCGATTTCCCTGCCGCGATGACCCGCCCTGCCCGGCGTGGCAAGCGGGTGTCGACGCGATGAGCGTGGATCCGCTCACCCTGCGCGGCGAACGCTGGCGCGAGCAGCTCGCGCGCCGCGGCCGTCGTGCCGCGGCCGCCCATACGCTCACCGTCGAAGGCCGGCTGCGCCGCGTGGTCGGCCTCACGCTGGAGGCCGACGGCTGCGAGGCGGCGCTGGGCTCGCGCTGCCTGGTCGACACCGCCGAGGGCGACCAGCTCGACACCGAAGTGGTCGGTTTTGCCGACGAGCGCCTGCTGCTGATGCCGGTGGGCGAGATGCACGGCGTATTGCCCAACGCCCGCGTGCGCCCCTGTCCGCGCACCGGTGGCCTGCCGGTAGGGCCGGGCCTGCTCGGTCGCGTGATCGGTGCCGACGGCCTGCCGCTGGACGGCCTGGGTCCGCTGGATTGCGACGAGCACGCCGCGCTCAAGGGCGCGCCGATCAACCCGATGGCGCGCAAGCCGATCGACACCCCGCTCGACACCGGCGTGCGCGCGATCAACGCGCTGCTCACCGTGGGCCGCGGCCAGCGTCTGGGCCTGTTCGCCGGCTCCGGCGTGGGCAAGTCGACCCTGCTCGGCATGATGACCCGGTACACCGACGCCGACGTGGTCGTGGTCGGCCTGATCGGCGAGCGCGGCCGCGAGGTGAAGGAGTTCGTCGAGCACACGCTGGGCGAGGAAGGACGTCGCCGCGCGGTGATCGTCGCCGCGCCCGCCGATGCGCCGCCGCTCAAGCGGCTGCGCGGCGCGCAGTACGCCACGGCGATCGCCGAGTGGTTCCGCGACCGCGGCCAGCGCGTGCTGCTGCTGATGGATTCGCTCACCCGCTACGCCCAGGCGCAGCGCGAGATCGCGCTGGCGATCGGCGAGCCGCCGGCGACCAAGGGCTATCCGCCGTCGGTGTTCGCGATGCTGCCGGCACTGGTGGAGCGTGCCGGCAACGATGCCGAGGGGCGCGGCTCGATCACCGCGTTCTACACCGTGCTCACCGAGGGCGACGACTACCGCCACGATCCCATCGCCGACGCGGCGCGCGCCATTCTCGACGGCCACATCGTGCTCTCGCGCGACCTGGCCGAGGCCGGCCACTACCCGGCGATCGACATCGAGGCATCGATCAGCCGCGTGATGCCGGCGGTGGCCTCGCGCGAGCACATCCGCGCGGCGCAGCGTTTCCGCCAGGTGTATTCGGCCTATCGCCAGCAGCGCGAGCTGATCGCGGTGGGTGCCTACCAGAAAGGCTCCGATCCGCAGGTCGATCACGCCATCGCCATGTGGCCGCGCCTGCGCGCGTTCCTGCAGCAGGAGGTGGACGAGCCGATGACCCTGGCCCAGGGCATCGAGGCGCTGCGCGCGCTGACCGGCGAAGGCGACGCAGCATGAGTTCGCGCGCCGACCGCCTGCAGCCGGCCGTCGACCAGGCGCACAAGCGCCGCGACGACGCCATGCGGAAACTCGCCGAGCAGCAGCAGCGCGTGGCGCGCGCCGAGCACCAGCTCGACGAGCTCGAGCGCTATCGCCGGGATTACGCCGAGGGGCAGGGCGACGGCATGAGCGTCAGCGCGCTGCTCAACCGGCAACAATTCATCGAGCGCATCGACCGCGCCATCGAGCAGCAGCAGCTCGACGTGCAGCGCCAGCAGCGCCAGCTCGACCAGGTACGCGGCCACTGGCGCGATGCCCACGCGCGCGAGCAGGCGCTGGACAGCGTGGTCAGCAACTACCGCGAGCTGGAGCGCAAGGCCGAAGACCGCCGCGAGCAGTCCGAGGTGGACGAGCGCATGCAGCATCGTCGTCCCTCCGGCCTGGGGCGATAGCGTGCAACGCCACCCTCGCACCGAGCGCTTGGCGCGAAGCTTGCTGCGACTGCTGCACAGCCCACCGGCCGACGATTTCCCGACGAGGTTCCCATGCCCGCCACCGCCGTACTCTCCGTGACTCCGACTGTCGTCACCAGCGCGCCCGCACCCGCCGAGCCGCGCGGACCCACCGACGCGGGACGTGCCTTCGACAGTCATCTGGATGCGGCGCGCCGGCAGCAGGGCGGCGACACGTCCGCCGCCGATGCCTCGGGTGATCCGGCCACGGACCCGGCGCGCAGCCGGCATGCGCACGCCGGCCACCAGCGCAGCGATGACACCGCCGATGCATCCAGGGCCACCGGCCCGGCGCCCACGCCATCGACGGATGCATCGACCGGCTCGCCGGCCGCGCCCGTCGTGGCGGCCGGCCCGCAGCCGCCGGCGCCCACTGCCGATACTTCCCCGGCGGCGCCCGGCGACGGCCCCACGCCGGATGCGCTCTCGGTAGCCGGCGCCATGCTCGCCCTGCTGGGCCAGGCCATGCCGGCCAAGGCCTCGGCCGCTGCCGGCGGCGCCGCCAAGGTGATGGCGGCAAGCGTACTCAAGACCTCGATGGGCCGGCTGGCCGCGGCCGATGCCCCGGCCGCGCTGGCGGCCGGCAGTGCGGATGCGCCGGCCGACAGCGGTGCCACGACCCCGGCGCATGCGGCCTCGACTCCCGGCGCGGCGGCGCTGGCGGACGTCTTCGCCGCCGGCATCACGCGGGCGGTGGTGCACAAGGGCGCCGACGGCCCGGGCGGGCAGGATCTCGCCACGCTGCTCGGCGCCACGCCGCAGACCACCGCCAACACCGGCGTGATGCCGCCGCATGCGCTGCCCATCGCCAGCCCGGCCGGCAGCCCCGCGTTCGCGAAGGAGCTGGGCCAGCAGGTGGCATGGCTGGGCAACCAGGACATCAAGCAGGCGACGATCCGCCTGCATCCGGACGAGCTCGGCCAGGTCGACGTGAGCGTGCGCGTGCAGCACGGCGGGCAGGTCGACGTGACCTTCGCCGCCCAGCATCCCGCCGCCGTCCACGCGTTGCAGCAGACGTTGCCGCAACTGGACGCGCTGCTGGCGCAGCACGGGCTGTCGCTGGGCCAGGCGCAGGTCGGCCAGCAATCGGCGGGCGGCGGCGACGGCTCGCGCGGCGGCACGCCGTCCTTCCGCGGTGACGCCGGCGAGGCGGGTAGCGACGAGCCGCTGGCCGCGCCGGTCACGGTCAGCGCGCTGGGCCTGCTCGATACCTTCGCCTGAGCGGCCGAGCAAAGCCCGACAGGCTGCTAGCCTGGCGAACGTTCCGCTTCGCTGGCGCGCTTCCGTGCAACTGGATTTCACCTCGCTCGACCCCGCCGAGTCCTAGCGCTGGCTCGCCTCCACCGTGACGCCGCGGCCGATTGCCTGGGTGTCCACGGTATCCGCCGCCGGGGTCAGCAACCTGGCGCCCTACAGCTTCTTCCCGGTGATCTGCGACGATCCGCCGACGCTGATGGTGAACGTGGGCCGCCTGCCCGGCGGCCGGCTGAAGGACACGCTGGTCAATGCGCGCGATACCGGCCAACTGATCATCCACCTCGTGAGCGCGGAGCTTGCCGAGACGATGAACGCCACCGCGGCCACGCTGCCGCACGACGTCAGCGAGATCGAGCAACTGGGCCTGGAGACGGTGCCGGGTGATCGCGTGGCCGTGCCGCGCCTGCCGGCAGCGCCGGTGGCGTTCGAATGCGAGGTGGCCGAGATCAAGCCGTACCCGGCCGAGGAGCCGCGCCACTTCCTGATCTTCGCCCGCGTGCTGCTGGCGCACATCGACGATGCGGTGATGGCCGATGCGCGCCACGTGGACCCGGGCAGGCTCGACCTGGTCGGGCGGCTGGGTGGGCCGTGCTACGCCACCACGCGCGACCGTTTCGGGATGACGCGGCCGCAGTGACAGCTCGCCTGCGGGCTACAATCCGCCGGATGACTTCCATGACGTTCGATCTCACGGCCACCGACGGCGCGGCCCGTCGCGGGCAGCTCACGTTCGGTCGCGGCACGGTGCAGACGCCGGCCTTCATGCCGGTGGGCACCTACGGTTCGGTCAAGGCGATGACGCCGCGCGACATCGTCGACATCGGCGCCGAGATCATCCTCGGCAACACCTTCCACCTGTTCCTGCGGCCGGGGCTGGAGATCATCGAGCAGTTCGAGGGACTGCACCGCTTCATCGGCTGGAACAAGCCGATCCTCACCGACTCGGGCGGTTTCCAGGTGTTCTCGCTGGCGCACAAGCGCAAGCTGGCCGAGGAGGGCGTGACCTTCGCCTCGCCGGTGGATGGCTCCAGGGTGTTCCTGTCGCCGGAAGTGTCGATGAAGATCCAGACCGTGCTGGACTCGGACATCGCGATGATCTTCGACGAGTGCACGCCTTATTTGATCGACGGTATTCCGGCCACCGGGAAGGTCGCAGCCGAGTCGATGGAATTGAGCCTGCGCTGGGCAGAACGCTCGCGCCGTGCGTTCGACGAGCTGGACAACCCCAACAACCTGTTCGGCATCGTGCAGGGCGGCGTGTACGAGCCGCTGCGCCGGCGCTCGGCCGAGGGCCTGGTGAACATCGGCTTCGACGGCTACGCGCTCGGCGGCCTCGCCGTGGGCGAGCCGGAGGCCGAGCGCAACCACACGCTGGATGTCACCGTCTCGCTGCTGCCGGCGGACAAGCCGCGGTATCTCATGGGCGTGGGCCGGCCGGAGGACATCGTGGAGGCGGTGCGCCGCGGCATCGACATGTTCGACTGCGTGATGCCCACCCGCAACGCGCGCAACGGCTTCCTGTTCGTGGCCGAGGGCACGCTGCGCATCCGCAACGCCAGGTTCGCCATGGACACGCGGGTGATCGAGGAAGGCTGCGACTGCTACGCCTGCGCCAACGGCTTCAGCCGTGCCTACCTGCGCCACCTGGACCGCTGCAACGAAATCCTCGCCAGCCAGCTCGCCACCATGCACAACCTGCGGCACTACCAGCGCCTGATGGCCGGCCTGCGGGCCGCCATCGAGACCGGCACGCTGGACGATTTCACCGCCGAGTTCTACGCCAGGCGCCCGCCGACCCCGTAGCCGCCCGCTCGCCGGCGATGCGTTCACGCCGAAAGGCATCGCGCGCAAGCGCGCTCCTGCAAGAACAACGCAGCGCCCG
>WOYI011338347.1_pt1 | contig 14901 bp, 14 predicted proteins | sample 6423411 | NCBI WGS metagenome assembly WOYI01 (sample SAMN13441803, study PRJNA592873) | oil field metagenome | biome: oil field; feature: oil-well bore; material: oil-contaminated soil; isolation source: oil-contaminated soil from oil-well borehole | place: Germany: Wietze | collected 2016-10-18 ...
TAGCCCTGCTGGTAGCGCAAGACCGCGAGCGCCACGCAGAGCGCCAGCGCCGTGGCGACGAGGATCTGCGTGAGCCGGCCCATCGCGGCCTGCAGCTGCGTGCGGTCGCCGTGGGCGACCTGCGCCAGCCGCGCGATCTCGCCGTAGAGCGTGCCGGCCCCGGTCTCGACGATCCGCATCCGCGCCGTGCCGGTCAGGAGCCGGGTGCCCGCCATGCCCCAGTGGACGCTGTCGAGGCCGCGATCCCCCGGCAGGGGCGCGTCGACCGGCCGCTTGCGGACCGGCAGCGCCTCGCCCGTGAGGGTTGGATTCGTCGGCCTGCAGGTCGGCGCCCGCGACGAGAATCCCGTCGGCGGGAAAGTAGCTGCCCGCCGGCACCCGGACGAGGTCGCCGGGCACGAGATCCTCGGCGGCGATCTCGGCCTCCTCTCCGTCGCGGACGACGAAGGCACGGGCGGCGATGCGGCCGCTCAGGCCCTCGGTCGAGGCCTGGGTGCGGCGGTGAAGCCAGGCGTCCATCCCGACGATGGGGAGAAGCGCGAGGCCGAGGACCGCCGCCTCGCCATAATCGCCGAGCCAGCCGAAGAGGGCAGCCGTCGCGGCGAGGAACCAGACCATCGGGTCGGTGACGGTGTCGCGGACGATGCCGCGCCATCCCGAGGTGGTGCGGGCAACGCCCCGGCCGCGGCGCCTCAGTTGTTCGGCAGAAGCGCCGGGACGATGGTCACGATCGCCGGGAACGTCCACAGGATCGCGAGGCCGAGCACCTGGATCAGCACGAAGGGGATGACGCCGCGATAGATCTGGCTCGTGGTCACACTCGCCGGGGCCACGCCACGCAGGTAGAAGAGCGCGAAGCCGAAAGGCGGCGTCAGGAACGAGGTCTGCAGGTTCACCGTGATCATGATCGTCACCCACGACGGATCGTAGGTGCCGCCATAGATCACCGGCCCGACGATCGGCACGACGATGTAGATGATCTCGAGGAAGTCGAGCACGAAGCCGAGGATGAAGAGCACGAACATGACGATCAGGAAGGCCGTCCATTCCTGCTCGAACGAGCGCAGGAAGCTCTGGATATAGTGCTCTCCGCCGAAGGAGATCAGCACGAGGTTGAGGATCTGCGACCCGATGAGGATGGTGAAGACCATCGAGGTGACCTTCGCCGTCTCGCGCACTACCGGGCCGAGCACGGCATTCCTGAGGAGCACCCAGCAGGAATAGAGGATCCCGAACATCGCGAAGAAGTAGAGCCCGCGCGCCGCGTAATAGGCGATGAGGTCCGGGGTGGCGATGTCGGAGCGGTTGATCCTGAGGTCGAAGTTGATCCCGACGAGGATCATGATGACGATCGCGAAGGAGGCGGCGAGGATGATCGCCCCGCTCTTCTTCTGGTCCTGGAGCCTCCGGTAGGCGGCGAGCAGAAGCGCACCGCCAGCGCCGAGCGCCGCCGCGGGCGTCGGGTTGGTGATGCCGCCGAGGATCGAGCCGAGGACGGCAATGATCAGCACGAGCGGCGGGAAGACGACACGGACGAGGTCGTTATGCGCCATGCTCTTCGCCGCCGCGCCACAGCCGTAGAGCGTGATCGCGAAGGGAATGGCGAGGATCATCAGCGCCGGCCCCGGCCCCATCGTCGGCGGAATGAGCGCCGCGTCGGCGAGAAGGCCGAGGACGACTCCGCCGGCCCCGATCAGCAGCGGTTTCGGATCGGCCGAGGGCGAGACGCCGCGCGCCATCGCCAGCAGGAGCGCCGCGAAGGTGAAGAGCACCGCGATGCCGGTGCCGATCGGGGCGGCGCCCGCGATCATGTCGGCACGGGCCGAGACCAGTTCCTCGTCGCTGCGCTTGTGGCTCTGGGTGAGGCCGCCGGCCGCATCGATCTCGGCCTGCTGGGCGACGGCCGCGTCCCAGGCCTCCTGGCCATGAAGCGTGATCATCGAGGCCTTGCACTGGTCCGAGACCTTGGTGCGCAGCGAGGCCGCCTGCCCCGCATCGGTGTAGCTGTCGACCGTCAGGTCCTGAGTGCCGACGAGGTTGACCTGCCCGGCCAGAAGCATCCCGCCGATGATCGCGACCGGGGCGAGGACGAACCAGCGCATCGCGTCCGAACGGGTGACGATGTCGCCCCCCACCGCTTCGAGCGCGACGGGGGGCGCCTTGTCCGGGTTCACCAGCGCGTAGCCGAAGGCGTAGAGCCCGTACATGACGGCCAGCAGGATCCCCGGCAGGAGCGCCGCCTGAAAGAGTGTGCCGACCGAAAGGACCGCGGCCTGGCCGAGATAGGTGAGCGCGTCCGAACAGCCCGCCGCCCCGGCGCGGATTTCCTGCCCGGCGGCGTAGAGGTCGCCGGCGAGCGTGCCGAGAAGCACGATGACGATCGAGGGCGGGATGATCTGGCCGAGCGTCCCGGAGGCGGCGATCACGCCGGTCGCAAGCTCGGGCGAGTAGCGGCTCCTGAGCATCGTCGGCAGCGACAGCAGCCCCATCGTGACGACGGTCGCCCCGACGATCCCCGTGGACGCCGCGAGGAAGGCGCCGACGACGACGACCGAGACGGCAAGGCCGCCCGGCAGGGGACCGAAGACCCGCGCCATCGTGGTCAGGAGCTCGTTGGCGATCTTCGAGCGTTCGAGCGTGATGCCCATCATCACGAACATCAGAACCGCGAGCAGCGTCTCGATCGACTGGCCGGCGAAGACGCGCTCGTTCATGCGGTTGACGATGAAGGCGAGGTTGCGGTCCATCGCCACTTCCCAGCCTTGCGGGAAGAGCGGCTCGATCGCCCGTGGCAGGTCTGGATAGCTGAACTTCGAGATCTCGAGATCGGAGACACCTTGCGCGATCAGCGCCTGGTATTCGGCCGTCGTCCGGTCGAGGAATTCGTGGACCAGGAGGCCGGAACTGTCGAGCGCCGCGATGATGCCGAAGGCGATGATCCCCGCCCCGCCGAGCGCGAAGGCCACGGGAAAGCCCGAGAGGATCCCGCCGAAGAGGCACAGGAAAACGATGATCAGGCCGATCTCGACGCCGTCAAATCCGAGAAACATGGTCCATCCGTTCCTTAATGCGTGCCTTCATAGGCTTCTTCGCCTTCGCCGAGCGTGTCACGGTCGAGATACTTGCCGTCGCTTTCCGGCCCCTCGACGAATTCGAGGAAGGACCGCCAGAAGAACGCGAGGGCATGCAGGAAGGTGAGGGCGACGAAGCTGAGGATCAGCAGCTTGAAGAGGAAGTAGGCGTCAAAACCATTGGGCGAGAAGCCGATCGTCTCGATGTTCCAGCGCACCGCCCTGGCCTTGAGGAGAAGCTTGTCGAGCCCGTCCGAGGCCGAGGTGTTCGGCACGACCATGACCCGCCAGAAGAAGAACCAGGCGAAGAGCCAGGTCAGCGCCGCGACCGGCACCATGAAGACGAGCGAGCCGATCATGTCGATGGCCTTCTTCCAGCGATAGGAGACGTTGGAATAGACGAGGTCGACGCGGACATGGCCGCCTTGCACGAAGGTGTAGGTGACGCAAAGCGCCACGATCATCGCGTTGTAGAGCTTCAGCTCCTCCGACCACCAGGAGAGGTCCTTGGTGAAGCCGATGCCGAAGGCGCCGAACTCGATCTGGGCGACGCGGAAGATGCGCTGCAAAAAGACGATGACGATCTGCTGGATCACCATGATCAGGCCGACCCAGGCGACGGCCCGGCCGATCGTGTTGGCGAACCATTCGAGCCCGCGCACATAGGCCCACATCACCGGCCGGCGCCAGAGGCCGATGGCGGTCAGGATGAGGAAGAGGACGAGCAGGACGAAGAAGAACTCCCGCGAGGCACCGTAGTAGATGAACCGCATCAGCGATTCCTTCACCTCGGGCGTCGGCATCGGCCGGTTGATATAGGGAAGCCAGGCAAGCCATTCACCCGGATGGGTGATGGCGTGAAAGGCATTCGCAAAGGCGGTCAGAATACTGGCGAAGAGCCACCCGATGGCGTCCACCATCACATCCTCCCTGGTTCCCTCGGCGCTGTCCGCGCCGTTCTGTCTTGTGCTTGCCTCTCCCGGCCGGCCCGGCCGGGAGAGGGTTGGTTGCGCTCAGGCGTGCCGCTCAGCCGCCGAGCACGCGGTCGCGCTGGCTTGTGTAGACGCTGTCGGTGATCTTCAGCCAGGCCGAGGATTTCTTCATCGAAGCCATCACGCTGTCGTGGATCTTCTTGTAGAGCTCGTCGCCTATGTTCTCGGCGTGAACCTCCTCGGTCGCCTTGCCGAACGCATCCCAGACGTCGTCGGGGAAGCTCAGCACCTTGACGCCAGCGGACTGAAGCCGCGCCAGCGCCGCGCCGTTGTTGGCGAGGAACTGCGTGAGGCTCCACTGGTGGGCCTCGCCCGCGGCGATCTCGTAGATCTTCTGCTGGGACGGGGTCAGGCTGTCATAGACCTCGCGATTCATCGCCAGGGTCAGACCGGCGCCGGGCTCGTGGAAGCCGGCGGTATAGTAGAACTTCGTGATCTCCTGAAAGCCCATCTTCTCGTCCGCCCAGGCGCCGATCCATTCGGTGCCGTCGAGCGCACCGGACGAAAGCGCCTGATAGATCTCGCCACCGGGCAGGTTCTGCACCGAGGCCCCGAGCTTGCCGAGCGCCTTGCCGCCGAGGCCGGGCATGCGGAATTTAAGTCCGTTGAAATCGGCGGCCGAGGTGATCTCCTTGCGGAACCAGCCGCCGCCCTGTGCGCCGGTGTTGCCGCCGAGGAAGGACTTGAGGCCGAAGATCTGGCCAAGCTCGTCATGCAGCTCAATCCCGCCATCCTGATAGTACCAGTTGGCGAGTTCCTGCGCGGTCATGCCCATCGGCACCGCAGTGAAGAAGGCATAGCCCGGATGCTGGCCGACGAAGTAGTAGTCGGCCCCGTGATACATGTCGGCCTGGCCCGAGGTGACGGCGTCGAAGACCTCGAAGGCCCCCACGAGCTCGCCCGCGGCCTTGAGATCGACGGTCAGCTGGCCGTCGGTCATCGCGGTGATCGTGTCGGCGCCGCGCTGGGCCGCGTCATGGACGCCCGCGAGGCCGCGCGACCAGGTGGTCACCAGGGTCAGCGTCCGGTTGCCTTGCGCGTAGAGCGGGGCTGCCAGCGTGCTTGCGGCAGCCGCAGTCGTGCCGCCGACGGCGGCCTTCGTCAGAAATGAACGACGGTCCATTCGGATCTTACCTCCCATTGAGTGTGTTCTCCCAAAGACGCCCGTCCGCCTTGCCGGCGGATCATCGCGACCGGCCAGACAGTAGCGGCGCCTGTCCGCCGTGGGAATACCGAGTACTGCGTAGAAGCGCCTCATTCTGCGTGCGCGGACCCGGGGGGCTGCGTCCCCGGTTGGTCAGGCGAATTGACGCCCTCTGTCCGCTCTGCACATCCTCGCGGGGCGAATCGGCGAAGGTTCCGGGGAAGCGCGGCGCGATGCGGCTCGGATTGGCACGGCTGAGGCGCGCCCTGCGCCTGTCCTACGGCCAGAAGATCTACCTTCTGGCGACGTTGCCGCTTGTCGTCGCGGCGACGGCCATCGCGGTCCTCGTCGCCAACCAGTCGCGCGCGCTCGCCGAGCGCGAGATCGCCGGGCTCGAGGCGCAGCTCATCGCGGCGAAGAAGGACGAGTTGCGCAACTACATCAGCATCGCCCGGACCGCCTATACCGCGATCTATGGCAACGCGCTGCCCGACGACGAGAGGGCCAAGACCGCGGTGGCGCAGATCCTCGCGGCGATGATCTACGGGCAGGACGGCTATTTCTTCGTCTACGACTACGACGGCACCAACCTCGTCGCGCCGCGCCAGACCTGGCTGATCAACCGCAACTGGGCCGGGCTCGGCGATCCCGAGGGTACGCCCGTGGTGGACGAGCTGATCCGCATCGCCCGGCAGGGCGGCGGCTATCACTCCTATATCTGGCCGAAGCCCTCGACCGGCGAGCCGGCGCAGATGGTGTCCTACGTGATCGGGCTTCAGGACTGGCGCTGGGCGGTGGGGACAGGCATCTTCCTCGACGATGTGCTGGGTTCCGTCGCCACTGCGCGGGCCGAGACCGAGGCGCGGGTGCGCCGGACCTTCGAGTGGATCGCCGCGATCGCGCTCGGATCGGTGCTCTTCGTCTTCGCCTCCGGCATGGGGATCACCATCCGCGAACGCCGCCTCGCGGACGCCAAGCTCAAGAAGCTCACCCAGCGCATCATCGACACCCAGGAGGAGGAACGCGGGCGCGTCGCGCGCGAGCTGCACGATTCGATCAGCCAGATCCTCGTCGGCGTGCGCTACACGCTGGAACTTGCCCGCCGCCGCCTCGGCCTCGGCGATCCGCGCGCGGAAGAAAGCCTCTCGACCGGGATCGAGCGGCTGAACGGGGCGATCGGCGAGGTGCGCCGGATCAGCCGCGACCTGCGCCCCGGCGTCCTCGACGATCTCGGCCTCGGCCCGGCGCTGCAATCGCTGGTCGAGGAATTCGGCCGGCGGACCGGGATCGAGACCGGGTTCGAAACCGTGGTCTTCCGCAACCGGCTCGACCAGGAGGCGAAGATCGCGTTCTACCGCATCGCACAGGAGGCGCTGACCAATATCGAGAAGCATTCCGGCGCCACCCGCATCCGCCTGATGGCGCGCGGCCACAAGCAGGGCGCGATCCTCCGGATCGAGGATAACGGCCACGGGATCGAGGCCGCCCGCGCCGATCACGGCGAGGGCGGGCTCGGCCTGCGCAACATGGCCGAGCGGATGGAACAGCTCGACGGCAGCCTGCGCATCCTCTCCTCGGGCTCCGGCACGGTGATCGAGGCGCAGGTGCCGCTCAGCCACATGCTGCCGCCCGCCGGGCAGGCGCCGAAGACGGAAACCTCCGCATGACCGAGCCGATCCGCATCCTCATCGTCGACGACCACCCGATGGTCGCCGAAGGCATCCGCGCCATCCTCGAAACCTACGGCGACATCGACGTCGTCGGCACACTCGGCAACGGGCAGGAGGCGATCGACAGGGTCGAGGCGCTGGCGCCCGACGTGATCCTGCTCGATCTCAACATGCCGCAGGTCAACGGGCTCTCGGCGACGGAGATCCTGCTCGAACGCAATCCCGACACACGGATCGTCATCCTGTCGATGCATGACAGCCCCGAATACATCTCGACCGCGCTCCGGCACGGGGCGATGGGCTATATCCTCAAGGACGTGCCGATCGAGGAGATCAGGAGCGCCATCGACCGGGTGATGGCGGGCGAGCGCTACCTCTGCACCGGCGCCACGGCGAGCCTCAATCCCGGCACGGCGGACGGGCGCGAGCCCCTGACCCAGCGCGAACAGACGATCCTTCTCGAACTGGCGCAGGGCAGGTCGAACAAGGATGTCGCGGCCGGGCTCGACATCTCGGTCCGCACGGTCGAGACGCACCGCAAGAACATCAAGCGCAAGCTCGGCATCGCCACGACCGCGGGCCTGACCCGCTACGCGATCGAGCACGGGGTGCTGCAAGGCACCGGCAAGGGGTTCTGAGGGGCCGGGAGGCACCGCCTCGGGGGGTATCGAGCCCCCGCTCGGCGGGAGCCGCGCAGCCGCGTCTCCGCGCCCGGCCTTCTTCTGTTCGAAAATACCTCCCGGGGGTGAATTGCCGCCCGGAGGCGGCAAGAGGGGGCGGGACGCCCCCTTCCCCGCCCGCCGCCTCAGCCGCGCTGGGTGAGCAAGACCCCCGCCACCATCAGCGCGAGCCCCGCCGCGCGCAAGGGCGTGATCTGCCGCACGATGGCGCCCATGAGGCCGAACTGGTCGATGAAAGCCGCCGAGACAAGCTGCCCCAGAAGCACGCAGGTGATCGCGTTGCCAAGGCCGAAGCGCGGCGCGACCCAGGTGATCGACAACACGTAGAACGCGACGAGAAGCCCGGCGAGGAAGAGGTGCTTCGGCTGGCCCGGCGCCGCCGCGAGAGCCCCGGTGCCGCCGGTCGCGACCATCGTCAGCGCCGCGCCGAGGAAGGCCACGGCGAAGAGGATGGTCGCCGCCGCGGCCGGCGACTCGATCCGCCCGCCGAGCCTGGCGTTCAGCGCCGCGAGGATCGGGATGCCGATCCCCGCCAGCAGCATGATCGCCGCGTAGCGCATGGTTTCCGCTGTCATTCGCCTTGCCTCCCTGCCACCCGCCATCTTCCGCGCGATCTTGGTGCTGACCTCGGCCGATGTCCATGCTCGCTTCCACCGATCCCCGCCCGCGAGAAGGATCATCCGCCCCGACCGGCCCCACCCTGCCGCCCGACCTGAATGCCTTCGGCGCCTTCCGGGCGCTCCGGCCGCTCAAAGGCGGGCATGTGAACGGGGTCTGGCTGGTCGAGGACGGCGCCGGCGCGCCCTTCGTGGCCAAGACATCGCTCTGCGGCGCGGCGGCCATGCCGGCTTCTCCGCCCTGCCCCCGCCTCGCCGCGCGGCTCCGTGCCCGCCTGGACGGCCTGCGCGGACGCCCCCGTCGGCCCGATCCACGGCGACCTCTGCGCGGGCAACCTGATCGTCACCCCCGGCGGTCCGGCCCTGATCGACGGGGACGAGGCACGGTCGGATTTCCGCTTCCTCGACGAGATCGCGGCGCGGCCGGCGACGCCGTCCGGGGCGTCGGCCCATACCGCTTTCGAGATCGCCGCTCGCGCGGCGCCGGGAACCGGATCGCGCCCGCAGCCTCGCCACGGGGTTCCGACCGGAAATCCGCGCGCCCCCCCTTGCAAAGCCCGCCGCCGGCCCGATCTAGGACGGAACCCCATCGGGAGACGATCTTGACCTACGCACTGTTCCTGGCCGGCCTTGTCGGCCTTTTCTTCGGCGGCGAGTTCCTGATCCGCGGGGCGGTCGGCGTGGCGCGGCGGCTGCATGTCCCGCCCCTCGTCATCGGCCTCACCATCGTCGGCTTCGGCACCTCGACGCCGGAACTGCTCGTCTCGCTCCAGGCCGCGTTGTCCGGAGCGCCGTCGCTGGCGATCGGCAACGTGATCGGCTCCAACATCGCGAACATCCTCCTGATCCTCGGCCTGTCGTCCATGATCGCGGTGGTGCCGATGCGGTTCGCCGACATGCGGCGCGACTTCGCGGTGATGATCGGCGCGACGCTTCTGCTGTGGCTGATGATCGCGGGCGGGATGGTGACGCGGTTGGAAGGCGCGGTCCTGAGCGCGGCGCTCGGCCTCTATCTCTGGATCTCGCTGAAGGACACGGCAGGCAGCGCGCCGCCGGAGGACGGGCTGGTGACCGCGCCGCTCTGGAAGAGCATCGCCATCGCCATCGCCGGGCTCGTCATCCTGATGATCGGCGCGCGGCTTCTGGTCCACAGCTCGACCGAGATCGCCCGCGCCTTCGGGGTGAGCGAGGCGGTCATCGGCCTGACCATCGTCGCCATCGGCACCTCGCTGCCGGAACTCGCGACCTCGATCGTCGCGGCGCTGCGCCGCCATCCCGAGATCGCCGTCGGCAACATCCTCGGCTCGAACATCTTCAACATCCTCGGCATCCTCGGGATCACCGCTCTCGTCACGCCGATCCCCGTGGAGCCGCGCTTCGTCGGGCTCGACATGGCGCTGGCGCTGGCGGCGGCGCTGGCGATGCTCGGCTTCGCGGTCCTCGGCGGGCGGATCGGCCGGATCGGCGGCGGTGCGCTGCTGGCCGGCTATGCGGGCTATATCGGGCTGATGGCGGCGGGATAGCCGGCGGGGCGGCGCCCGCTCCGGCGACGACGCCGCCCCGGCGGATTCGCTTTCTTTCGCAAAACCGGGCGGGCGGCGAAAGAAAAATAGCCTGAAACGACCCCGTGCGACACATTGTTTCGGATTTTGCCGGTTGACGCCCCGATGAAGCCTGCCTAATCTCCGCCGCACAGCAGCAAAGGGAGCCCGGTCGATGGCACCGATCCTCGTACTTGTCAGGACATGGCGCATGGGCCGGTAACGGTTGACCCTGAAGGTTCCCATGCGCCCCGGATCAGGTCCGGGGCTTTTTGTTGCGTAACGAACGGCACGGACGGAGAAAACGAGATGTCACGGCAGATGACCGGTGCGAAGATGGTGGTTCAGGCGCTGAAGGATCAGGGCGTCGAGGTGGTCTTCGGCTATCCCGGCGGCGCGGTGCTGCCGATCTATGACGAGATCTTCCAGCAAAACGACATCCGCCACATCCTTGTCCGCCACGAACAGGGCGCGGTGCACATGGCCGAGGGCTACGCCCGCTCGACCGGCAAGCCGGGCGTCGTGCTGGTGACCTCCGGCCCCGGGGCGACGAATGCCGTCACCGGCCTCACCGATGCCCTGATGGATTCGATCCCGCTTGTCGTGCTGACCGGCCAGGTGCCGACCTTCATGATCGGCACCGACGGGTTCCAGGAGGCCGACACGGTCGGCATCACCCGGCCCTGCACCAAGCACAACTGGCTGGTCAAGGACACCGCGAAGCTGGCCGAGACCATTCACCAGGCATTCCATGTCGCCACCCACGGCCGCCCCGGCCCGGTGCTGATCGACATCCCGAAGGACGTGCAGTTCGCGACCGGCCCCTATTCCGCCGTCCGCGAGGCGCGGGTCGCGCATTACCAGCCGAAGGTGAAGGGCGATCTGGCGCGGATCACCGAACTGGTCGAGCTGATGGAAAAGGCGGAACGCCCGGTCTTCTACACCGGCGGCGGCGTCATCAATTCCGGCCCCGGCGCGAGCCAGCTTCTGCGCGAACTTGCGGATGCGACCGGCTTTCCTGTGACCTCGACGCTGATGGGGCTCGGCGCCTATCCCGCCTCCGGCAAGGGCTGGATCGGCATGCTCGGGATGCACGGGCTTTACGAGGCAAACCTCGCGATGCACGGCTGCGACCTGATGATCAATCTCGGCGCGCGGTTCGATGACCGGATCACCGGCCGCATCGCCGATTTCAGCCCGCGCTCGAAAAAGGCCCATGTCGATATCGACCCCTCGTCGATCAACAAGGTGATCCATGTCGATCTGCCGATCGTCGGCGATGTCGGCCATGTGCTTGAGGACCTGCTGAAGGTCTGGAAGTCGCGCGGGCGCAAGGTCAACAAGGACGGTCTTGCCAAATGGTGGGGGCAGATCGAGCAGTGGAAGCTGAAGAAATGCCTGACCTACAAGGGCTCCGACAAGGTCATCAAGCCGCAATACGCGCTGGAGCGGCTTGAGGCGCTGACCAGGGGCCGCGACCGCTACATCACCACCGAGGTCGGCCAGCACCAGATGTGGGCGGCACAGTTCCTCGGCTTCGACGCGCCGAACCGCTGGATGACGTCGGGCGGCCTCGGGACGATGGGCTACGGCTTTCCCGCCTCGATCGGGGTGCAGATCGCCCATCCCGACGCGCTCGTCATCAACGTCGCGGGCGAGGCCTCGTGGCTGATGAACATGCAGGAGATGGGCACCGCGACCCAGTTCCGCACGCCGGTGAAGCAGTTCATCCTCAACAACGAGCGGCTCGGCATGGTGCGCCAGTGGCAGCAATTGCTGCACGGTGAGCGCTATTCGCATTCCTGGTCGGAAAGCCTGCCGGATTTCGTCAAGCTCGCCGAGGCCTTCGGCTGGAAGGGCATCCAGTGCAAGGATCCCAAGCAGCTCGACGACGCGATCATGGAGATGCTCGACCATGACGGGCCGGTTCTTTTCGACTGCCTCGTCGAGAAGCACGAGAACTGCTTCCCGATGATCCCGTCGGGCAGGCCGCATAACGAGATGCTTCTGGGCGACGCCTCGACAGAAGGCGCGATCCAGGCCGGCGGCGCGGTGCTTGTTTGAGCGGAGGCCGGGGGCCTTGCCCCCGGACCCCCAGAGTATTTGGACCAAGAAGAAGCAGAGGGCCGCATGTCCGCATTGAACATCAAGAAGGGGTCGACCAGCCATTCGGCCTATGACCTGCGCGATCCGCATGCCGAGATCGCCGGGCGCCATACGCTGACGGTGCTGACCGACAACGATCCCGGCGTCCTCGCCCGCGTCGCGGGGCTCTTCACCGGGCGGGGCTACAATATCGAAAGCCTCACCGTCGCCGAGGTCGATCACGAGGGCCACCTGTCGCGCTTCACCATCGTCACGACGGGAACGCCGACGGTGATCGAGCAGATCAAGGCGCAGCTTGGCCGCATCGTGCCGGTGCACGAGGTCCATGACCTCACGGTCGAGGGCGCCTCGGTCGAGCGCGAACTCGCGCTCTTCAAGGTGGCGGGGACCGGCGAGAAGCGGGTCGAGGCCTTGCGGCTTGCCGACATCTTCCGTGCCAACGTCGTCGACTCGACACTCGAAAGCTTCGTCTTCGAGATCACCGGGACGCCGGAGAAGATCGACGCCTTCGCCGACCTGATGCGCCCCCTTGGCCTCGCCGACGTGGCGAGGACCGGGGTCGCGGCGCTTCCGCGCGGGATCTGAGGGAACGCGGGGCCCCGGCCCATGGTGGCTGGGGAAGGGGGCATGGGGGGACCCCGCGCCGGCGCTGTGCCGAAGAGCGGTTCGGGTTTCCGCCGAGCCGGCCCCCGGACCCGTCCGGGTCGGGACCGGCCCTCTTTCCGCGAGGGGAAACCCGCAGCGCCTCAGCCGTCGGTCTTCAGCGTTCCCGCCTCGACGGCCGCTGCAAGCTCCGCCTCGTCCACCGCGCCGTCGCCGTTCGCGTCGATCGCGGTGAAGCCTTCCTCGGTCAGGCTCGGATAGACCGCCTGCAGTTCGGACACCGAGAGGTTGCCCGTGCCGTCGGCGTCCATGTCCGCAATCCCCTGCGCGAGGCCCATGCCGGTGGTGGCGACGCCGAGCGTCAGGGTGAGTGCCAGTTTCTTCATCGGATCATCTCCTTGATCTTGGATCGCGAAGGCCGCGTTTCCGCCGCCCTCGAAGAACAGGACGCCGGAAGCGGGGCTTTATTCCCGCCGCCGGGGCCTCTGCCCGCTGACGCGCGGCCCCTCGCCCATCGCGGGCCGCCCGGCGCGCGGAAAGCCGCCGGAAAGGCCCCGAACCGGGCGGCGAAAGCCGGCTCGGCGGATTTCCCCCAGGTTGTGGTGGCGCGCGGACGGCCCAAAGTCCTGTGGAGAAGGAGACTACCCATGCCCGATCCGCTGACGACACGCCCCCTGCCCGCGCCGGCCGCCGACATCGTCGGCTACATGCCAGACCTCCTGCGCCTCGCGCGGATACTGATGCGCGATCCGGCCGCCGCCGAGGATCTGGCGCAGGAGGTCCTGCTGAACGTCTGGACCCAGATCGCCGCCGGGGCCGAGATCGACGATCTCAGGCCCTATCTCATGACCTCCGCCCGCAACCTCGCCCGGCGGCGCAGGCGCCCCGCGCTCGCGTTGCCGGAGGCGCCGGAACCCGCCACCCCGCCCGAGGCGCCGGGTCGGCTCGCGCTCCGCGAGGTGGCGCGGGCGCTGTCGCGCCAGCCGCGGGCCGAGGTGAAGCTGGTGTTGCGGCAGGCGGCAGGCGGCGAGAGCTATGCCGACATCGCCGCGGCCGAGGGATTGCCGCTCGGCACCGTCATGTCGCGGCTCTCGCGGCTCAGGGCGCGGCTTCGGGCCGAGTGCGGGTTGCCGGCCGAGGGTCCGGCCGCGGCCCTGCTCACCGGCGAGGATACGGCCTGAGCCGCGGCCCGAACCGTCGCCCGTCCCCGAAAGCATAAGGGCCCCGGGTTGCCCCGGAGCCCAGTCTCGTCAGACGAGATCTGCTGGCGATCAGCCGGCGATCGTGCCCGCTTCCTGCGCGGCCATCAGCTCGTCCGCGTCGACGGCGCCGTCGGCGTTCGCGTCGATCGTGGTGAAGAGTTCGGCGGTCATGTCCGGATAAGCCGCGGTCAGCTCCTCAACCGAATAGGTGCCGTTGCCGTCCGTGTCGGTCACGACGGTCTGGGCATTGGCGGCAGCGGCGAAAGCGGCGACGGCGCCGAGGGCCAGAACGAACTTTTTCATCTCAGATGTACTCCAGTAAGGGCAACTGCCCTAGAATCAGTGGCTTAACCGCCACCGGACGTTATGTGGCGGTTCCGCATGCGTCCCGCAAGTGGCTGTTGCCGGCCGATCACGCCGCCGTGATCGGCCGGGCGGAAAGGCGCCGACATGGGCCCGGGTTCTGCGCGTCTTCCCGCGTCCCGGCGCCCTGTTCCCCCCGGAAATGAAAGCGGGGGGCCCGGAGGCCCCCCTAGTCTCGCCGTTCAGGCTCATCCTTCGTACCGCTCGGTTTTATGCCTGCGGCCTGAACGTCGTCGGGAGCGAGCGCACCCGCCCCGGAACCGCTCCCCGCGCGGCCCCGGACCGGATCCGGGGCCTCTTGGGGGTTGGATTTGGTCAGCTGCACCCGCTCGTCCCGCCGCAGGTGTTGCACTTCATGCAGGTGCCGTTGCGCACCAGCGTGTAGTTGCCGCATTCGCCGCAGGGATCGCCCTCGTAGCCCTGCATCCTGGCCTTGGTGCGGGCGTCCAGCGTGACCGTGCCGGAGGCGAGCGCCGTCGCCCCGGCGGTCAGCACCGCCTGCGCGGTGGCCGGCACCAGCGTGTTCAGCGCCGTGACCGCATCCCCGGCGAAGGCGGTCGCGCCCACCCCGCCCTGCAGGACCACCAGCTCCTGCGGCAGGCGCTTCCTGAGATAGCCCGGCGAGGCGACCTGACGCAGCATCTCGAGCGATCTCGACGCGGCCATCTCGCTGACCATGGCGACGTTCTGCTGGCCCTCCTCGGTGCCGCCGCCGAGATCGTCGAACGACGCCCCCTGCGGTTTGACATGGGCCAGATCGGTGCGGTCGAGGTAGCTCACCGCCAGTTCGCGGAAGATGTAGTCGAGGATCGAGGTCGCCTGCTTGATCGAGTCGTTGCCCTGCACCATGCCGGCGGGCTCGAACTTGGTGAAGGTGAAGGCGTCGACGAACTCTTCAAGCGGCACGCCATA
>WOYI010448249.1_pt1 | contig 14900 bp, 14 predicted proteins | sample 6423411 | NCBI WGS metagenome assembly WOYI01 (sample SAMN13441803, study PRJNA592873) | oil field metagenome | biome: oil field; feature: oil-well bore; material: oil-contaminated soil; isolation source: oil-contaminated soil from oil-well borehole | place: Germany: Wietze | collected 2016-10-18 ...
TCTTTCATTTCAATTCTCCTCTCAATTCGGGCGGACCTTATCCGTCGATCACGGGCCGGCACTTTCCGGACAGACTCCTGCGACGTAAAGGTTGTCCGGGATCATGGCTGCTACAATGATCGCCTGATCCACTTTCACAAGCAGTCAGCCAAGTTCCCTGAAGAAAGCTCCAGTCAGGACCAGAACGGCGATGCCCGTCGCAAGGGCCACAAATGGTTTGTTCAGAATAGGTATCACCGAGATAATGGACCATTAACCGTACCAGACAAGGACCAGGCCCAGAAAAACCAGCAGGGCATATATTACCTTGTGATGAAACTTAAGGTCGCTTCGTACAAGTCCAAGACCTCTGGAAATATTTTTTCCGAAACTTGTTACTCCGACCCGGGGTTTTCTGGAGATCGCATCGGCTATTCTTTCGACGCTGTCGTCATCCAGTACCACTTGCCTGTCGGGTTTCCCTCCTGAAGCATCATGCGCCATGGCGGATGCCTCCTTTCCTGTCATTTCCCCGTATTGAAAAATACACGGGTTCATCAAACTACATCAATATGGTATCCACTCTTTCAAGGGCGCTCTTTATATCGGTGCAGAAGCCGTTCTTTGCCAGAAGAGATGACAGCGCCGACAGCAGCAGCACGATATTCATACGGTTTGAACCGCTCCCCATAAGACCTATCCGGATGATCTTTCCCTTGAGGTCTCCCAGACCGGAGCCGACTTCTATCGAATATTCTTTCATAAGGTTTCTGCGGAGTGCGGCTTCGTCAATTCCTTCCGGTATTTTGACAGAGGTCAGGCTGGGCAGCCGATAGGCCGGATCCACCAGCAATTCAAGGCCAAGCGCCTCAAGCCCGGCCCAGAGGGCTTCCGCGTTTTTCCGGTGACGTGCAAAGCGGTTCTCCAACCCCTCTTCCGCTATCATCCTCAGCCCCTCGTTGAGGCCGTAGATCATGTTGACAGGGGCCGTGTGATGGTAGAAGCGCTCCTGGCCCCAGTAGCGCATTATCATCGTGAGGTCCAGGTACCAGCTCTGGACTTTGGTTTTACGGTTCTTTATGTGCTCGACAGCCCGGGGGCCTACAGTGACCGGGGCAAGACCGGGAGGGCACGCGAGACACTTCTGGCTGCCGCTGTAGACCATGTCAAGCCCCAGGCGGTCCACCGGGACATCCATTCCGCCCAGCGATGTCACGGCGTCGACAACCATGAACATGCCCGCCCCGTGGACCATGGCTGCGATCTCATCCAGCGGCTGCAGCACGCCAGTGGAGGTCTCGGCATGAACGATACCCAGCAGTTTCGCGTCCGGGTTGGCACGGAGAGCCTTTTCTACGTCGGCGGGGTCGACGGGCCTTCCCATCGGGGCGTTGACCTCCACGACCTCAGCGCCGCAGCGTCCGGCCACATCCTGCATCCTGGTCCCGAAGACTCCGTGCGAGCAGATGATGACCTTGTCGCCCCGCTCGATCATGTTGACGCAGGCGGTTTCCATTCCCGCACTTCCGGTTCCCGACATGGCCACCGTAAGGTCGTTCTTTGTCCGGAAGACAAGTTTCAACAGTTCCCGGGTTTCGTCCATTATCGCAACAAAGTCGCGGTCGAGGTGACCAAGGGTCGGCTCCGCCATGGCTCTCAGAACCCTGCTTTCGACAGGTGTCGGCCCCGGGCCGAGAAGTGTTTTTTCCGGTACTATTCGAGGTTTTTTCCAGGACTCCATTTCAGGTCACTCCCTTTTCAATCGTGTTTTTTCTTCTGTCCCATTCTCGAACAGATACTTTTTCAAAGACCCGCCTCTTCGGCCCTGGCAGCCCTTTTCGAGGCCATCAGGCTGCCGTATGAGTAGAGACCCAGAGCTACCCAGATGCAGATGAATGTGACTATCTTCGGGGAGTCAAGGGGCTCGCGGAAGACAACGACCCCGAGGATAAAGGTCAGCGTCGGGGAGATGTACTGAAGAAAACCGATGGTCGAAAGTCTCAGGCGGCGGGCACCGAAGGCAAACCAGACCAGCGGCAGCGACGTGACTATACCTGTCCCGACAAGGATCATGTCTTGAGAAAGATCGCCGGCCAGGAAGACTCCCCGCGAAGCGGTACCGGCATGAATGAGGAAGATCATGGCGGGGATTGCCAGAAACGCTGTCTCTGCAAAAAGGCCGGGTATCGCATCCACCCGCACCTGCTTGCGTATGAGCCCGTACAGGGCAAAGGATAGAGCGAGGCCAAGAGCGACCCATGGAAATCTTCCATGCCGGATGACCTGGAACATTACACCGGCGGAAGCGATGGCAATGGCGACCCACTGGATGCGCTCCATCCGCTCGCGAAAGAAGACGAAGCCGAAAAAGACGCTCACCAGGGGGTTGATATAGTAGCCGAGGCTTGTCTCGAGGACCTTGCCGGCGTTGACGGCCCAGATGTATATCAGCCAGTTCGCGGCAATGAGCAGGCTGCTCAGGAAAAGCATCGAGACAGTGCGGGGTCTGGCGAAGACCGCGGAGATCTCTTTTGTCCGCCCCTGAACAGAAAGAATGATGGCCACCAGTAGAAGGGACCAGACTATCCTGTGGCTCAGTATCTCAAGCGCCGGGACACCCCCGAGCAGTTTCCAGTAAAGGGGAAGAAGTCCCCATGCCACATAGGCCGCCAAGGCAGCCTGGAGGCCGGAGCGGGTTTCGCGGGATGCCGTTGTTCCGATATTTTCCGTTGCCATGCCGGGTCATTCCTTCCGGATCCAATTTCAGGATGTTATCATTTGACCGAGAAGCTTCAGCCCCTCCAAAAGGAGGCCGAATGATGAACAGATCACGCGCGTTAGCCTTTTTCCTTCCCCCGCTTGTGCTGTTTTCCGCCATCGCCGTCTATCACCTTCAGGCCATACCGTCCCCTGATCCTGTCTATAAGGCGATCCGGGCCGCCGGAATGATGGCTTACCCGGCTTCATTTCTCGCGATCGTTACCTCGGCGTTCCCGAAGGAGGCAACAAGCCTCTCCGGGGAGTCCTTCCTGCGGGTCCATCATATTTTCGCGTTCTGGGGCCTCACGCTGATGCTTGTCCACACCGGCGCGATATGGGCCTCGTTCGGGACTCCGGCTGTCCTGGTACCTCAATCAGGGACTCTCCGGGAGTTCTTCCTTTTCGGAGGAAGGGTGGCACTTCCTCTTTTCATCCTGACGGCTGCAACGGCAAAATTCGGCCGCACGATCAAATTCTGGAGGAAGATCCACCTGCTGAACTATGCAGCCTTTATCCTGGTCACCATCCACGCGGTCATGATCGGGACCGATTTCGACTCCTCGCCAATGAGAGCGATGGCTTATACGTTCGCGGCAGTAGTGATGGCGGTGCCGATAATACGCTTTTTCAGGAAGAGGCTCTGAGTCCAGCTGCCTCCAGCGCTTTCACGAGACCGTAGACCGCCTCGGTAAACGGGAGGCTCAGGGAGGCTTTTCCCCCGAGGCGAAGTATCTCGCCGCTTATCGCCTCGATCTCGGTACGGTTCCCCGCTTCTATGTCCTGGAGCATCGAAGGGCGGTTGCCCGCGGTCATTTCAAGGATCTTTTTGAGGTATTCCCACTGGGTTCGGGGTTCTACGCTAATGCCGGCAGCGGAAGCAGCTGCAGACGCCTCACGGCAGAGTGCCTCCATGATCCTCATCGCAAAGGGTGAATCGAGGATATCCCCGTTCGACGAACGTGTAAGGGCGGCCACCGGGTTCACGGCCGCGTTGATGATGACCTTCTCCCAGATCGATAGCCACGGCGACTCCTCGAGACCGGCCAGAAACCCCGCGGACAGGAAGGTGTCGAGAACAGTGCCTGCATCCACCCCCGACTCAACCGGGCCGAAGCGGATGAATCCGTCGCCCCCGCTTCTGACAACACCGGGTTCCGGACGGAACGCCCCGTAGGTGACCGTCCCCGCCAGAAGCCTTTCGCCCGGGACGTGCTCCTGCAGAGCCTCCACGTTGCCGAGGCCGTTCTGCAGGGTAAGCGCGAACCCGTCCGGGGAGAGAAGTTCCTTCACTCGTGGAGCTATCCCGGGCGTCTGCCATGCCTTGACAAGGATTATGACAAGGTCCGCCGGGGGGCATGCGGAGGGGTCATCGAAGATATCAAGGCGTACCGTCCGCAGTGGACCGTCCGGTCCACCGAAAAGCAGCCCCCCGGAGTTGATCTTGTCGAAATGAGGGCCGGGACGGGACACCCCCTGTACGGGAATACCTGCCTCATGGAATTTTACCGCTATGCGACTACCGAGAGCACCGCACCCGTAGACGGTTATCATTTTTATCACCCTTTCATTTACTGGCGGGGACCTGCGGAGAATTCCCCGGAAGATCCATCAGGAAGGCTTATGTCTGGATGGGATCCGCAACATTGCCCTGCTCAGAAACGGCACCAGCAGGTAAACCACCGAGCTGTCACCTTTTATCAGGAGCGAAGCCCCCATTCCAGCAAGGGCCATGACCGGAGTGGCCAAACCGCGCATCATTTCCCGTCTGACTCTTGCGGGGTCGATGTTTTTGTCAACCAGTCTGAAGTTCTTCGTCGCGTACCACCAGTTGAGCACCATCAGCGAGCCGACAAGAAGGATGTTCAGGTGAAAGAACATGTCAGCCTCCCAAATATTCAGAAAGCGGCTCATCATTGAAGTGGTGAACGGGATCATTGAGATCGCCGCAAGCAGCAGGAGGTTTATCCCCAGGAGGAAGGAATCGCTCCGCTTTATCTCGTTGAATTGCCTGTGGTGCCATATCCAGAAAAGAGAGAGCAGCAGGAAGCTGATGATGAAATTGAGCAGCGGGTCCCCCAGTTCCGATACAAAGCTGAGGAAGACATCTCTGCCCATTCGGGATCCGGGTGATGGCGCCTTCAGGTCCAGAACGAGAATGGTCATTGCTACGGCGAATATCCCGTCAACAAGTGTCTCAATTCGTCCGGTTGAGACCGGTCTGTCATCTTTCATGGTAAAAGCCATCCACGGCACCTCCACGTTGTGCAGGCATGGGCATTATTATATACAGACTTCAGAAATATGCATAAGATCGACGATACTCAAGACAGACAACTGGGAACAACCGGAATTTTCGAATATAATTATTCTGGAATACATTCTGAAAAAGACTCACGGAAAAAAGACGCTCCTCATGTTTAAAACCTCCTGCGAAAAACCATCTGGATGGAGTGATCCTTGTGCCGGAAAAAACAGAAAAGGTTTTGAAAATAACCGTACCAGCAGGCCATGCACGGGTTTTTGAAGTAAAAAATGGCGGTTTTTTTACCGTCACGGATATCGAAGGGGGGCAGATAACCGACCTGGTAGCATTCAACTCGGACGATCTTTCGGAAAAGATCTCAGGTTCTCACACACGTCTGGGGTTGCACTCGATAAGATTCAAAGTCGGGGATTCGGTCAGGTCCAATTTTCGCAGGCCCATGATGGAGATAGTGGAGGACACCGTCGGAACACACGATATGCTGGTTCCTGCATGCGACGATCAGCGGTACCTTGTCGATTACGGGGTCATAGACCACCGCAACTGCGTCTCGAACTTCGAGGAGGTCCTCGCGCCCCGGGGGATCGGGCGCGGCAGTATGCCAGACCCGCTGAACATCTTCGAGAACGCGACCGTGGATGAGGCAGGCAACCTGGTACACCTGCCGGTTGTGTCAAAAGCCGGGGATCACATCACATTTCGAGCACTGATGAACCTGGTCTGCGCCGTTTCGGTGTGCCCGATGGACCTCAACATAACTGGAGGCGACAGGATCACTGACATTCTCGTGACGGTAGACAGGAATGAAAAACAGCGTCGTGAATCGTGAATCGTAAGTCGTGAATCGTGAATCGTGAATCGTAAGTCGTGAATCGTGAATCGTGAATCGAAGAAGCAAAACCACAACATAAAATACGTGAACGGTGAACGGATCTTTCCGTCCCGCCCTATTTTCTGCCCAGTCGCTGCTCTCCATCCACGGGGATCTCCAGGGGCGAGTGCTCCTCTATATACCTTGCAAGCGCATCGGTGTCGGTGAATCCGGTGTCCACGGCCCGGCCTTTGAACGGAACCATCACATCGTAGCCGTCGGCCCCCGAGGCAAGGTACGAACTGATCCCGAGGCGGTATATCTTCTCCGCATCGAGCGGAACGCCGCCGATCGATATCTCGGGCGGACCTCCTTCCGGAAAACGCGCCCTGACCCCGGAAACTTGTGGAAAACCTCCCAGCCCCGGTTTGATGAGTGAAACGGCCTCAAGAATCCCGGCGACCTCGCTTCCGCTCAGTTCGATAACCGTCAGGCTGGAGCGGAAAGGCATCACAGCCATAGCGTCGCGTATCCTTATATCCCCTGCAGCTATCGAATCCCTTATGCCCCCGGCGTTCACGATGGCGATATCCGCCCCCGAAACTTCACGGACCGCGTCAGTGACCAGGCGGGTGAGATTGGTCTCCCCCGAGCGGACCTTATCCCGGTCGCCATCGAGAGGTATGAGGTTTTTTCCTATAACCTGGTCGATCTTACGGGAGCCCACCCACTCGTAATACTTCAAACGCTTCGAAATATCCGGATCTTCCCCTCCAGCCGGGTCGATCGGAATGGCCTTCCACTTCCAGTCCGTAATACGCCCATCATTTATCTCGAGATCGAAACGGCCAAGGTACTTCCCGAAAGACCCGGCCTGGGCCACCAGCGTTGACCCTATCATGACTGCGTTATCGAAGAGAGTGTGCGAATGCCCGTCGATGATCACGTCCAGCCCCTCGATGGATGCTCCCGCAAGATCCCTGGAGCCTGTCGAACCCGGAAGGCTGTTATCAAACCAGCCCAGGTGACCGAGGGCGATCACTATATCCGCACTTTCGCCCAGCGGGGGGATCAGATCCCGGGCGGTCCCGACAACATTCAGGAAACCGGCTCCCTCAAGGTGGAGGGGCTCCGACTGGGCGGTGCTTTCAGTGGTCAGGCCCAGGACGGCAACTTTGAGATCATCCAGTTCTATAAGAACATGTGAGCGGAAAGGCCTCTTTCCCCAACTGTCGACAAGGTTGGCGCTCAGGAACGGGAAACGGGCGAAGGTCTCCTGGAAACGCAGGAGGGCGAGAGGGTTGTCGAACTCGTGGTTGCCGAGGACCAGTGCGTCACACCCTATTTTACGGAGTATGGAGAGATCACAGAGAGCCTGCTGGAGATCAGACTCCGGGATCCCGGTGTTGACGTCCCCGCCGTGCAGGAATATGACATTCCCACCCTTTGCGGCAACTTCCCCGCGTATATCTTCCACAAGCAGTGCAAGAGCGTCGAAACCGCCCTTGCCGCGTTCCGCCCAGATGTGTCCGTGTGTATCGTTGAGGTGGAGTATGGTCAGCTGAGCCGCATCAAGCGGCCCGGAAAAGAGAAGCAGCCCAATGAGACAGATAACCTGGGAGGCGGCCGCCCGGCGCAGAGATCGTTTCATGCACTATTCCCCCTTTGAAGGATCGCTGACCCTGCCCATGAAGAGTATGCTGCCGGTGCTGTTCTCCTGAATGATGAAAATGAACGGACGGTCGGCACGAAATACCTCGGGAGGGGCCGGTATTGATTTGAGGCCGACGATCACTGCCGTCGCCGCGGCGGCCTCCGTACCCTCCTCGTTGACATCGATGAAGGCCTTGTGAAGAACATCGGTGATGTAGAGATCCGGACCCCCGTCCATCCCCGAGAGATCGGCCTTCGTGTCACTGAAGGCATCAACCATGCCAAGGGACTTCAGGGCTTCGACGAGTGAAAATGAGCCCCAGGTGATCCTGAATCTGGGAAGAAAGACTTCGACCTCTTTTTCGGACATGCCCTGCTTCCACAGAAAGAAGTTTTCAATAGTGATCTTCTTTTCGAGATCTGAAATACTCCTTCCCGGTCCGGGGAGGATCACCACCATGGAAAGATCCCTGCCCGCGTAGGGGAGTTCCAGTATCTGCAGGTCACCCATATCCGAGTAGCCGTAATCCCCGGTCCTGGTCATTAGTGAGGCCTCGATACTCTTTTCCGGAGTAACGAAGAATGGCGCTTCAACCGTGTCGTCAGGGTCGAACTGTTCCTCCCAGTCTCCCTTGAAATATATAGCGTTGACAAGAACAAGCCGGGTAAGGGGATCGATGCTCCCCTCCGGAATAAGATCTTTTATCTTCTCCCTGGTCTTGACCTCGACCCATTTGTTGATCCTCTTCCGGGACGGTTCCGGCGCATTGGCATAATCGACCGGGGTTATCTCGACCCCGTAGAATTTCTTCAGAAGGGCGGTGTATTCGGGTAGAAAGCCGTAACCGGTCTGGGGCCATATCGAGTTGGCGACCGCAAGTTCTACCGCTCCTTTACTCTGTATGTTTCCGAGAAGCGATCCCAGTTCGGCGAAAGACTTGTGGGTTCCCTCCTGCCCTCTGGTGAAGCGCATCGCCTCCTGCATCTGTAACGCGGTGTTGCCCCGGGCTCCGCCGTAGGTCATCGCCAGCGCCGATGAGACGCTGTAGGGCGAGAAGAAGAGGTTGCCGCCTTTCTGCTTCAGGATCTGGAAGATGTCGAATGCGAAGGCCGAGTTATCCGCCGCCGCGGACATCAAGGTTTCGGTGGCATATCCTGCGGAAACAGGTACAAGAAAAAGAAGAGCCAGTGCTGCGATAATGGTCGATTTAAAGCGTTTTCCCACGATCTTCACCCCCGGATATCAATAAATCCTGCTGTCATAGGCCCAGTGAAGAAGGGCCTGCCGCTGTCTTCTCCGGCATTGAAGGTCGCCGGGAAAACAGTTCTTCCGAAGCTGTGCAATGTGGCGGGTCATGGCACTCCACCGCCTTATCTGTCTCATGTCGTCGGGACACCGTCGACCCAGGTGGTAGCGGCAGTACCACTGGAACCACCCCCGCGGGTCATCGTGATAGATCCACCCTTTCTCGATCCAGTATGAAAGAGGTTGCGACGCGTTGACCCCGAAGAGGTTCAGGGAAGGTTCATGACGCTCGGAACACAGTCGTGCTTTCTCGAACCACGACGCGGGAAATTCGGCGCGGCAGTCGGTCATGTATTTACCGCCGAAGACACCGAGTTCCAGCATTTCCGCAGGCGTGAGATCGGGCTGAAAATCGGAGTGGAAACTGCCTCCTGCCGGTTCGGACCGAACGTACACATACCCCTGCTGCATCAGGTCATTTACTTCGATATACACAGCCGGAACGGGCATCAGATCAAGCCCCCCTGAAAACCGGGATCATCAGATCTCAGGCAAATGATACCCCTTATGCCGGAAAAGACCGATGCAGGCATCAACTACCGCCGGGGTGTAGAGAACGCCCCTGTTCTTCTCTATCTCTTCCAGAGCTGAATCCAGCCCGAGGGTTGCCCGGTAGGGGCGGTGCGATGCCATGGATTCCACCACATCGGCCACGGCCAGGATCCGCGCCTCAGGAAGCATCTCATCCCCCTTCAGGCCGTTGGGGTAGCCGGAACCGTCGAAGCGCTCGTGGTGCTGGAGAATTACATCCGCGATGGGCCACGGAAAATCAACATCCTTGAGCATATCATAACCTGTCTGGGGGTGGACCCTGACGAGATTGAACTCGGTTTCCGAAAGTTTCGCCGGCTTGCTCAGGATCTCGGCCGGAACCGATATCTTGCCGATGTCGTGGATGCTGCCCGCAAGGCGTATGAAATCCGCCCTCTCCTCATCCATTCCCATCTCCTCGGCTATTGCCCCGGCCAGGTCGGCCATCCTTTTCTGGTGGCCGGCCGTATAGGGATCCCGGAGATCCACTATCCTCGACATTGCCCGGATCGTTCCTGTGAGGGCAATATTAAGGCTCTCGGCTGTTCTCAGGAGCTCCTCTTCCGCCCTCTTGCGATCGGTGATGTCCCGCAGAAACGCAACGATCTGTCCCGGTTCGCCGGGTATGTAAACGGTGCTGACTTCAACGTCATAAATACTGCCGTCCTTTCGGCGCTGGAGGGTTTCAAAACGATCCTCGCCCCGGGCTTTGATATTTTTGATGTGCTCTTCCACGTCGGCGGCTGATTCGGCTGCTTCCAGATCCGAGATGGACATGTTCAGCAACTCCTGTTCGCTGTAGCCGCTCATCCGGCAATATGCGTCATTGACATCCAGCAGGTGCCCCTGGATGTCCTCTATCCATATCCCATCCATGGCCGAACGGAGAATTTTGCGGTTGCGTTCCTCGCTCTCTTTCAGCAGCTGCTCGGAGCGCTTGCGGTCGGTAATGTCGCGCATGGCTATGATCGAGCAGTTTTCGCCGTCCCACTCAGTTTCAGAAATCCGCATTTCGGCGGTGCCAGGACCGCCTGCCCTGCGTGGCAGGTCGATCTCGAAAAACCTGCTGTCCCCCACGGGGTATTCGAAAACCGTCCCGACAAGCTCCTCCGGTGAAGATCCGAAGAGACTACCGGCGGCCGGGTTGGAGAACACAACGTATCCCTGCCTGTCGACCACAACGACGCCGTCCGCAACATTCCCGGAAATGGCGCTGACGTTGGCTTCCCTTTTCCGGAGCCTGTTCCTGGTCTCTTTGGCATCCATAACCCGGAGGATCGTACCGGGCAATTGGGCTATGTGGCGCGGATCTTTGATGATGTAGTCTTCCGCGCCTTCCTTGAGGGCCTGAACGGCGATCTCCTCGGAGCCGGTCCCGGTCACAATGATGACAGGGATATCAGGATGCCGTTCCTTGACCCCCCGGAGCACTTCGATACCCTCAAATCCGAGGATGTTGAAGTCCGTGAGGACCATATCAAATTCGCCTTCGTTCAGAAGCTTCTCGAACATCTCCCGGTCGACCGCTTCTATCATCTCGAAATTATCCGCCTCTTTTTCCAGGGCGTGGCGGATCAAACCCCTGTCCAGAGAATTATCTTCCACGCATAGAACGCGGAACCTTTTTTTTTCTCCGGCACCGCTTCCTTCAAAATTTCTTTCCATCACACTGCAGCTCCTTCTGCACTTTCCCTCGTCAGTTCCATAGCGGGGCCTTCACGTTGAGCGTCAGCCAGTAGTCGTAAATATTCTTTACTACTTCCAGAAATCCGGAAAAGGAGATGGGTTTGACCAGGTAGCTGTTGACTCCGTAGTCATACCCTGCGGCCCGGTCGCTTTCTTCCTGGGAGGATGTCAGGATAATGACCGGCAGGCGCTTGAGAACCGGCGTCTTTTTCAGGGTTTTCAGAACATCAAGACCGCTGATGCCGGGCAGTTTGAGATCGAGCAGCACCAGGTCCGGAAGCGGATGCTTTTTGCGGTCGGCAAGATCTCCGCGGCCCAGGAGGTAGTCGAGAGCCTCTTCTCCGGTTTGGACCGTTATGATCTCATTTTCCAGCTTGACTTCCCTGAAGGCGTCCAGCGTAAGTTCGATGTCCATCCGATCGTCTTCAACGAGCAGAATAACGGCTTTTCTTTTCATCCTCTCCTCCTTCATTTCCGGATGTAACAGCTGCGGGGAGCTTCACCCGGAAAACACTTCCTTCACCCGGTATGGACTCCACCTCCACCGTGCCGCCCATCATTTCAACTGCTTTTTTTACGATGGCCAGCCCTATCCCGGTGCCTGCGGAATCATCCCTGCTGTGGAGCCTCTGAAAGATATTGAATATCTTTTCATGGTGCTCATGCGCAATTCCGACTCCGTTGTCCGAAACGCTGAGCGTAGCCCAGTTCCCTTCGATCGTACCCCCGATCTCCACGCGATGCCTGACTCCATCTCGACGATACTTCAGCGCATTCCCGATGAGGTTTGAAAGGACCTGCAGCAGAAGGGTGCGGTTGCCTGTCACTACTGGCAGGTCTGGCTGCACGGCAATTTCGGCGTCAGCCGCAGTCTGCCCCGATCCGGACTCGGAGAGGATCTCCGCGACCAGTGGAGAAAGCGCAACCGCCTCAGGGGGCATTACTTTTTTCCCCAGGCGCGAATATTCGAGGAGGTTGGTGATCAGTTCGTCCATGCGGCCGGAGGCTTCGAGAATGTTGTCGAAATAATGGCTTGCCTCCTCGTTGAGGCTGTCCCTGTGACGGCGGGCTATTATCTCGGCGAAGCCGCTGATGGCCCTTAAGGGAGCCCTCAGGTCGTGAGAGACCGAGTAGGCAAACGCCTCCAGCGCGCTGTTGGCGTTTTCCAGTTCCGCAGTTCGCTGGCCCACGCGATGTTCCAGCTCGGCGGTAAGGTCCCTCAGGTCGTGCTCGGCGACGATGCGGGACTCTTCGCTGCCCAGAAGGACTCCCATCAGCACAGTTGCTACGGGAAAGATCAGCATTATCGGGATCCAGATCCTGTGGATGACGGCAACTCCGGCGGGCCATGGCTGCAGCAGCAGCTGGCAGGCAAGCATTACAACGTGGGCACTGATCCCCAGGCCATAAAGCGAGAGTATCCCCAGCCTCTCGGGGCGATCAGCGAAAGCGCGTCGGAAGGCCAACCCAACCAGGGTGCAACCGGCGATGGTCGCAAGTCCAGCCCAAACTCCTGGACCCCCCAGGTAAAACCTGTAAAAAGCGGCCACTAGTGCCGCAATGCTACCGGCTGTCGGGCCACCGAACAGCCCCGCCAAAGAAAGGACTATGGACCGGCCGTCATAGATGATCCCTGGAGCGTAATGGAAAGGCATGTTCATACCTGCCACGGCAACCCCGCCGAAGAGAAGTCCCTCGAGGATCCTGGTTAGCAGTTCCCTGTCCCTCCGAAGCCGGGAGATCAGGCTGTAGAATGAGCAGAGTGCCACCAGCAGTGCCGCGTTCTGGATCAGGCTGAGATACACGATCTCCCTCCATATCTCACCTGGATATCCGGTCAGAATCCATTTTACTTTTTCCAGGTCTGCATATTATCAGCATAGCCGTGAAAGCAATAGACTCCGTGCTGAATAGATTATACTCTAAACAGATCCTGCACTTTTCCGTATCTTCGGGCAGATCTCCTTCCTGCGGCTTGCGATCCTCCCGGCAGCCTGAAGACAACCCGCTTCCCCTGTAGCACTGGCAAGCCTCTCGAGGCTCTGTACGGCTACTCTTCGTCCATAAAGGGATAGCGGTAACTTTTGGGCGGGAACAGGTTTTCCTTGACCGTCCTCGGGCTTACCCATCGCAAAAGGTTTAGCTGACTCCCAGCCTTGTCGTTGGTCCCCGATCTTCTGGACCCTCCGAAGGGCTGCTGCCCGACGACCGCCCCCGTGGGTTTGTCGTTGATGTAGAAGTTGCCCGCGGCGTACCGGAGTCTGCGGCAGGCCTCCATCAGACAGTACCTGTCCCGTCCGAACACAGCGCCTGTAAGGGCATAGGGTGAAGTTTTGTCGCAAAGCTCAAGGGTCTCGCTGTAGGCGCTGTCTTCATAAACAAAAATGGAAAGGACAGGTCCGAAGATCTCTTCCTTCATGGTGACAAAACAGGGATCTCTCACCTCGATCAGTGTCGGGCGGATAAAATACCCGACCGAACGGTCGCCTTCACCGCCGGCCAGAATTTCAGCGTCCGATGATCCTCTCGCCATGTCGATGTAACCCATGACCTTGTCGAAAGAAACACCGTCAATCACCGCATTCGAGAAATTCCTGAAATCGCGGACATCTCCCATTCTCAGTTCTTCCGTCCAGGTCACGAGCAGATCCCGGGTCTTTTTCCACAGGGAGCGGGGGATGTAGACCCTGGACGCAGCGGAACATTTCTGACCCTGGTATTCGAATGCACCCCTCACCAATGCTGTCGCGAGTTCTTCCGGATCCGCCGAGGGGTGAGCGAAAACAAAATCCTTTCCTCCGGTTTCTCCGACCAGCCTTGGATAGCCATTGTAAAGCTCCATGTTGGTAGCGACGGTTTTCCAGAGGGTCTGGAAGGTGCCGGTGGAGCCGGTGAAGTGAAGACCGGCCATTTCTGGATGCTCAAGAACGGTGTTGGCGAAAGACCCGCTTGGCCCCGGAACAAAATTGATCACTCCGTCCGGCATTCCAGCCTCCTCGAAGATCTTCATGAGGTAATAGCTGGAGAGGAGAGATGTTGTCGCGGGTTTCCATACGGTGGTATTTCCCATCAGGGTGACCGAAGTGTTGAGGTTCATGGCTATCGCCGTGAAATTGAACGGGGTAACGGTGAATACGAATCCCTCAAGGGGCCTGTACTCGAGACGGTTTACGCTGTCGCCCCCCGGCATTGGCTGCCCCTCGTAGATATTCGAGGCGAAATGAACGTTGAACCGCAAATAGTCTATTGACTCACATGCGGCGTCGATCTCCGCCTGGAGAACGTTCTTGCCCTGTCCAAGCATGGTGGCCGCGTTGATCACATGTCTGTATTTTCTGCTCATCAGCTCGGCGGCCCTCAGCATTATGGAGCCGCGTTCTATCCATGAGAGGCCCATCCAGAGCTTCCGGGCCTCAAGGGCGGCTTCGATGGCAAGCTGCGCCTCCTTCGGGCCGGTCTTGTGGTAGGTGGCGAGGCAGTGCCCGTGGTCATGAGGCATAACGACCCTGCCAACATTCCCCGTGCGTATCTCCTTTCCTCCAATGATCAGGGGAATTTCGGCCTCCTGACCGCTTTGGCGCTGGATCTCCTTTTTCAGCGATGTTCTTTCAAGAGAACCTGGAGCGTACGATAATACGGGTTCGTGCGCTGGAAATCCGAAACGGAATATGGCCTGGTTCACTGGGATCACCCCTTATCAGGTTATTTGTGGAAAAATGCCGCAATTACTGAACATGATCACAACCAGCAAACTTCAGGATCAATTTTAAGACATTCTTTCCGTAATTTCCTGCTGGAGCAGATCGCTGAAACAAATTCCGGAGGTCAGGCATGAGGTGAACGGAGTTTTCGCTGCTGTCGAGTAACGGCTATAATTGTCACATGAAGACAGAAGGGAATATCTTCCTGAG
>WOYI010711777.1_pt1 | contig 14888 bp, 15 predicted proteins | sample 6423411 | NCBI WGS metagenome assembly WOYI01 (sample SAMN13441803, study PRJNA592873) | oil field metagenome | biome: oil field; feature: oil-well bore; material: oil-contaminated soil; isolation source: oil-contaminated soil from oil-well borehole | place: Germany: Wietze | collected 2016-10-18 ...
GTTGCAACTGACCTGCCAGATGAATGCGCCCGACGCCTTGCACCTGCCAGAGCCTGCGGCCATTGCCGTGTTTCGTATTTTCCAGGAGATGTTGAGCAACGTGGGTCGCCATGCGCAGGCCAGTGCCATCGACGTTGCCATCGACGTGCAGGACGAGCAGCTGCAATTGCGCGTGCGTGACAACGGGGTGGGCGCCACTCGCCAGGCCCTGGAGGCGCCCACCGCCTATGGCGTGATGGGCATGCGCGAGCGGGCGCGGCAGCTCGGTGGCCGGTTGAGCATCACCAGCGAGCCGGGCCAGGGTTCGTGCCTGCAATTGCTGATTCCACTGGAGCTGCCATGAATTCCGTCATTCGTGTATTGATTGGGGACGACCACCGCATCGTGCGCGAAGGCCTCAAGCAGGTGCTGGGAGATCCGGCCAATGGACAGCCCGAGATGGTGGTGGTGGCAGAGGCCACCCAGGGCCGCGAAGTGCTGGAGCAGGTGGCCGCACTGCAGGGCACGCAGGGGCTGGACCTCGTGCTGCTGGATATCGCCATGCCGGGCATGGATGGTCTCGAAGTGCTGCAGGCGCTGCGCAAGGCCCGGCCCGTTCTGCCGGTGCTCATGCTCAGCACTTACCCCGAGCGGCAGTATGCCGTGCGCTGCATCCAGATGGGCGCGGCCGGTTATCTGCACAAGAGTGCCGATCCCGACGATATGGTGGCCGCCGTGCGCAAGGTGGCGGCAGGCGGCCTCTACCTGGCGGAGGCCACGGCCCTGGCCCTGGCCGGTGCGGTGGAGCGCACCGGCGTGGTGCGTGCCGCCCAGCAGGGCATGCCAGCCGGGGTGGATGCGCTCTCGTACCGGGAGCACCAGGTGTTCCGCCTGCTCACGGCGGGGCACAGCGTCAGCGAAATTGGTGCACAGCTCATGCTTGCGCCCAACACGGTGAGTACCTATCGCGCCCGCATCCTCGAAAAGACCGGCGCGCGCAACGACGTGGAGCTGGCACTACTGGCGCGCGGTGGCACAACAACACACTGATTTGCAGCCCCTGCGCGCCGTTTTGTAGTGTTGCCCCTACACGCTGTAGACATTGCCCCCGCGAAATGGGGCCGCCGGGCCGGTGCCGGCCGAACCTGGCCCGCGATTTGCGTAATGCATGGCACCAACTTCTGCAAGGTGTGCCATGTCCGAATTCTTCTCGCCTTTCGACGCCGACCGTCCGCTGATGCTCAAGTGCAGCTGCGGTCGTGACCACACAGCGGCCGACCACCATGCCGAGGTGTCGGCTGACGCCGCAGCCGCCACTCTGCGCCAGCGCAGCCTGACCAGCGAGTTCGAGGCCTACAGCAACGAGTTCATCGAGGCCACGCTGGTCAAGGCCCTCTTTCCGCAAGACGCGGTGCGCCGCCGCTTCCTGAAAGCCGTGGGCAAAAGTACGGCCATGGCGGCCATTGCCAGTGTGCTGCCGATGGCCAGCATGCAGGCCATGGCGCAGGAGAAACAAGGCGCGCTGGAGAAGACCAACCTCAAAATCGGATTCATCCCGATCACCTGTGCCACGCCGCTGATCATGGCTCACCCGCTGGGCTTCTACCAAAAGCAGGGCCTGAACGTGGAGGTGACGAAGACGGCTGGCTGGGCGCTGATCCGCGACAAGATGATGAACAAGGAGTACGACGCCACGCATTTCCTGTCGCCCATGCCGCTCGCGATCTCGATGGGTCTCGGCTCCAATGCCATGCCGATGAATGTGGCGACCATTCAAAACGTTAACGGGCAGGCGATCACCTTGGCCCTCAAGCACAAGAACAACCGCGATCCGAAAAACTGGAAGGGCTTCAAGTTCGCGATTCCGTTCGAGTACAGCATGCACAACTTCTTGTTGCGCTATTACCTGTCCGAAGCGGGCTTGAACCCTGATACCGAGGTGCAGCTGCGCGTGGTGCCCCCGGCCGAGATGGTGGCCAACCTGCGCGCGGGCAACATCGATGGCTTCCTCGGGCCAGATCCATTCAACCAGCGTGCGGTGTACGAGGAAGCAGGTTTCATCCACTTGCTCACCAAGGACCTGTGGAACGGTCACCCTTGCTGCGCCTTTGGTACCAGCACCGAGTTCATCCAGAAGAACCCCAACACCTTTGCGGCGCTGTACCGCGCCGTTCTCATATCGGCCGCCATGGCGCGCGACCCGGCCAATCGCGAACTGATTGCCAAGGTGATCTCTCCACAGGCGTATCTGAACCAGCCAGAGGCGGTGGTGGCGCAGGTGTTGACTGGAAAATTTGCGGATGGTCTGGGTAAGATCCAGAACGTACCCGACCGTGTCGATTTTGATCCGATGCCTTGGCAGAGCATGGCCGTGTGGATGCTCACGCAGATGCAGCGGTGGGGTTACGTCAAGGGCGATGTGAACTACAAGCAGATCGCCGAGAAGGTGTTTTTGATCACCGACGCCAAGAAGCACATGAAGGCGTTGGGTCAGAAGGTGCCGGACGGCGCCTATCCAAAGTTCAAAATAATGGGCAAGGAGTTTGACCCCACCAAGGCCGCTGAATACGCGGCCGGCTTCCCGATCCGAAAGGCAGGCTGATATGGGCAGCACCCGCAACCTCAACGTCCGCGCTGGCGTGCTGTCAGTGCTGATCCTGATGGCGCTGCTGGGCATCTGGTATGTCGCGACCGCCAACTCGGGGCCCGCGAACACCCTGGCCGGCATGACCGCCGAACAGATCGAGTACGCCAAGATGATGGGCAAGGACCCAGGTACCACCAAGAGCGATGGCTTTCCCACACTGGCCGACATGGGGGCCACCACCTGGGGGCATCTATCCAACCCGTTTTACGACAACGGGCCCAACGACAAGGGCGTGGCGCTGCAACTGGGGTATTCGCTGGCGCGCGTGGCGCTGGGTTTCGGTTTCGCCTGCCTGGTGGCGATACCGCTGGGTTTCATCATCGGAATGTCGCCGTTGTTGCGCCGTGCGTTCGACCCGTTCATCCAGGTGCTCAAGCCCATCAGCCCGCTGGCGTGGATGCCGCTGGCGCTCTACACCATCAAAGACTCGTCGATCTCGGGCATCTTCGTGATTTTCATCTGCTCGGTGTGGCCCATGCTGGTGAATACGGCGTTTGGCGTGGCCTCGGTCAAGCGCGAGTGGCTCAATGTGTCGGCCACGCTGCAGGTCAACCCGCTGCGCAAGGCTTTCCTGGTGATCCTGCCCGCTGCGGCGCCCACCATCCTCACGGGCATGCGCATCAGCATGAGCATTGCCTGGCTGGTGATCGTGGCCGCCGAGATGCTGGTGGGCGGCACAGGCATCGGCTACTTCGTGTGGAATGAGTGGAACAACCTGTCGCTGACCAACGTGATCTTCGCCATCTTGGTGATTGGTGTGGTGGGCATGCTGCTCGACCTCGCTTTTGGGCAACTCCAGAAGGCGGTGACCTATGTGGAGTGACGTGACCCATCGCACATCCGCTGCCTCCGATGCAAGCGGTGCGCCGCAACGAAAGGTTTCTGCCGTGAACGGTTTTCTCCAGATTGAAAGGCTCAGCAAGGCCTACGTCCCCACCAAACCGGTGTTTACCGATTTGTCGTTTGCGCTCGACAAGGGCGAATTCGTTTGCATCATCGGCCATTCGGGCTGCGGCAAGACCACTATCCTCAACGTGCTGGCGGGGCTCGATACTGCCACCTCGGGTAACGTCATCATGGACGGGCACGAGATCTCCGGCCCGAGCCTCGACCGTGGAGTGGTATTCCAGAGTCACGCACTCATGCCCTGGCTGACGGTGCGCCAGAACATCGCTTTTGCCGTCAAGTCGCGCTGGCCCGATTGGAAGAAGGCGCAGGTCGATGCCCATGTAGAGAAGTTCGTCGCGCTGGTGAGCCTGTCGCCTGCTATCGACAAGAAGCCCTCGCAGCTGTCGGGTGGCATGAAGCAGCGCGTAGGCATTGCGCGGGCGTTCTCCATACAGCCCAAGATGCTGCTGCTCGACGAGCCCTTCGGCGCGCTCGATGCTCTCACGCGCGGCACTATTCAGGACGAGTTGATGGCCATCGTGCGCCAGACGCAGCAGACGGTGTTCATGATCACCCACGACGTGGACGAAGCCGTCCTGCTAGCCGACCGCATCCTGCTCATGAGCAACGGCAACGAGACGCCCGAGGGCTACCGCCCCGGTGGCATCGCCGAGGTGGTGGTCAACCCACTGCCGCGCGAACGCACGCGCACCAGCCTGCACCACCTGGACGGCTACTACGCGCTGCGCAACCACATCGTGGACTTCCTGGTGACCCGTGCAAAAGCCCACTGAACGCATCCGACCGTAAGCCCTACCCTGCCGCCCTTCTGGGCGGCAGGGAGGACCACACCCTGAATTTCTTTGTCCCGCTGTTTCAAAACCACCCCAACCAAGGTGCCATCACCATGAACCGCAACGACGTCACTGAAAAAATCATCAGCACCAAGGTCGCCAAGGGCCTGCAATGGGAAGCCATTGCCGAGAAGGTCGGCCAGTCCAAGGAATGGACCACGGCCCTGTGCCTGGGCCAGATGACGGCCACGCCCGAGCAGGCCATGATCGTGGGCAAGATCTTCGGCCTGACGGCCGAGGAGCAAAAGTGGCTGCAGGTCGCGCCCTACAAGGGCTCGCTGCCTACGTCCGTGCCCACCGACCCGCTGATCTACCGCTGGTACGAAGTGGTGAGCGTGTATGGCACCACCATCAAGGAGCTGATCCACGAAGAGTTTGGCGACGGCATCATGAGCGCCATCGACTTCAGCATAAACATCCAGCGCGAAGCCAATCCCAATGGCGACCGTGTGAACGTGGTGCTGTCGGGCAAGTTCTTGCCCTACAAGCAGTACTAACCCCCCTGAGTCGCTTTGCGCCTCTTTCCGCTTTCCGAATTACTCGCAATTCGGGAAGCGAGATACCGCCAGCGCACGCCAGTGAAACGCTGCTGCGCAGCTTCGGCAGCCCTTGCACGGCGGTCACTGGCGGGTGGCTGCGCCTGTTGCTGAGGTTGCCCCTTACGCCGCCTTCCAGAAGATGTAGTCGGCTTGGTACTTCACGATCTGGCGCTCGCGCCCTTGTTGGCCGTTGTGCAGGCGGCCGCAGGGGCTACGCCGCCCTTCAAGGCCACGCGCTGGATGAAGGTGACACCACTCATGGAGCCCATGCCCATGGCCGGGTTGGCCTTGACCAGTTGGCAGCGCAGGTTGTCCATGCCGGATGGCGCCACGGCCAACTGGGTGGCGTTCAGCTTGGAGCCGTCCTTCGATTCCCAGGTGGCAGGTGGGCCATAGTAGGTGTCCACGGGCTTGTTGCCACGGCCTTGGGGCCTACGAACACCCGTTCGGTCTGGTCGGGCATGTTGGCCTTGTTGCGGCATTCGTAGGTGATCTCGCCCACGCCCACGGTCTCCATGGCAACCTTGTTGCCTGCAGGCACCTTGATGGCGTCGGGCGGGCTGTCCTGAGAGAACATGGGCTGGGCGGGCGACGACATCATCGAGCCGCAGGCGGTCAGCAATACGGCGGCAGCAACTGCACCGGTCAGGGGGATCAGGAAGTGGAGGGTGGACGGTGTGGTGTTCACTGTGTCGGTGGGTTGAAAAGGCAGCAGCAACTTGCGCTGCCGCTGTGATTACTCACCAAAACGCTAATTGGATTCAGCCGGGTGCAAGTTTTTTCGCAGTCCGCCTTTGGAAGCTGAATCCCACCCCTTTTAAGGTCTTTGCATTTGGGCCTTCATCTGAGCCTCATCAGCCGCCAACTGCACGTAAATGCATCATCGATCTGCTTATTTTTATGCGACCATCTGCCAATTCTGGCCAGTTGATGCCCAAAGACGGCAGGATGCGGGTGTTTTCCCAAACACCTTGAAAGGGGTGGAGCTGAATCTCTTTGGTCAATGCAGTGTCAGCGGACGGGTGGTGGTCTTCACCCGCACCACGGCAGAGCGGTGCTCATAGGGGCTGGCGCCCTGGCCCAGCACTGCAGCGGCCAGGGTGCGCGCCTGCCGGGCAATCGGTTCGATGAAGCGGCTGCATTGCCCGTCGATGCTGATGCAGTCGCCCAGTGCATGGATGCCGGGCACGCTGGTCTGCAGCGTGCTTGGGTCCACAGCAATGCCATTGGCCCAATTGAGTCCTGCACTCTGCGCCAAGCGGTTGGGGGGCAGCAGGCCTGTGGCCACCACCACTTCGTCGGCCGCAAAATGTTGCCCGCTGCTGGTGGTGACGCGGTAGCACGACCCCACGCGCTCCACCTGCTGCACCTGCAGGCCGCCCTCGAAGCGGATGGACAGATCTTTCCAGGCATCCAGTAACTGCGACCCCGCCTGCTGGTCCTGCCAGCGCGCCAGCGGCTCTGCGGCGGTGTCCAGCAGCGTGATGCGGTGGCCGCCCAGCGCTAGGTCGTTGGCCAGCTCGCTGCCCACCAGGCCCGCGCCGATAATGAGCACGTCCCTGGGCTGGCCGCCCAACTGTTGCCACAGGCGCTGGTAGGCGTCCAGGTGGTTGATGCGCCAGCACATGTGGGGCGAGAGGCCGGGGGGTAGGGCGGCCTGTGCACCATGGGCCAGCACCAAGTGGCCGTAGCGCAGCGTGCCCCGGGTGGTGCGCAGCCGGCGCGTGTCGGCGCAGATGCGCACGGCGTGGGTGTGGGCCAGCAGAGTGACGCCCAGGCGCTGGGCGGCATCGCGGCCGGTTTCGGACACCAGCGCCTGCGGGTCCAGCTGCCGCGCCATGGCCACCGACAGCAAGGGCTTGTCGTACCGGTCGCCTGCGCACGCGGTGACCAGGGTGATGGGCAGCGTGGCGCTGTGCTGACGCAGGGTCTCGGCCAGTTGCCAGCCTGCGCGGCCTGCGCCGACGATGACCACACCCGGCTCGCTGCGTGGCCGGATGGAGGGCGCGGTCGTGCCGGCTTGCGCCTTGAGTGCTTCCACTGTGGGGGCTTGATAAAGCGAAAAATCGGCCTTGGTCACCCCACACAAGGGGCAGGCCCAGTCATCAGGAATGTCGACCAGCCGCGTGCCGGGTGGCAGGCCGCCATCGGGGTCGCCATCGGCCTCATTGTAGATATAGCCGCAGGCATTGCAGATGTAGCTTTCCCAGGGTGCCAGGGCAGCCCCGTCGGCCATATCGGCCCCATTGGTGAACGCATTGCACAGCGCCTGCGAAGCCGCGCTCAATGTAAAGTCGGAAGCAGCCAGAGGCGTGGGGGCGGCGAGGGTCATGCAGGCATCTCCTCGGCGCTGAGCCGGGCGATCTCTTTGCGCAGATGCTTGATGGCAGGCGTGACGATGGCCACAAAGTGCGACTCGCGCACGCGCCGCTGAACCTCCGAACTCATGAGGTAGCCGCGTGCGCCCTGGTGCATCAGGGCCGACTGGGCGGCGCGCAGGCACAGCTCGGCGCCGTGGGCGCGGGCGTCCAGCACGTCAATGAAAAATTCGGTGCCCGTATCGAACGGGGTCTGGGCCAGTTGCATGACGCGTGCGGTCAGCACATCCAGTTCGGCCTGTAAGGCATCCGGCCGGTCTTCAAGGAACTGATTCACGTGGCCCAACTGCGCCTCCACCGCCCACATCGAGTCGATGGCGCCCTGCGTGATGCCCACGGCCATGCCACATTGCAGCATCACAAACGCAGCGCGGATGCGTGCGATGAAGGGGCGTGTGGGGTCGGCCATGATCTCGGCCGTGCTGATGAAATGGTCCTTGAGCCGCAGCGCATAGGTGCCCGTGCCCTCCATGGCCGAGAAACTGGGGCATTCGCGCATCTCTACGCCAGGGACACCGCAGCGTAGCAGGAACATCACCTCGCGGTTGTTGTTGCTGGCATTTGCCTCCACCACGGCCGCAATCGCGCCGCAGTAGTGGTCGGGCCCCAGGTTGCTCACCCAGGGCAGGGTGCCGTTGACGAGGTAGCCGCCATCCACCGGCGTGGCCTTGAGCAGCAGGCTTTCGATCTGCGCGTAGCTCTTCATGGGGTTGGATAGCGCCGTGCCGCCCATGCCCGTGCCGCTGGCGTGGCGCTGCAGCACATCGCCCATTAGCGCTGGGTTGCCGGACTGCTGCAGGTACAGTCCACATACCGCCTGGCACCACATCATGAAGCCGGTGGCGCCGCACACGCGCGAGGCCTCGGCCATTGCGCGGATGGCCAAGCCATAGTCGGCCGGGCCGGCGGTGCTGTCCAAGTGCGCGCTCATCGCGCCCACTGCGGCCAGCTGCTGCAGCTCGGCGCAGGGGTAGTAGCCGGTGCGGTCAATCGCCTCCACCTGCGCGGCCAGCGGGCCCTGGGCAATGGTGCGCACGGCGGCCAGCAGCGCATCGCCGCGCAGGGCGCCTTTTAGGTGGAGTTGGGGTGGGAGGTCGGCGGGGTTCATGGGGCTCCTTGGATGCGCGGGGCGGACTCGATGGCGGTGGGCTCTTAGTCCGCGAGGCTGATTTCGAAGGGGATGGGGTTGCGCATGGTGTTGGCCACCGGCGAGTAGAAGTTGGCGTGCTGCACGATCTCATTGAGCACCTCGCGCGGCGCATCGCCCTCCACCAGCACCTTCACGCGGATCGCCTGAAAGCCCATTTCGGCGGGCAGCTTCTGCAGCGCGCCACCCGCACCCCAGGCGGCCGGGTTGCCGATGTCGCCTTCCATGAAGATCTCGATCTTGCTGAGCTTGACCTGCTTCCAGGTGGCCACGGCCGTGATGCCCACAGCCAGGCAGCCGCCCAGGCCCGACAGCACGATTTCGCCGGGCGCGGGCGCCGTGTCCTGGCCGAAGAGGTGCAGCGGCTCGTCCACCACCACGGGGGCGTGATTTCCCACATAGCTCAGCGAGCGGTACTGGCCCTCCATCACCGTGTGAACCTTGTTGGTGCCCCGGCTGGCGGGGTTGCTGCGGCCCTTGTCGGCAAAGGTCATCAGCCCCTCGCGGTCGATGGGGCGCAGGTACGTGGTGATGGTGGTGACGGGGGCAGAGGGTTCCAGCAGATCGGTGGACATGGTTTTCCTTGGTGATAAATGGGTTGAGCTGAGAAAGGGAGGAGGGGTCTGAAGAGGGCCACGCCCGCTGCAGAGATGCACTGGGGCTCAGGCCGCCAGCGCCAGGGCGGGCTTCTTGGGGAACTTAACCAGCGGCAGGCCGCTTTCAATGGGCAACTTGTCGTCGCGCGACCATTCGTTCCACGAGCCGAAATACATGCGCACATCGGCAAAGCCCGCCTGCCTGAGGGCGAGGAAGGTGTTGGACGCGCGCGCGCCCTTGAAGCAGTACAGGTACACCGTGTCGCTGGGGCTGATGCCTGCGGTGGCGCATTCGGCGCGCACTTCGTCGGGCGACTTGAAGACCGGACCCTGGGCCGACGGCTTCATGAAGCGGTACCACTCCACCCATTTGGCGCCGGGTAGGCGGCCCTTGCGGGGCGCGAAGTCCTTGCCGTAGGGGCTGGAGCTGTCGCCAATCCACTCGTCCACATCCCGTACGTCCAGCAGCACGGTGTCGGTGCCCAGGGCCTCGATCACGTCCTCTTTGGTCACCATCGCGTCGGTGGTGACCAGTTGGGTGGGGAAGATGGCCGGTGTGGGCACTACGGCCTCGGTAGTGACGGGCAACTCAGCCGCCTTCCAGGCCGAGTAGCCGCCATTGAGCACCTTGACCTTGGGGTAGCCAAGCCAAGTCAACAGGTAGTAGCCCCGGCACGATTGGCCGTAGCCGCTGTTCAGCGCGTCTTCATAGAACACCGCCGTCTCGGCGCCCGACAGGCCAATCGCGCCCAGGTGAGCGGCAAAGGTGTCCTTGAGTTCCTGTAGCCCCTGGGGCGTGGAGGTGGCCAGGTACGTGAAGGTCTCGCGCAGGTTCACCGCGCCGGGGATGTGCCCCAGCGCATAGGTGTCAGCGTCGCGGGTGTCGATCAGCACCACAGGCTCTGCGGCTTGCAGGGCCTGCAACTGGGTGGGCGAGATAAGGACGGCGTCGGAATCGGTGCTCATGGGAAACCTTTCGATGCGGTGGAGGGCGGGATGCCTGCCTTCCTTGTCGCAATAGGTGTGCCAGAGCGGTTTGTGATAGGGAAATTTGAATCTAATGGACTGGAGGCTCTTTTTGAATATGTGCTTGCAGCTATGAATTTAATAGTAAATGGCGCGCGATATTCCGTCTCTGGCTGGGATGGGCAGGACAGCGCTTCACACTGTGTCTACAAATTGTTGACACAATGTTTGTTGAGCTTTCCAGCGGTTCTCTCATGGTTCTTCGGCCCTGCCGCAGCCGTTGAAACTGGCGCGGCAAAAGCGTGGGACGCCGAGCAAGGGCAGATCCGCAGCGAGGGCATCGTCCCCCTGGGGAAGGCGCGAAGCGCCACAGAGGGGCTCTATTTGATTCCGGCTTTACGCAGCCGATAGCTGAACTGCCGAAGCGTCAACCCCAGGCTTTGCGCCGCGCGCGACTGGTTGCCGTGGTGTTTGGCCAGCGCGGCCTGCAGCACTTGGACGCTGTGGGATTGGGCTGGGTGGTAGTCGCGCACCAGCGGCGCCGGGCTGGCGTTGGGGTGAGCCGCCGCATCGTTCGGCGGTGCGGGAGGCAAATGCGCAGACGCAGCGGGCAGAAACCGGTCCAGCTCACCACGCGTCACCAGCGTGCCATTGGCCAGCAGCACCAGGCGCTCGATCAGATTGCCCAGCTCGCGGATGTTGCCGGGCCAGGGGTGTTCTTCCAGCCGGGCCAGCGCGTCGGGCGACAGGTTCACGTTGCGCTGGTGCGCCTGGTTGGCGCGGCTCACAAAGTGCAGCGCCAGCGCACGGATGTCTTCACGCCGCTCGGCCAGCGAAGGCAGGCGGATGGGGATCACGTTGAGACGGTAGTACAGGTCTTGCCGAAAGTGGCCAACCTCCACCTCCTGCGCCAGGTCGCGGTTGGTGGCTGCGACCAGGCGCACATTGACCTTGACCTCGCGCTGCCCGCCCAGACGCACCAGCGTGCCCTCCTGCAGCGTGCGTAGCAGTTTGGACTGCATGGCCAGCGGCAGCTCGCCGATCTCGTCCAGAAAGATGGTGCCGCTGTCGGCCTGCTCGAACCAGCCCGCGCGCGCAGTGCTGGCGCCCGTGAAGGCGCCTTTTTCGTAGCCGAACAGTTCGGACTCGAAAAGCGCGTCCGGAATGGCCGAGCAGTTGACCTTGATGAAGGGCCGGTCGCGCCGCCCGCTGGCCAGGTGCACCGCGCGCGCAAACAGCTCCTTGCCTGTGCCTGACTGGCCCAGCAGCAGCACGGTGGCCTGGGTTTGTGACACGCGCTCCAGTTCGCTTAGCGCCTGCAGCAGCGCGGGCGAGCTGCCAATGAGCCCGTAGCGCGCGCTTTTGGTGTTGAGCGCGTTGGCCAGCACGGCGTTGCGCGCCTCCAGTTGTCGCGTCTGCTCGGCCACCAGTGCTTCGAGCTGCAAGAGTTGCCCCACCAGCGTGGCCAGCACGCGCAGCACGGCCAGGTCGTCGTTCAGGTGGCGCTGCCGGCTGCGGATGCGGTGACAGGCTAGCACGCCGATGGGCGCGTTGTTGACTTCGATGGGTAGCGCGATGAAGGCCACCGTCTCGGGCGGCAGCTGGCTGCGGACCACCGCGCGGGCCAGGAACAAGGGCTCGGCATCGATGTCCTGCACGATGGCGGGCTGCCCGGTGGCCAGCACGCGGCCCGTGATGCCCTCGCCCCAGGCATAGCGGCCGCGCGCCACTTCGGCCTGGGTGAGTCCGTAGGCCTGCTGGATGGAGGCGCTGCGCAGCGCGCCGGCCTTGGCGGGGGCTTCATCCACCAGCACGATGCGCCCCCGGTTCAGGCCCAGCAACTCGCTCATCAGGTGCAACATCTCGCGCAGCACCAGGCCGGGCGCCAGGCTGCGGCCGATGAGGCGCATCACCTCGCGCATCAGCAGCAACTCTTGCGCGTGCCAGTCGGTGGGGCTGTGCGACCGGGCCGCGCTGGAGAGGGAGGACGGGGGCGGTGGGGGCATGCCCAGGGCGACTGCAAGTTCTGCGCCCGGGTGCATTAAAGTCGCCTGCGTTCTGCCTACACACTGACTTTTCCACCTTTCTCGAAAGCATACCCACCATGACCACCCTCGGAACCCCCCTGTCCCCCCATGCCACCAAAGTCATGCTGCTGGGCGCGGGCGAGCTGGGCAAGGAATTGCTGATTGCCTTGCAGCGACTGGGCGTGGAGACCATCGCCGTGGACCGCTACGACAACGCCCCCGGCCAGCAGGTGGCGCACCATGCGCGCACCATCACCATGAGCGACCCGGCCCAGCTCAAGGCCCTGATCGAGGCCGAGCGGCCCCATCTGGTGGTGCCCGAGATCGAGGCCATTGCCACCCCTATGCTCGAAGAGCTGGAGGCCGCTGGCACCGTGCGCGTCATCCCCACGGCCCGCGCCGCGCGCTTGACCATGGACCGCGAAGGCATCCGCGTGCTGGCCGCTCAAACGCTGGGTCTGCCTACCAGCCCCTATAAGTTCTGCAATTCGCTCGAAGAACTGCAGGCCGCCATCGACGCAGGGATTGGCTACCCCTGCATCGTCAAGCCCGTGATGAGCAGCTCGGGCAAGGGCCAGAGCAAGATCGACGGGCCGGACGATGTGAAAAAGGCCTGGGACTACGCCATGGCCGGTGGCCGCGTCAGCCATGGCCGCGTGATCGTCGAGGGCTTCATCGACTTTGATTACGAGATCACCCAGCTCACGGTGCGTTCGGTGGGCGCGGACGGCCAGATCGTCACCAGTTTCTGCGACCCCATTGGCCATGTGCAGGTGAACGGCGACTACGTGGAAAGCTGGCAGCCCCACCCCATGCACCCGGCGGCGCTCGAAAAATCGCGCCAGATCGCCAAGGCCGTGACGGACAACCTCGGTGGCCAGGGTTTGTTTGGCGTGGAACTGTTCGTCAAGGGCGAGCAGGTCTGGTTCAGCGAAGTGAGCCCGCGCCCGCATGACACCGGCCTGGTCACGCTGTGCACTCAGCACCAGAGCGAGTTCGAGCTGCACGCGCGCGCCATCCTGGGCCTGCCCGTGGACACCCGCCTGCGCAACCCCGGCGCCAGCGCGGTGATCTACGGCGGCGTGGATGCCCGGGGCATCGTCTTCGACGGTGTCGATGACGCCCTGCGCGTGCCCGATACCGACCTGCGCCTGTTCGGCAAGCCCGAGAGCTTTGCCAGGCGCCGCATGGGCGTGGCGCTGGCGCGTGCGGGCGATGTGGAAACCGCGCGCGCCAATGCCAAGCTGGCGGCCAGCAAGGTGCGGCCACGCCAGGTTTGAGTATAAAAAAGGCTGCTAGCGCTTATAGGTAAAGCGCTAGCAGCTATTATTTTAGTAGCTTTCAACCATCCTCGCGAATCTGCCGCCCCGTCAGCTTGAGGAACAGGTCCTCCAGGTTGGCCGGTCGGTGCAACGTGCGCAGATGCCCGTGCTGCTCCAATGCCTGCAGCAGGGAGTGGGCGTTCTGGGTGTAGAAGAAAACGGTCTCGCCGCTGACTTCCACGCGGGCGGCCAGCGCGCGCAGGGCGGCGTCATGGGCCAGGGCGATGGCGCCCACGCCATATACCTCCACCACGTCGGGCTCCAGGTGCTGGGCGATCAACTCGCGCGGGCGGCCTTCGGCAATCTTCCTGCCATGGTCCAGCACCAGCAGGCGCGAACACAGGCGCTCGGCCTCGTCCATGAAATGCGTGGTGAGCAAGATGGATTTGCCCTGCTGCAGCAGCAGTTGCAGGCGCTCCCAAATCAGGTGGCGGGCCTGCGGGTCGAGGCCTGTGGTGGGCTCGTCCAGCAGCAGCAGGCGCGGGTCGTTGACCAGCGCGCGGGCCAGCGACAGGCGCCGTTTCATGCCGCCCGACAGTTCGCCGGGTTTTGCGTTGGCCTTGTGCCCAAGCGCCGCAAATTCGAGCAGGCGGGGCACGCGCTCGTCCATCACCGCACCCTTGAGCCCGAAGTAGCGGCCATACACGCGCAGGTTCTCGGCGCAGGTGAAATCAGGGTCGAGCGTGTCGAGCTGCGTGACCACGCCCAGCTGGGCCTTGATGGCCAGGGTGTCGCGGGGCATATGCAGCGGGGCTGCGCCCACGCCGGGGAAGAACTGCACGCTGCCGCTATCGGGGGCGGTGTGGCCCAGGCATATGCGGATGGTGGTGGTCTTGCCGGCGCCATTGGGGCCAATCACGCCCAGGCATTCGCCGGGGGCAATGGCAAAAGACAGATCGTTGACCACCGTGGTGTTGCCATAGCGTTTGCTCAGCTGCGAGGCTGCGAAGAGGTCTGTCATGGGCTGATTGTGTGCGATCTGGCGGGCGCCCGGCCTGGGAGGCCGTGGGCCAGATCAGCCCGCCAGCGCAGCCTTCACGGCGGCCGAGACCTGGCCCATGTCGGCCTTGCCTGCCAGGCGGGTCTTGACCACGCCCATGACCTTGCCCATGTCGCCGGGGCCGGTGGCGCCCAGTTCGGCCACGATGGCCTTCACGGCGGCCAGGGTTTCTTCGGCCGACATGCGCTCGGGCAGATAGGCCTGCAGCACGGCGATTTCAGATTTTTCCTTGTCGGCCAGGTCCTGGCGGCCCGCGCCTTCAAACGCGGTGATGCTGTCCTTGCGCTGCTTGATGAGCTTGTCCACGATGGCGACGATGGCGGCATCGTCCAGCACGATGCGCTCGTCCACCTCTTTTTGCTTTATCGCGGCCTGCAGCAGGCGGATGGCGCCCAGGCGCTCGCTGTCTTTGGCGCGCATGGCGGTTTTCATGTCTTCGGTGATCTGGTCTTTGAGGCTCATCGTTATCTCCCAAGGTTAACGGCAGGATGGATAGGGGGTTTCTTCAGTTTTCCGGCTGGCTCAACTGCGGCTTTCAGGTTCAA
>WOYI011327423.1_pt1 | contig 14883 bp, 16 predicted proteins | sample 6423411 | NCBI WGS metagenome assembly WOYI01 (sample SAMN13441803, study PRJNA592873) | oil field metagenome | biome: oil field; feature: oil-well bore; material: oil-contaminated soil; isolation source: oil-contaminated soil from oil-well borehole | place: Germany: Wietze | collected 2016-10-18 ...
TAATTCGCCAACGCGGGTCTTGAGGGTTCTCGATCTGGTGCCGTTTCTGTGTGCCTTTCTCTGAGGGCTGCGCTCATAGGGATGCGCACCGCTCTGCTTGATTCGTGAGACAACTCAAGTATGGATACAGGGCCTATTATAATTCTTGCATATGATCAGAATGCTGCCACTACCAAAGCGGCATCCAATACATAGTCGGGATTATTACTACTATTTTACATCACAATCGGGACACTACCTCAAGGATCACAGATATATCCTATAGACGATACAAACCTCTGCACCCATGTATAACATGATCGTCTGCGGTGTCTTTCAAAAGGAGATTGAAGCACTGAAAGAAGAGCTGGGCTTTCCCTTCAGGGCTAGCTACCTGAGCCCCGGGCTCCATGTGGACTTCGGTGAGCTCAGGCTTGCTCTCGATAAAGAGCTGAAGAGTGCCGATCAATCCGGCTCACAGGGCATAATTGTGATTTATGGACAGTGCCATCCCAAGATAGATGAGATCCTGAAACCCTACCATGCCGCCTTAATGGATTGTCAGAACTGTGTGGATGCCTTCATATCCCGCCAGGCCGTGGAGAAGAAAGCACGAGAGGGTCTCTTCTTCTACCTCTCCCCAGGCTGGCTGGATGCCTGGAAGGATATATTCAATCGATTGGGCTGGGATCAGGAGATCGCACGCCAGCAGATGGGCTCATTCAAGGGTTCGATTTATATCGATACTATGAAAGATGCCCAGGAGAGGGAAGAGGAGCTCTTGGAGTTCTTCGATTTTACCAACCTCCCTTTCACCATCATGCCCATGGAGCTGGACCACTTCAAATCACTGATCATCAAAGCTATAAAGAGCTTGGAGGATTGAGCTTGGACGAGCTGGAAGAGATTAAGAAAAAGAAAATGGAGAAGATGATGAGCGAGATTAACAAACCCCATGAGCCAACCATAGAGCTGCCAGGAAAGCCGATCATTGTCACAGATGCAACCGTTGATGCCGCTTCAAACCAGTACCCGCTCCTGATCCTGGACTGCTGGGCGGAGTGGTGCGGCCCCTGCCGCATGATCGGCCCGATCATCGAGGAGTTGGCTGCAGAGATGAAAGGACGGGCAGTCTTTGGCAAGCTGAATGTGGATGAGAATCCTCAGACCGCCAATAGGTTCAGGATCTCGGCGATACCCACCTTGATGGTCTTCAAGGATGGAAAGCTCATCGACAAGCTTGTGGGCGCCTATCCCAAGCCCTCACTGGTGGCAAAGATTCAAAAGTACCTCTGAAGGCCGCTTTTGATTCGTCTTTTTTTTGCATGAATGCGATTGCCCGGATCCTTTGCCCCCCTAAGGTATGCTGCCGGAAAGCATTACTCGTGGATATCCGGAGACGTTGTAGACCTCTCTGGTGGAGAGATTATCCGGAGCTATATATGAGGGCTTGGTTCTCATGTACTGATTCTTGATGAAGAGCGGGGTGTAGATATCGGAATTGAATTTAAATTTCGATACCGATTCCTGCTGGCGGCTTAGGTTGAGTTCGGATTTTGGCTCGAGACCAATCTTGATGCCAGCTGTTCGGCGGCTGCTCTTCCATCCCAAAGCCTTTGGGGCCTTGGTGCTCTCGCTTCCAGCGCGCAGGACTTTTACATCTTCGGCGGCATTCCTGGTCTCATTCGATGTGATGCTTCCTTGGGCGTTCAAGGTGATATTGGATGTCATATTTGGGGCCATATTCTCGTCGCCCTTCGGCACTTCCCCCGCATAAGCCAGGGATACGACCGCCGCCATGATGGTCAGGGCGCTCACCAGGCAGAAGACAGCATGTACCATGTCACACCCTCTAATTCATCAATTGGCTCTGTTTTCTCATTCTTCGGAAGAGGATTATGGCCAGCATTGCCACTCCAGCGAGGCCGGCTGGAAGGCCTGAGCTCTTTGTCTCATCCACATTGCTTCTCACTACGATTGGCTTGGCCTCGATGATGTTCTCCTGCAGGTCTACTATGCTGCCATCCTGCCCGATCAGGGCGGTTTGTAGCTGATAGACCCCCGGCTCAAGGGTAGAATTCCAGGTGATCTCCACCGTCTCATCATCCCCGGAGAGAAGAACGGGGGTCTTCTTCTCGGTGATATTGAGGACCTCCCCCCCACCAGAGAGGGTGAACCTGAGGAGTCCCTCAAAAGGAACCCTGGAGTCGCCCATGACGGTGGCGCTTGCCCCTGTCTCATCCTGGTAGGTCTCAGTTATCTGGGCATCCTCAATCGCCACAAAGGGGCTCATAAAGGCCCTGGTCTGATTGTGGTTCAGCTCCACAATCTTGACCCGGCCCTCATATATCTGGCCGTTCTCCAGTATGGGCTTCCATTTGTAGTCCTTTTGAACGGCCATGGACATGAGCCCAGAGATGGGCACTGCCTTCTCCCGGGTTACATATAGTGCTCGATCTCCCTGAACCAGCATGTAATAGATGTCCACAATGGTCGGATCGCTGGCGCTTATCGCCAGGTGAAAGCCCCGGGAATCGGAACGAAAATCGCGCACATCAAACCTTACCGGCTCAACTCCGCCATAATAGAACCGGTAGCATCTCCGGGACTGCACCGCACCATCCTTGATCTCGCCCGTATCATCGCTGCTGTTGTCCTTCGTCCCATCATCTCGCAGAGTTGCGCAGACCGAATAGCTTCCCTTATCGACTTTGAGATTTGGCCAGCGCACTACATAGGTGCCGGGGCCATCGATATCCAGTATTCTGCTATTCAGAACCTTGTTGTCCTGGATCAGATCTATCTGAAGAATCCCTTCACCTCCTCCCACCAGTGTGATATCGGCGGAGTCGATATTGGAGTAAAGGCTAAAGATCTCTATGGACTGAGCGGTTGCGGCCAGGGCCATCAGTAGGGCTAATGCCGCGAGATGGCGGATAGAACAGATAGAGCGCATTTTCATGGGACGAAACCTGCCTGGCAACCCGTCATTTCTGAATGGGTTTAAAACTAACGTATCGAAGTGAGGGGAATGAGGCCGGCGCGGCAGAAGGCAGAAAGCTCAAGAGAGCTCTGCCAACAACGGCCAACGGGCCGCTCCAGACCCCAAGTCATCAGATCGATATATTATGGGTAAACGGCGCGATGATGCTTATTAGCAGGCTGGTCAGAATCACCCAGGTGAAAATGGCGACTGCAGTTCTGGTGAGCTTCTCCGCCTTCTCGGGCGGAACCAGCCGCTCAAAGCCCGTCTGCACCAGATCTCTGAAGATATGACCTCCATCCAGGGGACCGGCAGGAAGGCAATTGAAGAGGCCGGCATAAAGGTTGATCCAGCCTATCCAGAGGAGGAGGTTCGCTATCCAGAAGAACCTCTCACCCAGGGGCTCCGCCCAACCAACCGGTTCGTAGACCGCAGTCAGCCAACCGCTGAATCCCGGAAATCCTTTCTGGGTGAATCCGGGAATTCCTGAAAAGGGCAGGTTGAGCATGTAGGCGAAACCCTCTACGCCGCTCTTTGGAATGGTTTTCAGGATCTGGAGGAACTCGCTGGCAGGAGCTTCCTGGAATGCCACACCACCCGAATAGATGGCGTTCCCTGAGATTACAATGCCGATAAAGCCCGTTCCCACAGCATCCGACTCCTCTTTCTGCTCATCCTCTCCCTGGCCAGCAGCAGAGGTGAGGTTGACCTGGTAGCTCTTGCCACTTCCGGTGGTGATGGTGATGATCTGACCGGGTCGGGTGAGGTTCATCTCCCTTCTGAAGCCCTCAACATCCACCACCTCCTTGCCGTCGATCCTGGAGATCACGCTGCCCGCAGGCAGGCCGACGGAATCGGCGGGAGAGTCCGGGAAGATGGAGGCAACCATGATTCCCCTTGCCGCCTTGCCGGGTAGGTTGAAGATCTCCTTTTGGCCGTTGTGCAGGACCTCCATCTCCACCATGGTGCTGCCCAGATTGCTGTAAAGCTCCTCTATCTTTATCGCATTCTCTCCATTCACCTGGAGCAGGACCATGCCGCTCTCAAAGCCTGCCTCCTCCGCTATTGAATCCTCCTGGACACCCACCGCAATCAGCCGGTCAACAGGGGACATGGAGCCCAGAACTGGCCCAAAGAAGAGGGCCATGGCCAGCGCGGCCACCATGAAGTTGGCTATGACCCCGGCGGAGAGAATCCTGATCCTAGCGGCCCTTTTCACCAGGGGCGGCTTGTTCTTTGTACCGAAGAGATCCTCCTCATCCGGCTCAACAAAAGCAGCTATTGGGGCAACGAACAGGGTTACTATGCCCATGGACTTGACCCTGACCCCTTCCACTCGGGATAGGATGCCATGGGCGAACTCATGCACCAGCATGGTGACGAATAGGGCGATCCAGCCCCATAAAAAGGGAATATACTCGTTCAGACCGGGGATGAGCAGGATATTTCTGGGTGCATTGTAGCTGCTGGGCTCGGGTGGAGAGAGAATCATCAGGTAGGTCATGAGCAATACGAGGATCAAGAATGTGGCCATGCTCAGGATCACCAGAGGGATTCCAATAGTTACCGCCGTTCTCCATATCCACTTGGGGCGGCTCAGCTGGTCGAGCAGCTTCAATCCTTTGGTTGTCCGCAGGAATATGAGGAGGGGTATTCCTGATATCCCTCCCACAGTCACACCTCTCTTCTTCCATGCCTCGCTATCCCTCAAGGGCAAAAGGAGGATGGAATACAGGCCTATCAGCGCCGCTGCGATAAGCATCCAATCTGCGAATTCTAGCTGTAAATCGAAGCTCAAAACTCCAGCCTCATCAGGTCAATCCGACGTTATATGTCTGGCATCATGTATATAAGTTGAGAAGAGGGCTTTAGAGCAATCCCTGTTCCTCAAGCTCCATCTTGGCCAGATCCTCATGCTTCCTCTCCAGGAAGCTGTAGACATTACCATGGGGCGCACCATCCAGGAGCATCTCTATCGCAGCGCGCGCCACTCTGATCTGCTCGGGATAGCCGAGGATGGCTATAGTCTTGCCGTAAACGGAGACCTTGGTGCCCGAGAGCCGCTCCATTATCTCCCTCGACCTTCCATCCTTGCCGATGATGCGTCCCTTCAACCGTTCCATATCGCTCCTGGTGCCTGCTGTCTTGGATATATCCAGCACATCGAGCATCAGCATCTCGTCGTCCAGGATCGCCAGAGCCCTCTCCGGGGAGAATCCTCTGCCAATCGCCTTCACCAGGTCCATGACCCTCAATACCTGCAATGGATCTTCTGCGGAAGTGACAGAAATTGTGCCTGTATCGCTGTCTATCTCCAGAGAGGTCTTTGTCTTCTCTTCTATGAAGTGTTTCATGGAGCCGTTAGGTCCCACCAACACTCCTATACGTTCTTCTGGGATCTTTATATCCATTGTCAGCCTCCTTTTATCTTGATCAGCTACTCTCCTTTTTTGCCTTTTCAGCTCCATCCTTCTGGATCCTGGCATAGATCTCCTCGGATGAGCCAATAGAGTACTTTTTCTGGAAGTAATGAACTATATTGGAGACGTCTCGCTCCATGAACTTTCTGGCCATGGGATGGTCCAGGGTGACCGATTGTCCCATGTCGATTATCACCGGCTCGCCATCATCGTATAGGATATTAAACTCGCTCAGGTCGGCATGAACCAGACCGGCCTGATTGTAAAGCAGGGATATATATTCGACGATCTTCTGGTAGATCTGCTCGGCCTCTGCAGAATCCAGCTCGACATCCTTTAGGGGTGGTGCGACATCATCTCCCTTGCCGATCAGATCCATCACCAGAATATTCTCCTTCATGGTGATGGGATGGGGCACCCGCACACCCACCTCCTCCGCTCGCATGAGGTTGCGATACTCCTTGCGGGTCCAGGCGGCGACAATAGCTCTTTTCGTGCCCTTGACGCTTCCAAATCTGGGATCGCCATGCAGGTAATCCTGCATCACATTGAAGTTGCTGGTAGAAATGCGATAGATCTTGAGGGCAAGCTCTCTGCTGCCCACCAGAGCCCGGAATATATTCGCCTCTTTTCCGGTGCAGATGGAACCTCCCAGGGCATCTATGACCCCTTTGCTTGCCAGGCTGTACAGGTCCATCAGGGTTCGCTTGTCAAAGACAGCGTCCTGGACATTCAGGTCATCGGAGTTCTTGATTCTGGTACGAAGAACATCAATACGGGTATCAAAATCCTCATCCTTGCTGCGTCTGCTCATGATTTTTCTATCCGGCTTATGAAGAGCCCTTCAGAAATCCTTTGCGCTGCAGCCAGTCCACTTGAGGGCCGGTGTATCTCCAGACCACGTCCGCCTTCTCATTCTGGAACTCCCAGGGGATGATTATGACCACGTCGCCCTCTCGTATCCAGATCCTCTTCTTCATCTTTCCCGGTATGCGGGCCATCCTGGTTACGCCGTCCAGGCCTCTGACCTTGATGCGATTGGAGCCAAGCAGGCTTTCTACATGACCGAATATCTCTCTATCCTGTTTGCGAGGGAGGCGAACTCTGGTTATTACTGCTCCTTCCTCCCCACTATGACCTCTATTGTACAGCTTATCACCTCAAATAATAATTGCAGATTTTAGATTAGATGTCCGGATCGATGAGATCCTGAGCGGCGTTGAATCGCTATCTGGCTCATTTGCAGCCAGGACCGCCAGAGCAACTTGCCGCACCACCTCAGTCGAAAATGACGCTTAAATAGTTAAAGCTTGTGTCGATCCGAATCCTAATGGGCCCGACGCGATTCGAACGCGTGATCCCCGCCGTGTGAAGGCGATGTCATAACCAGCTAGACCACAGGCCCTCGAAGTAAGGAAGTAAGGCATCAGATATTAGTATCTTGCCCTAGAGGGAAAATCCCTTAGCCAGTTTTGGGCTCGTGACAAGGAATTATTTAAATATCAATTCGCGAGCTTAATTAAATAAATGAGTCAAATCCTAAGAAATCCTGTTTATCTTTTGTATGAGAGGCTGCTCAAGGCTCAGATCCTGGCGGGGTCACCGGTGGAGCATATAGCGATAATTCAGGATGGAAATCGCAGGTATGCCAAGCAGAAGGGCCTCGCTAAATCTCTTGGCCATAGCCTTGGCGCTGAGACCTCGGAGAGGGTGTCAGACTGGTGCCTGGAGGTGGGGGTTCGGCATCTCACCCTTTATGCTTTTTCCACGGAGAACTTCAGCCGGGAGGATTCGGAGAAGCGCTATATCTTTGATTTGATAAAGAAAAAGTTCAATGATATGAGAAATTCAAAGAAAATCCATTTCAATAGAGTTCGGGTGCGAGCCATCGGTCGGTTGGAGATGCTTCCCGATGATCTGCAGGAGGAGATCCGACTGACTGAGGAGGCCACGAAGGATTATAGGAAGATGTATCTCAATGTGGCCCTGGCTTACGGAGGTCAGAGGGAGCTGGTGGATGCTGTACGCTCCTTAGCCCGCCTGGTGGAGGAGGGACGGATAAGAGCCAAGGATCTTAATGAGACTCTCATCGCCCAGCATCTTTATCCTCAGGACGGCATTGCCGTTCCCAAGGTGGATCTGATCATCAGGACCGCGGGGGATTTTCGCACATCAAACTTCCTCCCCTGGCAGGCCAATGGCAATGAGTGCGCCGCCTACTTTTGCGCGCCTTTCTGGCCGGAGTTTCGGAAGATCGACTTTCTGCGGGCCATCAGGACCGCACAGACCAGGGCATCATGCCAATAAGCTTAATAACCTGAAGCATGCCATCAGAGGTGTTCTTGTCCCGATGGGGTAGTGGATATCCTGGAGGCCTGCGGAGCATTTTTCGCGCAGAAAGCCTTCAACCCGGGTTCGAATCCCGGTCGGGACGTGATATTTATCCTGCGCAAAAATTTAGCTTTGACATGAAGCATCTTGATCTCCGTGCATTGCCCAGCACTTCATCAATTGCCTCTTAGTCTGCTGGTAGCTCCTCTCCGCTACCGCCGTTCCTCCTTCAAGCTGGATCTTCTTCAGACCAAACAGCCTAGCAAAGTCTTCGACGTTCTCTTCAAAGCCCTTCTCAAGAGTGAGGCCAGTGTCAATCCTGGCCACCTTGGTCAGGCCGCTTCCCTTCAGCATCGACTGCATATCCCTTTTTCTGCGGTAGGCCGACCCCTCCTGGCCCATGGCTTCCCAGTTGGCAGCCCACATTGGTGTCATGAAGACGGCCACGTCCTGGTGCTCGGCCAGAGTTCGACTGTAGATCTCGTTTCCTCCCAGGGCAGCAGCAATGCAGTCGTCGATCCTCTCCCCCTGCTCATCGTTGAGGAAGTAGAGGGGACAGGGAAGGTCGAAGAGATCCTTCTTTACATCGGTCAGGGAGTTTCCGCACCTTCCGTAGAATAGCAGAATTCCGTCCGAGAACGCTGCTAATTGTCGGATTTCTTTATAGACAGCGGACCGGAGACGCTCCAGGCTGACGTGCAGACCAATGCGAAGAGGGCTTACTACCAGCACCAAATTGAATTTTCCCTGGCGAGAGAGGCGGAGGCAAGCCATCCAGCGGGAAAAGAGCCCCTGTTGACGGTTGCTGATGCTGCTCTTCTGCCCCAGTTTTCCAGCGATCTGAGGCAGGCCGAGAAGGATATGGGGCCGGCCCAGAGCCTTCAGCTTTTCCGAAAGTCTCATGCTTTCGATACCATCCACCAGGATAAGCTCTCGAGTCTCCTCGTCGGCGGATAGTAGGTGAGCTACCTCGTCCTCCAGCATCCTGCAGACCACTATGCTTAGCACAGGCATGAATTATCTGGCAATAGATTCGGGCGGATATAATTATATGCCCTTGGGCATATCGCGATTTATCCGTTTCGGGGGATAGTTTAATACCGATAGGATGCTCAAGGCTCAAGCGATGCATCGCATACTGGTCAGCAACGATGATGGCGTTTATGCCTCCGGTCTCGAGGCGGCGGCAAAGAGCGTTAAGGGTCTGGGGGAGGTGACGGTAGCCGCGCCCTCGGGACAGAAGAGCGGCGTGGGAAGATCTATATCCGTCTTTGAGCCCCTGCGCTATGCCGAGGTGAACCTGAACGGCTTTAAGGCTTATGCGGTCACCGGAACGCCGGTGGATTCGGTCATCATTGGCATCTTCGCCATCCTTAAGGAGATGCCTGATCTGGTCATCTCGGGAATCAATGTGGGAGAGAACATCAGCACCGATACCGTTACCACGAGCGGGACCATAGGAGCGGCCCTGGAGGCTGCCAGCTACGGCATTCCCGCCATCGCTGCCTCAATTCAGGCCGTTGATCAGGGCGACAAGTTCGATATGCATCATGGAGCCAAGCACAGCTTTGATGTGGCAGCTCTATTTCTGCGCCGAGTAGCGACCCGGGTCTTAGAGCACGGCCTTCCGGAGGGAGTGGATCTTTTGAACCTGAATGTCCCTGCTGGTGCCAGCGAGGAGACGGAGATAAAAGTGACCCGCCTGGCGAAGAAGATCTTCAAGACGGCAGTGCAGGAGCGTTTTGACCCCCGTGGCCGGCCCTACTACTGGATTGATGGGGAGCTGATATGCTGCGACGAGGAGGGGACTGACGTGCAGACCATCTATCAGGACAAGCTGGTATCCTTAACCCCACTCAGCCTGGATTCCACGGCCAGAATCGATCTGAAAGAGATAGAGAAGCTATTTTGATCTCTATCTGACCCTCAGATTACTCCTTTGGTGCTGGGGATGCCCATTCCACCCTTTGTCGCCGCCTGGCGAATGGCCAGACCCAGGGCCTTGAATATGCACTCCATCTTATGGTGGTCGTTCTCCCCGTAGAAGCGGATATGAATTGTCAGCCCGGCAGAATTAGAGAGCGCTTCCAGGAAAGGGCCAAGGAGCATGACCTCGAAGTCGCTGATCCTCTCCCCCCGAAACTCTCCAGAGACGATCAGATAGGGCCGGCCGCTGAAATCCAGAGCCACGTCCGCCAAAGACTCGTCCATGGGAACCGAGGCCGAGCCGTAACGGCATATTCCGCTCCTGTCCCCCAGGGCATCGTCCAGAGCAAGGCCTATGGCCTTTCCTAAAGACTGGGCTCTCCACAAGCCATCCTCTGCCTGAGCCACCAGGTCAATATTCGCCGTGCGGGCCAGGGCGAGCAGCATATGATCGAGAAATCCCGATCCCGAGGCGGCTTTTGCCTGGCCTGATCCGTCCAGGTTAACTGTGGCCTGGGCCCTGCAATCTCTGTATAATCCCTTTCCTCTTCCCGTCCTTTTCGCCATTTGCCATCACCTATCTTCGCAAGGCCTGCAGGGTAGCTGAGACGCTTAATTTTCCGGTGTAAATGGCCGTCCCGGCCACAGCTCCTGCAGCGCCGGCATCCCTCAGGGCGAGGACATCCTCAGTGGTGGTGACCCCGCCAGCAGCGACAACCGGTATCCGGAGGGCTGCCACCAGCTCTCGCGTGGGCTGGATATCGATTCCTCGCTCTCTGCCTTCAACATCGATGTTCGTGAAGAGGATGGAGCCCGCCCCCTTCTCCTCGAACAATCTGCCCAGATCCACCGCCCTCTTGCCTAAGGTCTTCTGCCAGCCTTCGGTGGTAACATCCCCTCGCTTAACATCCAGGGCCACCATAATTCTCTCCCGGCCGTGCTCCTCAGCCAATTGGACTATCATCTCGGGATCTTTCAGGGCGGCAGTGCCCAGGATCACCCGATCTACTCCCAGGCGGAGAACATCCCTTGCTTCCTCTTCTGACCGGATGCCCCCCCCTACCTGGATATAGACGTCCAGCTCCCTTACGATCTGAGCGAGGATGGGGGCGTTCACCCTCTTGCCCTGAATCGCCCCGTCCAGATCTATGATGTGCAGGTGGTCAGCGCCTTCACCGATCCAGCGCTCTGCCTGGGCGAGGGGATTGTCCAGGGCCACGACCTCCGTTCCCGGAACCCCACCCACCAGCTGCACGCACTTGCCGCCTCGCAGGTCCACTGCGGGAAAGAATGCAAAACTCATGAAGGCCAATTGGCATCGAATAGACCTTAACCGTTTCGATAGCTGAAAAAAAGAGAAGGTCAATTGATCTCGAGCGATCGATATCAAACGATCTCAATGGATTTTAGCTCTTATTAAGCGAGCTCCTGCCAGCGCGCCTGCCACTGCAAATGCAAATCCGAATCCGGGAGTGCTCTTCTCATCAGAGTCGCTTTCGCTCTCGCTGGAAGCCTCGTTCTCTTCCTCATCATCCTCATCGTCATCCTCGGCATAGATCGGTGCTGCCAATGCCATGATGGCGAACAGGGCCAAAAGAAGAGCCAATATGGACTTTCTCATCTATTCACCTCCGGATTCAAACCTATTTCATCGTAATTCATCCTTTCCCTTAATTTAGCCGCATCCTCTGCTCAATTGCAGCAACAAGCACACAAATGGCATCCATTGCACAAGAGCCTATAAATATCTAAAATGACATTGGTATATGTAATTTGCATCCTATCAAGAAACGGTGGAGAACAGATAGGCTGAAGGAGAATTGATATGGGCTTCTTAGAGCGGATGAGTGCTGTCGTGCAGGCAAAGATGAATAAGATCATGAACAGGATAGAGGATCCCAGAGAGATCCTTGATGTCTCTTATGAAAAGCAGCTGCAGCTATTGCAGAATGTCAAGAGAGGGGTGGCAGAGGTGACCACCTCCAAGAAGAGGCTTGAATTGCAGAAGGCCAAGCTGCAGATGAATATCGATAAGCTTGATGGCCAGGCAAAGGAGGCCATTTCTGCCAGCCGGGAGGACCTGGCACGAAAGGCCCTGGAGAGCAAGGCCTTGATGCAGGCTCAGCTGAATACCCTAGAAAGGGAGATCAATGAACTGAATGATCAGCAGCAGAAGCTGCAGGCAGCCGAAACCCGTCTGGCCACCAAGGTGGAGGCCTTCCGCACCAAGAAGGAGACCATCAAAGCCCAGTATACTGCCGCCGATGCTCAGGTCAAGATCACCGAGTCGGTGACCGGCATAAGCGAGGAGATGGCGGATGTAGGCCTGGCGGTTCAGAGAGCAGAAGAGAAGACCGAGGATATGAAAGCCCGCTCTGCTGCTTTGGATGAGCTCCTGGAATCCGGAACTCTCACCGACTACTCGGGAGGGGATGAGATCGAGAGCGAATTGGCACGGGTCAAGGCCAAGAACACCGTAGATGATGAGATGGCCAGATTGAAGGCGGAGATGAATAAATGATCATCAGAATCCTGGGAGAGGGTCAGTTCCGCTTTGCTGACAGCCATCTGGGCGATCTGAATAAAATTGATAATCAGATAGTGGATCATGTGAAGAATGGCAATCAAGATGGCTTTTGCCAGGAGCTGGCCAGAATGATCACCATAGTAAAAGAGCTGGGGAAGCCCATAAGCGATGAGGAGGTCATTCCTTCGGACATCATAGTCCCACCCGCAGATCTCTCCTTCCATGAGGCAAGGAATATCTTCTGCAATGACGGTCTCATCGAGGGATGAAGACAGCGCCTGCGCTGCATCAAGCGGCAACTACAGGGAAGATGAAGAACCACGAGATAAAAACGGTCGAGCGACGATTTCTCTTCGCCATCCTCCTCACCTGCGCCATCCTCATAGTGGAGGCCATAGGCAGCTGGTGGACCGGCAGTCTGGCCCTGCTCTCAGATGCCGCTCATGTCTTCCTGGACATATTCGCCATCCTTCTCAGCTGGCTGGCCATCCGCCTCTCAACCATGCCGGCGGACGAGCGGTACAGCTACGGTTTTCACCGCTTTGAGGTGATAGCGTCCCTGGCCAATGGGCTGACGCTGGGATTCGTCTCCCTGGGGATATTGGTGGAGGCATACAAAAGGCTGCTAGAGCCGGCACCAGTGAAGGGGCTTGATCTTCTCTTGCTGGCAACCTTCGGGCTGATAGTGAACCTGATTGTGGCCTACATCCTGGGAGGCGGCCACCTCCACCACCATGATCACGGCTCCCATCACTCCGAGGATCTCAATATCAGGTCAGCGAGGCTCCATGTGCTGGGAGACGCTGCCGCCTCTCTGGGCGTCATAGTGGCAGGAATCATCATCTGGGTGACTGGTTGGACCCAGGCCGATCCCATAGCCAGCATCATCATCAGCCTGATAATATTCGCCAGCTCCTACCGGCTTATAAGGGACTCATTTCGCATCATGATGGAGGGTGTTCCAGCATGCATCAACCTCGAGGGTGTATCCCGGGCCATCGGCAGCGTTCCCGGTGTGCTCCAGGTCCATGACCTGCACGTCTGGGGGGTATGCTCTGCCCATGTCATACTCAGCGTCCATGCGGTGATCGAGGACCAGATGATCTCACAGGGGGAGACGATAATGGAGGAGATCAAAAGAATCCTGCGTGATCTCTTCGGAATAGAGCATACCACCATCCAGCTAGAGCATGAGAGCTGCGGACAGGGCAGCGAAGCCTTGCCTCTGGGCGGTGAGGGTAAAGATGGGGCAATGCAGAGGGAGAAGGCTGGGCCAGAGGATATGGTCAGAAAAAGCTGAGAGCTGGGGCTCTCAGGTCGGGGTCTGCTTTTCGGCTCTAACCAGCTTGTAGATCTTCCCGCTATCACCCGAGGGGCCCAGCACCTCTGATGTCAGGAGGTAGATCTCGCCCTCTCCGTCCCTCCCAAAGGCGCGAATGAACTCTCCAATCCTTCCGTCCGGACGGCCGGCTATCGATATCTCCTCCGCTTTCCAGAGACCTTCCTCTCCTGCTCCAGGCCGGGCCAGGTAGAGCCTGCCATCCCCCTGATCGAAGCTGCTGGACCAGTCGGCGAAAGAGGTAGCTGCCAACGAGATAAGTCAGATCCTGGCCCTCATACAGGTAGCCGCCCACGACCACGGTATGGTTGTCATGATCATACTCGATTATGGGATTAAGGAGCGGCTCCCCTTTAGCCCCTACCTCCGGGCAGCTGGCGGGCGAGTCGTTCGGGCTCTCCGGATCGAAGCAATGGGTCCCCTCCCGGATGTTCCAGCCGTAGTTTCCACCCTTTTCCACCAGGTCCACCTCCTCCCAGAGGTTCTGGCCGGCATCAGCCACGAATAAGCGCCCCTGTGAGTCAAAGGAGATGCCATAGGGATTTCTCATGCCCAGAATCCAGATCTCAGGGAGATAAGCGGAGTCGTTTAGGTATGGGTTGTCCGGGGGAATGGCGTAGCCGTCAGCCGCCGAATCCACATCGATTCTCAGAATCTTGCCATAGAAGCTTGAGGTATCCTGAGCGTTTCCTCCTTTGGAGTGGCCTGGCCCCTGATCATTTGCCCCGCCGCCATCGCCCAACGGCAGGTACAGATAGCCGTCCGGGCCGAAGGTGATGGCCCCGCCGTTATGGTTCATCTGGGGCTTGTCGATCTGGAAGACGATCCTCTCTGAGCTCATATCCACGGCATCGGGATCGTCCTCAGATACTGTGAAAAGAGACAGCCGGTTGGTGCAGCTGTAGCCTTCCGGAGCTCCCGCATGCAGGGGGGCGCTGTAGAATACGAATACCCGACCGTTCTCGACAAAATCGGGATGAAACGCCATCCCCAGCAGCCCCCGTTCATCGTAGCCTGGGGACAGATCGACCATCCGGTCGCGAAGATCCATGAAGGGGCTCTCCTGCATTAGCCCATCTTCATCGAAGACCTTGACTGTGCCCGTCTGATCGACGGCGAACATCCGGCCGTCGTCTGAGCTGATATACTGCACAGGCGCAGTCAGGCCGGAGGCTATCAGCTCCAGCCCTAAGGTGGGAGGACTCTCATTTTCCAGGGCAGAGATGGACGCCTCGCCTGCGCCGGTGGAGGGATCGGCCTCATTGCCAATGCAGCCTGTGATGCCGGCCAAAAGCATCAACAGAATCAGGGTGGTAGAAATTTTGTCAACTACCCCTCCCCTAAAGGGGAGAGGCTTGTCCCTGGAGGATTGAATGCT
>WOYI011461182.1_pt1 | contig 14877 bp, 11 predicted proteins | sample 6423411 | NCBI WGS metagenome assembly WOYI01 (sample SAMN13441803, study PRJNA592873) | oil field metagenome | biome: oil field; feature: oil-well bore; material: oil-contaminated soil; isolation source: oil-contaminated soil from oil-well borehole | place: Germany: Wietze | collected 2016-10-18 ...
ACCAGTCAGGAAGGTGAGGGTGAATCTGCTCTGCCCCTTTGGCAATAAGCCAGTTTCGTAGATTAGATCTCCTATTTGGGCCTGGCACGGACGCTGACCGGGGTTGTGCTCATCCTTGTCTCAGTGAGCGGCGGTTTAATTGTCGAAAAACTGGGATTTGAATTCATGTTCTGGCTGGCAGCAGCAACAACACTGGTTTCCGTTTTCTTATTCAATATGGTGAAAGATCAACCGCGCAATTTATCCAACAAACCCAAGCCTGTTGCAGCCAAAGTCACTGGTTCCGATCATTAAGAGGTATAAAGACAAGCCATCAAGTCTCCCATCTGTTTCGCTGGGGTTCAGGAACTTCCTGAGCCCCAGCCTTGTTCAAACCTTCGACAAGAATTACCATTCAACTGCTTTATGACGATAATAAACTTACTATACTAAGTAAATTTAACGGAAAGGTTCACAATATGTCTACAAAAATTGCTATCGTTATCGGCTCCCTACGAAAAGATGCCAACAGCAAACGCTTGGCTAAAGCTTTTGCTTCTCTATTTCCTAAAGATTACCAAATATTCACTCCTGAAATCGGCCATTTACCGCTCTACAACCAGGATTATGATAACTCTCCTGATGAACCCAGCTCTTATACTGATTTCCGGAAGGAAATCTCAAGTGCGGATGGTGTCATTTTTATTACCCCCGAACACAACCGCGGGTTACCTGCTGCTTTGAAAAATGCCATTGACGTCGCATCTCGCCCCTGGGGTCAAAGTGGCTGGAATGGCAAGCCTGCTGTTGTTATCAGCAACTCTAACGGTGTTATAGGCGGTTTCGGTGCCAACCATCAATTGCGCCAATCCCTGGTCTTCCTAAATATGCGCGTGCTTGCCCAACCCGAGGCTTACATTGGCCAAGTTCAGACCTTGGTGGACGCAGATGGCAAAATTCTGTCGGAAGACACGCAGAAATATTTCCAATCCATCGTGGATGCGTTCATACAACTAATCCAAGACTAATCCAACAATCATATTACCCCAATGAGCCGAAGCACCTTGCTTCGGCTTGATTTTTAAGCAAACCAAAGACTTCTTTTTCATTCTGGGGAATGACGTAGAAAGAATGGCATCGATAACCTCGATGTTCAAGCTAGCTTTCTTCAGCGATGCTCACCACGCTCAAGCAATCAAAAGGAGAGATTCTTGCCCCATACTAAACGCAATTACTTCGAAAACGACATCCCAGGCAGCCCAATCGCACCCCAAAGGTATAATATTCCCTATGCTACTGCAATTCACCCTCAACGGCGAGCCTTGTGAAGTTGAAGCCCGGCCTGGCGAAAAACTTTCCGACTTGCTGCGCCAACGCCTGGGGCTGACTGGCACAAAAGTGGGCTGCGGTGAGGGGCGCTGCGGTATTTGCACTGTATTGCTGGACGGTATACCGGTCCGTTCCTGCTTAAGCCCAGCTGAAAAGGCGGAAGGAAAATCAATCCTCACAGTTGAGGGTTTACGGAAAATTGCCCAAAAACTTGCCCGCCCCCAGCGCAAGCTGACTGAATACGAAAAACGCGGTGCCTTTGGAGAGAACCTGCACTTGCTTCACCCATTGCAGGAGGCTTTCATTCGCTATGGTGCCATCCAATGCGGTTTTTGTACACCGGGTCAGTTGATGCGCGCCTATGCCCTTTTGGAAGCCAACCCTAACCCCACAAGCGCAGAAATTCGGGCGGCTATGAATGAAGTATTGTGCCGCTGCGGTTCGTACGAGCTTATCGAAGGGGCCATCCAGGCAGCCGCGAAGGCCGTGCGCACAGGCACTGAAGTTGAGGACCCTGCTTTCTTTGAAAACTATTCCCAAGCATCTGCCAGGAGCACCGAAATTTACTCCCATGTCGGCCAGCCAGCTATCCGCCCGGATGCCTTGGCCAAGGTCTGCGGCTCGGCAATATTCAGTGATGATCTCAGCTTCCCCGGCATGCTTTACGCCCGGGTCTTGCGCGCCGGACTGCCTTCAGCAATCCTGCGGGCCATCGATACCAGCGCCGCTAAAGCTCTGCCGGGGGTAAAGGCCGTACTCACTGCTGCTGACCTGCCGGCTGCCAGGCATCACGGGCTTTATTACCAGGATTGGCCTGTGCTGGTTGGCCTGGACGATCGCATCCGCTATCAGGGTGATGCCCTGGCGCTGGTGGCCGCAGAAACACAGGCTATAGCTGACCAGGCGTTGACCCTCATAAAAGTTCAAATGGACGAAAGACCGGTTGTCAGCACTCCCCAACAAGCCTTGCGGCCGGGTGCTGAGAAGCTGCACGAGCACGGAAATTTGCTCAAGCACATCCAGGTGCGCAAAGGCTCTGTAGCTGAGGGCTTTACCGCTGCCGATGCAATTGTTGAACGCACCTACGCAACCCCTTTTGCTGAGCACTTCTTTATGGAGCCGGAGTGTTCCATAGCAGTACCCCTATTTGAGGGTGGAACGCGAGAATCTGGCTCCCAACCCCCAAGCAAATATGAGATTTACACGGGCTCACAAATCCCTTACGCTGACCGCCAGCAGGTGGCAGCAGCTCTTGGCTTGCCCGAAACTTCCGTGCGTGTGCGCGGCCAGCGCACCGGGGGCGGTTTTGGCGGCAAAGAGGATATTGCCGGCCAAATTCACGCTGCATTGCTTGCCCAGGCCACTGGCTGCCCGGTAAAGCTGCTTTTTACCCGCCGCGAAAGCCTGCTTGTGCACCCCAAGCGCCACGCCACAACCATCCGCGTCAAGCTTGGTGCGCATAGCGATGGTACTTTACTGGCTGCTGAAACCGAACTCTTCGGTGATACAGGTGCTTATGCTTCCCTGGGCGACAAAGTGATGACCCGTGCCACAACCCACTCAGCCGGGCCTTATATCATCCCAAACGTGAGTTCCGATTGTTACGCCACTTATACCAATAATCCTCCCGCGGGAGCTTTCCGCGGCTTTGGGGTTATGCAGGCATGTTTTGCCATTGAAAGCGCCATGGACGACCTGGCCGCGCACCTGGGCTTGGACCCCCTTGCCTTGCGCCTGAAGAATGCCCTGCGGGCCGGTTCTGAAACCAACACCGGGCAGTTGCTGGATGCGAGCGTGGGCCTGGTAGCCTGCCTTGAAGCCATCCAGGCAGAGTGGCAGCGTTTGGGCTTGCATGAGCCTTTCAAACCAGAAGCATTCAAGGAAGACGGAAGAGATTACATAAAGGTTTGGGGCTTGGCATGCGGGTATAAGAACACCGGCCTTGGGGTTGGGGCGGATGATTTTAGCGGCGCAGAAGTAAAATTGCTCCCGGGCGGTCGCTTGCAGGTGGGCACCGCGGCAGCTGAGATCGGGCAGGGGATGGTGGCCACACTGCAGATTATTGCTGCAGAAGTTCTGCATTTGCCGCTCTTTATGATCAATGTATTCGTCATGGATACCGACCTCACTCTCGATGGTGGCCCCACGACGGCTTCTCGGCAGACCTTTGTCTCCGGTAATGCCGTCCGCCTGGCCGCACTGGAGATGCGCGAGCGCTTATTCCGGAAAGCCGCCCAGCTCTGGGGCTTGGAATTGGACCAAGTTGCGCCAGGGGCCATTCAAATTGATCAGGGTGGGATTCACCACGGCTCAAGGACCCTGACCCTCGCGGAGCTCTATCAGCATCTCAATCCCGAGGAACGCAGTGCCAAACATATCTACCACGCTCCGGAAACTGAACGGGTGGAGGATGGGCACAAGATCCATATTGCTTTCAGTTTTGCTGCCCAGGCTGTTGAGCTGCGCATAGATAAAAGCAACGGCAATCTTAAAGTGCTGCGGGTGCTGACGGCTAATGATTCCGGCCGAGTGCTCAACCCGCTGGGTTACGAAGCCCAGGTGCAGGGTGGGGTGGTGATGGGGATTGGCGCCGGACTGATTGAAGAATTCAAGGTTGAAGAGGGCGTAATTTGGTCTGACAGGGCGGCGCGTTACCCAACCCCGCGTATGCAGGATACACCTGAGATGGTCAACCTGATCGTGGAAGAACCCATGCCAGAAGGTCCCTTTGGAGCGAAGGGCATTGGCGAGTTGGTGAGCATTCCTACACCGCCGGCCATCGCTAATGCGGTCTACCACGCAACAGGTCTGCGCGTAACCCACTTGCCTATCAGGCCAGCCGACTTGACTGAGTGGGTGCAAGGCAATCAGACTGACTGAAGAATTTTTCATTCCTAAAATTGTTTTTGAAATTTTAGCCTGCAGAAACATTTTCCTGACAAATTATTTTTTCTCGATGAAGGATTTTTACCCTGTAGTTCTTGGCGGCAGATCCTTTGGCATTGCCTCAGGGTGACAAGCTGCGAGAAGGCAGCGTGTAAACCGTTCCTGCAACATGACTGGGCAGGAATCTTCGTTGCCCCGTCCTTACGTCGGATAGCAATAGGAAATTAGATTAATTAAAGAGGCTGACAAAAAGTCAGCCTCGGAGAAAGTGCTTATTCCTAAGATTTATTAAGAATAATCATAAGGTTTATAAACCGCGCTCACCGCGGATGTAAGGCTCGCCAAGGGCGGCAGGTGCGCCAAGGCGTTTACGGCGTGCAGCGGATGAGCCCCAAACCAGGGCAATAATAGTCAACAAGTAAGGCGCCATCTGCAAAAAGAAGACCAGGTTGCGGTCATAAAAGAAGGGGTTTTTCATGCCCAGCAACATGGCAGGACCCTGCAAATCCAAAAGCAAACGCCGCAGCATTCCGAACAGGTAGCCACCGAGGGCGGCGCGGGTGGGGTTCCATTGAGCAAAAATGACCAACGCCACCGCGATCCAACCCTGGCCACTGGTGGTCAGGTGGCTGTACCAACCGGGAGAAATGGCGATGCTGATGGATGCGCCAGCCAGCCCGGCGAAACACCCACCGATAAAGGTGTAAAGATAACGCAGGCGATATACACTTACCCCCAGTGTATCTGCAGCATCCGGTTTTTCGCCAACGGCACGCAGGTGCAGGCCGGGTTTGGTTTTGAAAATGAAGAGCCAGGCAATCGGAATCAACAGGTAACCAAAATAGGTGAGCAAATTATGGTCGGTGAATAATATCTGCCCAAGATAGGGGATCTTCGAAAGAAGCGGCACTGTGAAGTTTGGGATGGTAGCGGTGGTCAGCCCGGTCAGGCCTTCACCCAGGACCAGGGCTATACCCGTTCCCAGGAAAGTAAGCGAGAGACCGCTAACCGTTTGGTCAGCCTGGAAGGAGATAGTCACCAGTCCGTGCAGAAGACTGAGTATGCCGCCAGCCAGGATGGCTGCTAGCAAACCCACCCAGGCATTGCCGGTGGTGTAAGCAATTTTGAAGCCAGCCATTGCCCCAAGCAGCATCATACCTTCGATGCCGAGGTTCTGGACGCCGGAACGTTCGGTGAAAATCTCACCAATCGCGGCGATGAGCAAAATCGTGCCGGTAGCGATTCCAGCGTGGAAGATGACGGTAAAGTTCATTCTGCCTCCTCAACCGCAGCGGATTTGGCTTGAACAATCTCACCGTTCTTGTCAGTACGGACCACGCGAATGGTATATTTGAGCAGTACATCACTGGAAATCACCAGGAAAAGGATGATTCCCTGGATGAGGAACGATACACCGGAAGGTTGAATCTCACGCCCCGCAACAATCAGCGCGCCAAAAAGAACCGAAACCAGGATGACCGCGAAGGGGTTTAATTTTGCCAGCCAGGCGATGATGACACCCGAGAAGCCATAATTGGTTGAGATGCGTTCCTGTAAACGGTGCACCACGCCACTCACCTCAGCCATACCTGCCAAACCAGCCAGCGCACCAGAGAACATAAAGACCAGCACGATATTGCGGGTGATGTTGAGGCCGGCATATTTGGCAGCTTTGGGGTTGTCACCGATCAAAGTGATCTTGTAGCCCCAGCGGCTCTTGTAGAGGATCAACCATACAATCACAGCGGCAATCAGGCCAAAGATAACGCCCAGATGTAAAGTGATGCCGGAGAAGCCCTTATATTGCTTGGCAAAATCAGATAATCTTGGCAGCCAGGCGATCTTTGGGAACATCTTGGTCATTTGGAAGCCAGCATCGCTGTACTTCCCAAAGATCCAGTAGTTATTCCAGAAGACGGCGATGTAGTTCAGCATCAGGGTGGTGATGACCTCGTTGATGTTGTATTTGGCACGCAGAATTCCGGGAATGAAGCCGTAGAGGGCGCCGCCTAACATTCCCATCAGCATCATCAGACCTAATACCAGCACTTTCGGGGTGGCCTCAAGGTCGACCATGGGCAGCAGAATCACCATGCTCGCGAAAAAAGCACCCATGTAAAACTGGCCTTCTGCGCCGATGTTCCAAAGTTTCATTTTAAAAGCAAACGCGCAGGCCAGGCCAATTAAGAGCAAAGGTGTCGCTTTGACGATCACATCAGAGACTGCTCCCCAGGAGCCAAAACTGGCAGTCCAGAAGAATGAATAGATGCGAATAGGGTCAGCACCGACGCTTAAAAGAATCAGACCGCTGAACACGAAAGCAAGCAGCACAGCGCCCACACTGGTAGCGGCAGGCAGCCACTTGGGGTAATCTTCAGTGCGTTTTTGGACGTCTAAACGGAGGCCCATTACTCAGCTCCCTGTTCATTGAGATCGGTTGGCTGGGTGCGAGTCTCCGCGGGAGGACAAGCTGGGTCACCCCTCAAAGAACCGATCATCATCAGCCCGATGGTGTTGATGTCAGCCTCTTTTTGATCCATAACCCCGACGATCTCGCCTTCGTACATTACGGCCACGCGGTCGGAGAGCGAAAGCAATTCTTCGAGGTCCTCCGAAACCAGCAAGATGGCGCTACCTTTTGAGCGTTCTTCAAGTAATAGGTCCAAAACGGCTTCGATCGCGCCAACGTCCAGCCCACGGGTCGGCTGCATGGCCACAATCAATCTTGGTTTGGACGAGAGCTCGCGCGCCAAAATCAGCTTCTGCAGGTTGCCGCCCGAAAGCTTGCGGGCTTGCGTTTCGATGCTTGGCGCTTGAATTTTGTATTGGTTTTTGAGTTCCTCAGCGTGTACGCCGGCCGCAGTGTAGTTGACCCGCCAGGCATTGCTGATAGGGGCGTGATCGTAGCTCTTCATGATCACGTTTTTTGTCAGAGAGAGATTAGGGGCGGTACCTACCCCAATGCGGTCTTCTGGTATGTGCGCTAGTCCTGCTGAGATAGAAGCCTGTGGGCTCTTGTTGGCAATTTCCTTGCCTTCGAGCAGGATGTGCCCGGTGCATTCCCTAAGACCGGTGATGACTTCAACCAGCTCCGACTGGCCGTTGCCAGCCACACCAGCGATACCCAAAATTTCGCCTTCCTTGAGGCAGAGGTTGACTTTGCGCAGCGCGGGCAAGTTCTTATTGTTCACCGCGGAAACCTCCTGCAGTTCCAGTACAACCTCACCGGGGGCCTGATCCTTCTTTTGCAGGTTAAAGATTACTTCGCGGCCTACCATCAGTGAAGCCAAAGCCTCACGGGTAATACCTTCCACTGAAATGCCTTCCGCGGTGGCCCGGCCCTTGCGTAAGATGGTCAATCGATCAGCGACCGCGCACACCTCGTTCAGTTTATGGCTGATAAAGATGACAGATTTGCCTTGCCTGGCCATACCGCGCAGGGTTTCGATCAGTTCGGCGGCTTCCTGGGGGGCCAGTACGGCCGTCGGTTCGTCCATAATAAGAATTTGCGCGCCGTGATAGAGAATTTTGAGGATCTCCACGCGCTGCTGTTCACCAACGCTGAGCTGCCATATTTGCGCGGTTGGGTCAATCTGGATGCCAAATTGTTCCGCAAGCTCCCTGACCTTCTGATCGTATTTTTTGATGTTGAGCACGAATTTAGGCTCGTCCAAACCGATCAGGATGTTTTCGGTGACGGTTTGATTGGGCACCAGCATAAAGTGTTGGTGTACCATGCCGATGCCGCTGGCAATTGCGTCCTTGGGTGAGCCAAAACTGACATGCTTGCCATTTACAATGATCGTGCCAGAATTTGGCTTGTAGAGCCCCATCAGCACATTCATCAGCGTACTTTTACCAGCGCCGTTCTCGCCAAGAAGCGCGTGGATTTCACCTTTGCGCAGGGTGAAGTTCACGTGGTCATTGGCCAAAACGCCAGGGAAGCGCAGCGTAATGTCTTTCATTTCGACCGCAAGGGCCTCGTTTGTAGTTTCCTGGAGGGTCATGGGCGGGATATTCCTAAGAATAGAAGGATGGCTCAGAGAGCCATCCTTCTATTAATATATGGTTCGGTTTAGAGATCTGGCAATTCAGCGGTGACGTTTTCGTTCCACCAGTACATGCAGGTCTTGCATTCGCTGCCAAATTGCTTGAAGCCATCGAGGTCAAGCTGTTCAAGGCTGACGCCATCAGCAAGCACTTGATTGCCCTTATTGTCGGTGATGGGGCCTTTGAAGACGTCGAACCGGGTGAATTCACCAGCCAGCATCTTGGCTATCAGATCCTTGACCATTTGAAGGTCTTCGGCAGGGAGTTCAGCCACACCGGGCTGCATTGTTTCGCCTTCCATGAAGCCGAGCAGACCCAAGCCACCGGAATCGCCATCAAAGTAATCCCAGGTGCCCTTCCAGGTGCCAGCGCGTGAGCCTTCTACGATTTTGCCGTAGATGGGGCCCCAGTTCCAGTACATGGAGGTGAGGCAAGTGGGCAGGGTGCAGTTGCCAGAATAGTCATAGGTAATGCCCCATTTGCCTTCAGGTGCAGCAATGGCGGGGGCGGGGGTGTCAGCACCGGTCATAACGATCTGAGCGCCGGCATCGAAGAGCGATTTGGCACCTTCCTGTTCGAGGATGGGATCGTGCCAGGTATTGATGAAGCGTACATCGATCTTGCATTCGGGGCAGGTTTTCTGAACGCCCAACGCGAAGGCATTGCCCAGGCGCAGTTCTTCAGGGATGGGGAAGGTGGCCATGTAACCAATCTTGGGGTTGCCATCTTTCATAGCACGGGAGCCAGCCAGTATGCCTGCAAAGTACTTGATGTCTTCCATGGCACCCATCAGGTTGCCAAAGTTTGCCTGGTTGGTCTTGTAACCAGAGACATGGATGAAGTCGATATCAGGGAATTCATTGGCGACGGTTTCGGTTGCATCCATGAAGCCAAATGAAGTGGTGAAGATCACATCAAAACCCTTGCGGGCGAGTGAACGGGTCACCTGTTCGGCGTCGGTGCCTTCCGCTACGTTTTCGACATAGGCGGTGTGGACGTCTTTGAGGTTGTCTTGGACCCACATGCGGCCTACATCATGCGACTGGGACCAGCCACCATCATCGTGGGGGCCAACATAGACCCAGGCGACATTGTAGCAACCTTCGATTGGGGCCGGAACCTGGTAAGTACCAACCGCTTCAGAGGCAGTGGCGGCCGAACAGTCTACGGCAGCAGGTGCAGCGGGTTCGGCTGGGGCAGCCGTGGGGGCAGGAGTCGCGGTTTGGCAGGCGGAAAGCAGCATAGCCAGCACCAAAACCAGACTGGTAATAAGGACGAGCTTGTTCTTCATCTTTCTCCTTCTTGTTAAGTAAAAATGGCTCTTCACTTGGTCGGATGGACTGCACAGTAAATCAACTGCGTTTGCCGTCCCAAACCAGTTCATGCTTAATTTTACTGCAAAGGACCTGATTAGGTGAATATTCGACCCTTAAATCTTGTGAAATAAATCCTGTGAAATAAGGGATTAGTTTGCCTGGGTGATTCGGAATGATTGGCCGTCAAGCGCGCGCATGGTGGCCAGAATGCCATCCAGATGGTCAAACTCATGCTGGATAAGCTCAGAGAGCGAACCTGAAAATGCAATTTTCTGGGGACGTAAGTGCCTGTCCTGGAAGGTGAGCAGACAATTTTTGAAGCGTTCCACATGCACCAATAAGCCTGGGAAGCACATGCAATCATCCCAAACAAGCATCTTTTCGCTGTCTGGAAAGGTGAGGGAGGGGTTAACGATGAGCATGGGCTCATCGGTGTGCATATAGAGCACGCGTTTTTGGATGCCAATCTGCGGCGCGGCGATGGCGCGGCCGGCCTGGTGCAAGCGGCGGTAATCAAGCAGGGTGTCGCGCAGATCCGTTTCGAGCTGGGGCAGCATGGCAGATTCTTCAGGTGCGAGAGATGTGCTGGCCTGGTAGAGCTGGGGGTCGCCGAGTAAGAGGATGGGCTGGATCATGGAACCTACAACCAATTCTAATCTTATTGTTGTGTTTTTATGAGCGGTCAAGAGAATATTTTTGAGCGGATCAAACTGCATCTCTAACATCCTTGAAGAGATTTTGCCTTTCTGAACCACATTTGGTAAGGAATTCCGCCTTCTGTTAGCAGAAATCTTTTACCAAGGAAAGAGCTAGTGTAAAATGCTCATAAGAGCGTAGAATAAGCTAAATGAAAAAACAGTCTCCTCCCACATCAAAGCAAGTTGCTGAAATAGCCAAGGTCTCCCAATCAACCGTTTCCCGGGTATTTAGCGGTATGGACGGCATCAGTGAGGCCACCAAAAAGCGGGTTTTCAGCACGGCTGAGAAGATTGGTTATCGCCCGAACGCGATTGCCAGAAGTTTGATTTTAAATCGTTCCAATTTAATTGCCATGGTGGCCCTGGGGGTTCAGAATCCTTATTACAACGTGGTAATCAATGAGGTCGCCTCGAGAATCCAGAAGATGAATCGAGAGCCCTTATTTTTCATTGCCGAGAAAGAAAAAGGGGTCGATCAGATCCTGGGCCAGGTGATGCAGTATCGGGTTGATGGAATCATTGTTCTTTCGGCGGAAATGTCGCCCGCAATGGCAGCCGAGTTTGAAAAAATTAAGACCCCCATGGTGATTTTTAACAAATTAACGCACATAGCCAATGTAAAAACGATTTGTTCGGACAACGAAAAAGCTGGGCGGGACGCGGCTGATCACCTCTTTAGCCGGGGCTATCGAGAACCTGTATTCGTAGGTTCTTCCACATTTCACATAACCAGCCTGACGCGTGAGAAAGGTTTCGTCAGTCGATTTGAAGAACTGGGATGTAAAGTTCAGATTTTGCAGCAGATCCCATATTCTTATCAAGCAGGAAAAGTGATTATTGAAGAACTTATCAAGAGCCAGACGCATTTTGATTCGATTTTTTGCGCCGCGGACCTGTTCGCCCTGGGAGCCATCGATCAATTAAGGAATTCATCCATTCGTGTACCTGAAGATGTTGGCATAATTGGGTTTGATAATATCGAATTCGCATCGTGGCCATCTTATCAACTGACCACATTCTCGCAACAAACCGAAACCATGCTGGATGCCTGTTTTGCCTACCTGGATACAAAACTGGAAGGGCATGAAAACGGCAGCGATATTCAACTATTCCCCTGTGAATTAATCCATAGAAAGACAACCTAAAAAAGAATTTATCCCAAAAAAGGGGATTATCACTTGACAGGGCAAGGATCGGGGATTAACATTTAGTTAAGCATACGTATGCATAACACTCAATTGGAGAAATGAGGATTTTGCCTGCATGATCCAAAATGTCTTGATCGTTGGATGTGGGACGATGGGCAGCGCTATCGGCGTCTGCGCGGCTGCGGCTGGCAACAAGGTTGTTTACTATGATAACGGCTCGGACTTCCCACAGAACATCAAAAACCGTACGAACGGACTCCTGGACGAACTGCTCTCTTATGATTTGATCCCGGCTTCCGATTTGGATGCCATAAAAGCGAGATTGGAATCCTGCGCAGACTTATGCGCTGCCGTGTCCCACGCGGACCTCATCATTGAGGCAATCTACGAAAACCTGGAAGCAAAGCAAAAATTATTTACGGAGCTGGATGCGTTTGCAGACCCCTCCATTCCAATCCTTAGCAACACTTCCGGATTAAGAATTACAGATATCAGCAGCCAAATGCGCTACCCTGAGCGGGCTTTAGCTGCTCATTTTTGGCTGCCAGCACATTTGATTCCCCTGGTGGAGATTGTTATTGGCGATAGAAGTTCACCTGAACTGGCAGAGCGCATCAAAGAAATACTGATGGGGTGGGGGAAGACGCCCGTGATCGTGAAAAAGGACTTGCCTGGTCAACTGGCCAACCGCATACTACAAGCAGTCATCCGGGAGGCGGTAAACATTGTTGAGACTGGCCTTGCCAGCCCAGAAGATGTTGATAAAGCTATTCAAATTGGTATGGCATTGCGCTTTCCGGTTTGGGGCCCCCTGGAGCATGTGGACGCAGTAGGTTTTGATATCTGCAAATCTGTACAAGACACTGTCTTACCGGAAATTTCAGATCGCAAGCAAGCTTCCCCACTTTTTGCTGAAATGATGACTGCCGGTCACTCAGGTGTAAAGAGTGGTGAAGGCTTTTATGACTGGACTACGAAAGATATCAACACGTTGGTTAAGAGGCGTAATGATTTCATTGTGTTCGCACTTAAACAGATTAAGCAAAGTCATTTATCTGCCGACCTCGAATTAAACAAGGAGTAAGCATGCCTGCGTACGAATTGCCCGAAAAGATGACTGCCTGTGTATTGACCCGCCCCGGCGAGTTTGAAATCCAGCACGATATTCCCGTTCCACAACCCGGTCCCGACGAAGTTTTGTGCAAAATCCGGGCTGTGGCAATCTGCGGGAGCGACCCTGAGATTATCCGGGGAGATTTAGCGGGTTCATGGCCCCCCAGCTATCCATTTATTGCCGGGCATGAATGGTCAGGGGAAGTGGCAGCGCTGGGTCCTGGCGTGGTGGAATTCAAGGTTGGTGATCGTGTGGCAGGTGAGGCCCATAAGGGCTGCGGCTATTGCGTGAATTGTAAACAAGGCCGATATACACTCTGCCTGAATTACGGAAAACCGGACACGGGCCATCGGCATTATGGTTTCACTACTTTTGGGGCTTACTGCCAATACCAGGTCTATTCAGTTAAAAGTGTCAACCACATGCCCGACAACGTAAGCTTCGAAGAAGGCTCGCTTTGTGATACGGCCAGTGTGTCTCTGCACGGAATTGACGTTTCGGGGATTACCTCCGGAGGCACATCCGTCGTTATCGGTCCAGGACCGATCGGCTTGTGCACGATGCGGCTTGCCAAGGCATTGGGTTCAGTGAGGGTGATTATGGTTGGCCGAGGTTCCAGATTGGAATCTGCTAAACGGCTTGGTGCCGATGAGATCGTGAATTTTATGGATGTTGAACCAATTGCAGCCGTCAGAGAACTGACTGGCGGGTTGGGGGTCGACCAGGTGTTTGAGTGTTCCGGAGCGCCAGGTACGCTTACGCAGGCTATCCGGATGGTCAAGAAAGGAGGCAGTATTTCACTGATTGGTGTTGCCAAGGATGGTGAAATGGAATCTGTTCCATATAAATACATCACCCACAACGAAATTGCTATCTTCGGTTCCCGAGCGAACCCCAATACCAGCGGACGTGTATTAGAAATGATGTCTTCTGGCACCTTGAACGTACGGGATTTTATTACCCACCGCTTTGCGCTTACCTCGTTTGCGCAAGCTTTAGAAACATTTGTGCAACGGAAAGAGAATGCCGTCAAGGTTGTAATCCTTCCGAATCAAAATTAGTCAAGGAGAGAAAATGAAGAAATTTATAGTCCTCTTATTAGCTGCAATGCTCGTCATAATGGCTGCTTGCAGCGCTGCTCCTGTACAGGCTCCCGCTGTGGAACCTACAGAGGTTGCCCAGCCCGCGGAAACGAAGTTGCCGGTTATCGGAGTTGCAATTTTTGATTACTCCAATAACTATGTCACCTATATTCGCAACTCCATCATGGCCGTCTCCGCCGGAAAAGCTGACATCCAGATGGCTGACGCACAAAACGATCAGGCCAAGCAAGTTGAACAAATCGATTTGCTGCTGAGCAAAGGTGTAGATGCCCTGGCTGTGAATGCGGTTGACCCCAAAGCTGCCGCGACGATCATCGCCAAAGCCAAAGCTGCCGATGTTCCTCTGATTTTCTTTAATCGCAGCCCATCCAAGGAAGACATGCTCAGTTACGACAAGGCCTGGTATGTGGGTACAACCCCGGAAGATTCTGGCCGCATGCAGGCTGAAATGGCAATGGATGCCTTCACGAAAGACCCCACCTTTGACAAAAATGGTGATGGGATCATGCAATATGTAATCCTGAAGGGAACTTTGGGCCATCCGGATGCTGAAGCCCGTACACAGGCAAACCAGGATACATTCGCCGCGGCAAATTTCAAGACTGAATTGCTTGATGTTCAACCAGGCGATTTCAAGACCCAGACTGCCAAAGACGTGACGGATGTTTGGATGGGAAAATTCGGCGACAAAATCGAAATGATCCTTGCCAACAACGACGCCATGCTGCTTGGTGCCATTGAAGCTGCCAAAGCTGAAGGCTACTTCGGCGGCGGCAAGAAAATGGGCGCTGTCGGTATCAATGCCTTACCTGAGATCCTGCCAAAAATTAAGGATGGTACCATTATCGGGTCGATCCTTTCCGACGCTTACTCAGAAGGGCTGAACATCTTCACCATGGCTTATAATGTAGCCACCGGAAAAGACGTTTATGAAGGTGTCACAATTGCACCTGATGACATGAAAGCTATCCGGGTACCATATGTGCCGATCTCCATTGACAATGTTCAAATTGCTGAGGAAATGTACGCCAAAGCACTGAAGAATTAAGTCTTGACCCAAAGACAAGGCGGAAAGTTTTGCTTTCCGCCTTGTCTGTTTCAGAAAGAATTTTATGGATAGTACACCTTACCTTCTCCAAATGAAGGGAATCAGGAAGGAATTTCCTGGTGTAAAAGCATTAACAGATGTTGACTTGAATGTTCAAGCTGGCTCGGTTGTGGCATTAGTCGGTGAGAATGGAGCTGGCAAGTCGA
>WOYI010817796.1_pt1 | contig 14850 bp, 12 predicted proteins | sample 6423411 | NCBI WGS metagenome assembly WOYI01 (sample SAMN13441803, study PRJNA592873) | oil field metagenome | biome: oil field; feature: oil-well bore; material: oil-contaminated soil; isolation source: oil-contaminated soil from oil-well borehole | place: Germany: Wietze | collected 2016-10-18 ...
CCGAGGTCATCGCCGCCGCGCCGAAGCTCAAGATCGTCGCCCGCGCCGGTGTCGGTCTGGACAACGTCGATGTCGCCGCGGCCACCGCGCGCGGCGTGCTGGTCGTGAACGCCCCGACCTCCAACATCCACAGCGCCGCCGAGCATGCCCTGGCGCTGCTGCTGTCGGCGGCCCGGCAGGTCCCGGCCGCGGACGCCACCCTGCGCGAACGCACCTGGAAGCGGTCGTCGTTCAACGGCACCGAGATCTTCGGCAAGACCGTCGGCGTGGTCGGCCTCGGCCGCATCGGCCAGCTGGTCGCCGCGCGGCTGGCCGCGTTCGGTACCCATGTGATCGCCTATGACCCCTACGTGTCCACGGCGCGGGCCGCCCAGATCGGCATCGAACTGGTCAGCCTGGATGAGCTGCTGGGCCGCGCGGATTTCATCTCGATGCACCTGCCCAAGACGAAGGAGACCGCCGGCCTGCTCGGTAAGGAGAACCTCGCCAAGACCAAGCCCGGCGTCATCATCGTCAACGCCGCCCGCGGCGGTCTGATCGACGAGCAGGCCCTGGCTGATGCCGTCAACAGCGGACATGTCCGCGCCGCCGGCCTCGACGTGTTCTCCACCGAGCCGTGCACCGACAGCCCGTTGTTCGATCTGCCCCAGGTTGTGGTCACCCCGCATCTGGGCGCTTCGACGGCCGAGGCCCAGGACCGGGCCGGCACCGATGTGGCCGCCAGCGTGAAGCTGGCGCTGGCCGGTGAGTTCGTGCCGGACGCCGTCAACGTCGGCGGCGGAGTCGTCGGCGAGGAGGTGGCGCCCTGGTTGGACCTGGTGCGCAAGCTCGGTCTGCTGGTGGGTGCGCTCTCCGATGCCGCTCCGGTGTCACTGGCCGTCCAGGTACGCGGTGAACTCGCCTCCGAAGACGTTGAGATTCTCCGGTTGTCGGCGCTGCGCGGCCTGTTCTCCGCGGTGGTGGACGAGCAGGTGACCTTCGTCAACGCGCCCGCGCTGGCCAAGGACCGCGGTGTGACCGCGGAGATCAGCACCGCCAGCGAGAGCCCCAACCACCGCAGCGTGGTGGACGTGCGCGCGGTGCACGCCGACGGCAGCTCGATCAACGTGGCGGGCACGCTGTCGGGTCCGCAGCTGGTGCAGAAGATCGTCCAGATCAACGGACGCAACCTCGACCTGCGCGCCGAGGGCCACAACCTGATCGTCAACTACACCGACCAGCCGGGCGCGCTCGGCAAGATCGGCACCCTGCTCGGCGGCGCAGACGTCAACATCCTGGCCGCCCAGATGAGCCAGGATGCCAGCGGCGACAGCGCCACCGTGATGCTGCGCCTGGATACCGATGTCCCCGAGGATGTGCGCGCCGCGATCGCCTCGGCGGTCGGCGCCACCACACTGGAAGTGGTCGACCTGTCATGAAGCTCGCAGTCATCGCCGGCGACGGCATCGGCCCGGAGGTCATCGACCAGGCCCTGCGGGTGCTGGACATGGTGCTGCCGGGCGTGGACCGCACCGAATACGACCTGGGCGCCCGGCGCTACCACGCGTCCGGGGAACTGCTCACCGAGGCGACGATCGAGGAACTGCGCGGCTATGACGCCATCCTGCTCGGCGCGATCGGCGATCCGTCGGTGCCCAGTGGGGTGTTGGAGCGCGGGCTGCTGCTGAAGCTGCGTTTCGCGCTGGATCATCACGTCAATCTGCGGCCCGGACGGCTCTATCCCGGTGTGAGCAGCCCACTCTCGGGTGTGACCGGCATCGATTTCGTCGTCGTCCGCGAGGGCACCGAGGGCCCGTATACCGGCAACGGTGGCGCCTTGCGGGTCGGGACACCACACGAGGTGGCCACCGAGGTCAGCGTGAACACCGCCTACGGTGTGGAGCGCGTGGTGCGTGACGCCTTCGCCAGGGCGCAAGCCCGCCGCAAGCATCTGACCTTGGTGCACAAGACCAATGTGCTGACCTTCGCGGGTAGCCTGTGGTCGCGGGTGGTGGCCGAGGTGGGCACCGAGTTCCCCGACGTCGAGGCCGCCTACCAGCACATCGACGCCGCGACCATCCACATGGTCACCGATCCGGGGCGTTTCGACGTCATCGTCACCGACAACCTGTTCGGCGACATCATCACCGACCTGTCGGCGGCGGTGTGCGGCGGCATCGGGCTGGCCGCCAGCGGCAATATCGATGCGACGCGGACCAATCCATCGATGTTCGAGCCGGTGCACGGCAGCGCACCCGATATCGCCGGACAAGGCATCGCCGATCCGACTGCCGCGGTGATGAGCGTCGCGCTACTGCTGGCGCACGTCGGTGAGACCGACGCCGCGGCCAAGGTGGACAAGGCGGTCGCCGAGCACCTGGCCACCCGGGGTGGGGCGAAGCTGTCGACCGGTGAGGTCGGCGATCGGATTCTGTCACTTCTGTAGACGGATGACCGGCGTCTGACCCGGCGATACCGGCCAGCTCGGCCCGGACCTCGGCGACGCCGTGCCCGAAATCCGGGAACGGCACCAGAAGGCAAAGGTCGTCGGGCTGTATCTGCAGTACGGGATCGTCGATGGCGAGCCGGGGACGGGGGATCAGACCGCAGCGAGTGCGTCCACGGTCGAAAGCGCCTGTGCCACACCGGACACGATCGATGCCAGCCGGACCGCCTCGAAGATTGCGGTGCGGTCCACGCCGGCGTCGCGCAACACCGTCTCGTGTGCTGACACGCAGTGACCGCAGCCGTTGACCGCCGAAACCGCGAGTGACCACAGCTCGAAATCTTCCTTCACCACACCGGGGTTGGCGATGATGTTCATCCGCAGCCCGGCCCGCAGATCGTCATAGCGGCCGTCGAGCTGGCCCTTGGTGCGGTAGAACACGTTGTTCATGCCCATGATCGCGGCCGCACCGAGTGCGGCGTTGTAGGCCTCCTCCGAGAGCACGTCGAGCGCATCCTCGGCGATCTCGCGAAGCAGCCGTTGTGATTTGGTGGCTGCCGCTGTGGCCACCAAGGCACCCCACAGCTGCTGCTCGTTGAGCTCGGTGGTGCGCACTATGGCGCCCAGGTTCAGCTTGAGATCCTTGGCGTACTCAGGCAGGGCATCCTTGACGCCGTCGATGCTCATGTGTGTCAGAGCGCCTCTGCCAGCAGTTCGCCGACATCGATCGTCGGATCACCTTTGCGCCAATTGCAGGCACACAGTTCGTCGGACTGCAGTGCGTCGAGCACCCGCAGTACCTCATCGACGTTGCGCCCGACAGAACCCGCCGTGACGGACACGAACTGGATCTCGTTGTTGGGATCGACGATGAACGTGGCGCGGTCCGCCACGCCATCGGCGTTGAGCACGCCGGTGGCTTGTACGAGTTCACGTTTGAGGTCCGACACCATCGGGAACGGCAGCTTCTTGAGCTCGTCATGCTGTGCCCGCCACTGGAAGTGCACGAACTCGTTGTCGACCGACACCCCGAGCACCTGGGCGTCGCGGTCCTCGAAATCCTCGTTGAGCTTGCCGAACGCGGCGATCTCGGTCGGGCAGACGAAGGTGAAATCCTTGGGCCAGAAGAATACGATTCGCCACTTGCCGTCGTGGTCGGAACTGGTGACGCGAGTGAAGTAATCGTCGGGCTGCTTGGCATCGACCTTGCTGAGGTCGCCACCGATCACCGCCGTCAGATCATACGCAGGGAACTGGTCGCCAATCGTGAGTAGGGGCATCGCTGCAACACTCCTTAATCTGGAATTAATCCAATGTATGAGGCCATTGTGCTGTCTGGATTGCGCGCAGACAACCTCTACCCGCGTGATGGTCACCACAACGAGTTGGGCGAGGGTGGGGTTGAAAAGTCGTTCGCCGGTGTGTTATTTAGCGCCGGGCTCGGCGGGCAGCGGGTCCGCAGGCACGAGCGGAATCGCGGCCAGCGGGCACAGCGCACACACCGCGAAAGCCACCGGGAAACCGGCGACCGCGATGAGCCCCCCGAACAATGGCGAACCGACCGCGGTGGCCAGATGCTGACTGGTGTTCTGGGTGCCCAGCGCGCGACCGCTCCAGAACGGGCCGGCGATCTCGGCGATCGAGGTGAACGCCAAACCGTTGTCGGACACCGTGACAACCGAGGCCACGATCATCAGCGCGATACTCACCGGCGAATCGAGCGCATCGGTCACCGCCAACAGCGCCATCGTCACCGCCGCGGCCGCAGCGATGGACCGGATGGGCCGCAGCCTCGACCCGACGAGGTCGGACCATCGACCCGCCGCGATCCGCCCACCCGCGCCGAGCACCTGCGCGACGGTGACAAGCGCGCCGGCCGAGGCGGCCGACCAGTCGCGGTCGGTCATCAGCCAGACCAGGGTGAAGGTCCACATGAACCCCTGTGGGATCACCAGCAGGACAGACACCACGTGGATGCGCCACAGGATGGAGGACCCGCGGTAGGGATTGGCGAGATGCTCCGGCGGCGCGTCGGCGCGGGTCGGGCGGGGCGGGTCGAGCACGCCGACCGCGCAGATGATCGCCGACAGCACGCACACCACCGCCGGGAACAGCAGCGCGGTAGCCACGCCGTGGCTCTCGGCGACAGGCGGAATCACCAGAGCACCCAGGCCCACGCCCAGCGGTGTCGCGGTCTGGCGGATTCCCATGGCCAGGCCCCGCTGTTCGGGTGGGAACCAACCCACCACCACACGCCCGCTCGCCGAATTGCTGCTGGCCGCCGCCATCCCGCCGAGCAGCAGGAACGCCCCGACGGCCGGCAGTGAGTCCGCCGACGCCGCGCCGAATGCGAACGCCGCGGTCATGGCCGAGCCGATGGTCAGCACGATCCGTTCGCCGACCCGGTCGACCAGCCATCCCCAGGCGATCAGTGTCAGCACCAGGCCGAAGCTCGGCATCGCCGAGAGCAACCCGGCCGCGGCGAGATCGACGCCACGTTCACTGTGCAGAGTGGGAATGAGAAACGCCGCACCGTTGATGAAGACGTTGGCGCAGGTGGTCGCGGTGAGCGCGATCACCAGCATCGACCAGCGTCGTGCGGTGCTGATCGATGCCGTGGACATGACGCCATCGTGCCATGACCATCTCATGATATTGAACTCGTATCTCAATATATGGACGCATGGACTCAGGTGGTCTGACCGGCGCGGGTCCTGTATGCCCGGCCATCGGCCCTCACTAGGCTGGTCGAATGCGCCTCGGTCGAATCGCCAGTCCAGACGGGGTCGCCTTCGTGGTCATCGAGGGTGACTCGAATTCCGATGCGGTCTGTCGCGAGATCGCCGAACAGTACTTGTCGCGCAACCCCACCTTCACCGGCCGCAGCTGGCCGCTGGCCGATGTGCGGTTGCTGGCCCCCATCCTGGCCAGCAAGGTGGTCTGCATGGGCAAGAACTACGCGGCTCACGCCCTCGAAATGGGTGGCGAAGCTCCCGAGGATCCGGTGATCTTCCTCAAGCCCAACACCGCCATCATCGGACCCAATGTCGCCATCCAGCTGCCCGCCGATGCGCACCCGGTGCACCACGAGGGCGAGCTGGTGGCCGTCATCGAACGGCCCTGCAAGGATGTGCCCGCCGCGAAGGCTGCCGACTACATCCTCGGCTACACCATCGCCAATGACGTGTCCGCGCGTGATCAGCAGCGCAAGGACGGGCAGTGGATGCGGGCCAAGGGCCACGACACCTTCTGCCCGGTGGGTCCCTGGATCGAGACCGCCGTCGATCCGTCCGAGCTCGACCTGCGCACCGAGGTCATCCGGCCCACCGACGACGGTTCGGTCGGCGAGATCGAGGTACGCCAGAACAGCAACACTGCACTGTTGCTGCACAGCGTCGGCGAGATCATCGAGTGGGTGTCCGCGGTCATGACACTGCTACCCGGAGATCTCATCCTGACCGGTACACCCGAGGGTGTCGGCCCGATCGAGGACGGCGACATCGTCAGCATCACCATCGAGGGTATCGGCACACTCTCGAATACCGTTGTGCGCAAGCAGAAATAGAGGTACCTCGTGTCCGATGTCAGAGTACGTTTCTGCCCCTCGCCGACGGGCACCCCGCATGTCGGGCTGATGCGCACCGCGCTGTTCAACTGGGCCTACGCCCGGCACACCGGTGGCGCCTTCGTGTTCCGCATCGAGGACACCGACGCCGCCCGGGACAGCCAGGAGAGCTACGACGCGATCCTGGATGCGCTGCGCTGGCTGAGTCTGGACTGGGATGAGGGGCCAGAGATCGGCGGCCCCTTCGAGCCCTACCGGCAGTCGCAGCGCTCCGATCTCTACCGCGACGTGATCGCCAAACTGCTCGCCGCGGGCGAGGTCTATGAGGCGTATTCCACGCCCGAAGAGGTGGAGGCCCGGCACCTCGCAGCCGGACGAAATCCCAAACTGGGCTACGACAATCACGACCGCGATCTCACCGACGAGCAGCGCGCGGCTTTCACGGCAGAGGGTCGTAAGCCGGTGCTGCGGCTGCGGATGCCCGACGAGGATCTGTCCTGGACCGATCTTGTGCGTGGTCCGACGACCTTCGCGGCCGGGGTGGTTCCCGATTTCGCAGTCACCCGCGCCAGCGGAGATCCGCTGTACACCTTGGTCAATCCGGTCGACGACGCGCTGATGAAGATCACCCATGTGCTGCGCGGAGAGGACCTCCTGCCGTCCACCCCGCGACAGATCGCGCTGTACCAGGCGTTGATCCGGATCGGTATCGCCGACAGCATCCCTGAATTCGGCCACCTGCCAAGCGTTCTCGGAGACGGCAACAAGAAGCTGTCCAAGCGAGACCCGCAGTCCAACCTGTTCCTGCACCGCGACCGGGGGTTCATCCCGGAGGGTCTGCTGAACTACCTGGCGCTTCTGGGCTGGGGAATCGCCGACGATCACGACCTGTTCACCCTCGATGAAATGGTGGCCGCCTTCGACGTCGTCAACGTCAACTCCAATCCGGCCCGGTTCGACCAGAAGAAGGCCGATGCCATCAACGCCGAACACATCCGGCTGTTGGCGCCCGACGATTTCACCGCGCGGCTGCGGGCCTATCTGGACGCTCACGGTCGGGACACCGATCTCGACGATGCCGGCTTCGCGCAGGCAGCTGCGCTCGTGCAGACCCGCATCGTCGTTCTCGGGGATGCCTGGGATCTGTTGAAGTTCTTCAACGATGACGCCTACGAGCTCGATGAGAAGTCGGCGGCCAAGGAACTCAAGGCAGAGGCCGCTCCGGTGCTGGACGCCGCGCTGGTGGCGCTCGACGGTGCGCCCGAGTGGACCACAACCTCGATCGAGGCCGCGCTGAAGACGGCGCTGCTGGACGGCCTGGAGCTCAAACCCCGGAAGGCCTTCGGCCCGATTCGGGTGGCCGTCACCGGGGCGACGATCAGCCCGCCGCTGTTCGAGTCGATGGAGCTGCTCGGGCGTGAGCGCAGCCTGGCCCGGCTGCGCGCTGCCAAGGCCCGGGTGTGAAAACGGCTCCGAATCTTTGATAGTCTGCTCGTCGGCCCGAAAAGCACAGCGGAGAATTCCTCCGCGGCGCTGATTGGGCTAAACGATGCCCTGACCTGCAGTGATGGGCATCAAATGGGGTATGGTGTAATTGGCAACACTAGGGATTCTGATTCCCTCATTCTAGGTTCGAGTCCTGGTACCCCAGCGGTGATGAGCGCTCCCGCGAAGAGCGTTCAAGCACAACGGTAATCAAGCACAACGGTGATTAGGTCTGCATACGCTCCTGAGCTATGCTGGCTCACCGGAAGTTCTAGCCCCCGTCGTCTAGCGGCCTAGGACGCCGCCCTCTCACGGCGGTAGCGTGGGTTCGAATCCCATCGGGGGTACAGAGGAAGTCCCGGGAGAAATCCTGGGATGGTCACGGAAAGTCCCGCGGCATGGGCGTGCTACAGCCGCCGGGTAAGTGCTTCGGATGCGGCCAGCAGATCGGCGGCCCAACGCGCCCCGGGCCGGCGGCCCATCCGGTCGATCGGTCCCGACACCGATACTGCGGCAATCACCGAGCCGTGGGTGTCGCGCACCGGCGCCGATACGCTTGCCACACCGGACTCGCGTTCGGCAGCGCTTTGCGCCCATCCCCGTTTGCGCACCTCGGCGAGTGTGCGTTCGGTGAACTTGGCCGTCGCGAGCACCGCCTGCTGGGTTCCGGTATCGCTGTAGGCCAGTAGGACTTTGGCGCCTGAGCCGGCCGTCATCGGCAGCCGGGTACCGATGGGGACGGTGTCACGCAGCCCCGCCGGAGGCTCCAGCGCCGCGACGCATACCCGTGCGGTGCCCTCCCGGCGATAGAGCTGGACGCTCTCGCCGGTGAGTTCCCGCAGCCGCGGCAGCACTACGGCGCCCGCGGCCAGCAGTGGATCGTTGACCTGGCCGGCCAACTCGGTCAGCGCCGGGCCCAGCCGCCAGCGTCCGTCGCCGTCGCGGGCCAGCAGGCGGTGCACCTCCAGACCTGCGGCAAGCCGATGTGCGGTGGCGCGCGGCAGCCCGGTGCGCTCACACAGTTCGGCCAGACCACACGGTGACTCGGCCACCGTATGAAGGACGCCCACCGCTTTGTCGAGGACGCCGATGCCGCTATCCTGTCTCACAGGGAGATACTAGCGTCCCGTATCGTGAGATTGCCAGCCCGTCACGGCAGGACGCCCGAGGTGAATAGAGATGTCCATGGACCAGTACAAGCCCAGAACTCTGGCCGAGAAGGTGTGGGAGGACCACATCGTGGCCCGCGGCCCCGGCGAGGGCGCGGCCCGGGAACCCGACCTGATCTACATCGATCTGCACCTCGTGCATGAGGTCACCAGCCCGCAGGCCTTCGACGGACTGCGGCTGGCCGGACGGCCGGTGCGCCGGCCGGATCTGACCATCGCCACCGAGGATCACAATGTGCCCACGGTGGACATCGACAAGCCGATCGCCGATCCGGTCTCGCGCACCCAGGTGGACACCCTGCGCCGCAACTGCGAGGAATTCGGTATCCGCTTGCACCCGATGGGCGATGCCGAGCAGGGCATCGTGCACATCATCGGTCCCCAGTTGGGTCTGACGCAGCCGGGCATGACGGTGGTCTGTGGTGACAGCCACACGTCGACCCATGGCGCGTTCGGTTCGATCGCGATGGGCATCGGCACATCTGAGGTCGAGCACGTGATGGCGACTCAGACTCTTTCGCTCAAACCGTTCAAGACGATGGCGGTCAACGTCGACGGTGAACTGCCCGACGGGGTCAGTGCCAAGGACATCATTCTGGCGGTGATCGCCAAGATCGGGACCGGTGGCGGCCAGGGGCACGTCATCGAATACCGGGGCAGCGCCATCGAATCGTTGTCGATGGAAGGCCGGATGACGGTCTGCAACATGAGCATCGAGGCCGGTGCGCGCGCCGGCATGGTGGCTCCCGATGCCAGCACATTCGAGTTCCTCAAGGGCCGCCCGCACGCCCCGACCGGCGCGGACTGGGATGCCGCAGTGCAGGCCTGGAGCCTGTTGCGCACCGATGAGGGTGCCGAATTCGACACCGAGGTCTACGTCGACGCCGCGACGCTGAGCCCATTCGTCACGTGGGGCACCAACCCCGGACAGGGTGTGCCGCTTTCGGCGGCGGTACCCGACCCCGAGATGATGCTCGACGACGACGCGAAGCAGGCTGCGGAGAAAGCGTTGACCTATATGGATCTTCGCGCCGGGACCCCCATGCGCGATATCCCAGTGGACACGGTGTTCGTCGGCTCCTGCACCAATGGGCGCATCGAGGACCTGCGGGTGGTCGCCGAGATCCTGGACGGCCGCAAGCTCGCCGACGGGGTGCGGATGCTGGTGGTACCCGGTTCCATGCGAGTGCGTCAGCAAGCCGAATCCGAAGGTCTGGGAGCGATCTTCACCGCCGCGGGAGCGGAATGGCGGCAGGCTGGGTGCTCGATGTGCCTGGGGATGAACCCCGATCAGCTCGCCCCCGGCGAGCGCTGCGCGTCGACGTCGAACCGCAATTTCGAAGGCCGACAGGGCAAGGGCGGCCGTACCCACCTGGTGTCACCCGCTGTGGCTGCGGCCACAGCGGTACGCGGCACACTGTCTTCCCCAGCCGATCTGTCTTCCCCAGCTGATCTGTCTTCCCCAGCCGATCTGGGACCCGTCGTTGCCGGCCAGTCGGCCTCGAACCGCTAGGAGTAGCAGGACATGCAGGCTTTTCGCACCCACACCGGAATCGGCGTGCCGCTGCGCCGTTCCAATGTCGACACCGATCAAATCATCCCGGCTGTCTACTTGAAGCGGGTCACCCGAACGGGTTTCGAGGATGGTTTGTTCGCGGCATGGCGCAATGATCCGTCCTTCATTCTGAATCTGGCGCCCTTCGACAAGGGGTCGGTATTGGTTGCCGGCCCCGATTTCGGCACCGGTTCATCGCGCGAACACGCCGTCTGGGCGCTCATGGACTACGGATTCCGGGTCGTCATTTCGCCCCGGTTCGCCGATATCTTCCGGAGCAATGCGGGCAAGGCGGGTCTTGTGGCGGCCGAAGTATCCCAAGATGATGTGGAACTTCTCTGGAAGCTGATCGAGCAGAATCCGGGCCTGGAAATCACTGTGAATCTTCAAGATCGGACCATCGCCGCCGGAACGGTCCTGCTGCCGTTCACGATTGATGACTACACCGCCTGGCGGCTACTCGAAGGACTCGATGATATAGGCCTTACGCTGCGGAAAAGAGATGAGATCCTGGCCTATGAACAGCGTCGTCCGAGCTTCAAACCGCGGACACTGCCGGCCTGATTCGGGGGTCCGGCGGGCCCCAAATATGGCCCTGTAAGCCCATTCTCGGACGTCGGTACCACTACCTATGTGGGCCAACCGGATTGCCGAAACTAACTCTCAGTCACGTTTGAAACTGCGCGTGGCTCTTGGAAATATGCAGCAAATAGGTTTACCGTGTCCTCTAGTCGGTCCAAGATGGACCACTGACTTCGGAGGGTTTGCATGAACAAAGCAGAGCTCATCGACGTACTCACAACCAAGTTGGGCACCGATCGTCGACAGGCTACTGCCGCGGTTGAGAACATCGTCGACACCATCGTGCGTGCCGTGCACAAGGGCGAGAGCGTCACCATCACCGGATTCGGTGTCTTCGAGCAGCGTCGCCGCGCCGCCCGCGTTGCACGTAACCCGCGCACCGGTGAGACCGTGAAGGTCAAGCCGACGTCGGTTCCGGCATTCCGCCCGGGCGCACAGTTCAAGGCGGTTGTCTCTGGCGCGCAGCGTCTCCCGGCGGAGGGCCCAGCCGTTAAGCGTGGTGTGGTAGCGGCTCCGGCCAAGCGCACCGCCGCCAAGAGGGCCGCTCCGGCCAAGAGGGCTCCGGCTGCCAAGAAGGCCCCTCCGGCGAAGAAGGCTGTGGTCAAGAGGGCCGCTCCGGCTGCCAAGAAGGCCGCCCCGGTCAAGAAGGCTGTGGTCAAGAGGGCTGCCCCGGCTGCCAGGAAGGCCGCTCCGGTCAAGAAGGCTCCGGCCAAGAAGGCTCCGGTCAAGAAGGTTGTCGCGAAGGCTCCGGCCAAGAAGGTTGTTGCGAAGGCTCCGGCCAAGAAGGCTCCGGTCAAGCGCAGCCGCAAGTGATTTCCGGCTGAAACCGCAAAAGCGCCCCAGAACCGATGTGCTGGGGCGCTTCTGCGTGTGCCGACGGGCGGGAGCGAAGCGACTGGGGGATCTAATCAGGCCCAGTTCAGGATGGCCAGCGGACTGCCGATATGGTCGGCGGCGATCAACCGGCCGCCGGCCGATGACAGCACCCAGGTGCTGCCCTTGCGGTTGCGTGACTTGTCCGGACGCACACCATCGTGTGCACACCACCACGCGATCAGATCGGGAATCACTGCGCCCTGGGTGCAGATGACCGGTGTCGCATCGCTTGACCTGGAGGCGATCTCCAGAACGCGGGCGCGGGCGGTCTTCTTGTCGTCGGCGTATGCCTCTTCGGTGAGGGCGGCTTCGATATCGATGGCCACGCCGAGTTCCTGTGCTAGCGGTTCCAGCGTCTGCTGACAGCGCACCCGCGGTGCGGCGTGCAAATGGGTCACGCCGAAGGTAAGCAGTTGGCCCACCAGCGATTCGGCCTGCGCGCGACCATGTTTGTCCAGCGGTCGTTTGCGGTCCTCACCCTTGTATATGGACCTGGATCCGGCCCGCGCATGCCGCACGATAATCGTCGACTGGGTATCGGCGGGCGCTTTGGCGAAGCGTCGCAGCACTTTGCGGTCCTGCGGATACTGCAGCCGCTTCATCGCCTCCTTGGGAGGCAGCCAGAGCAACTGATCGACCTCTTCGTTGGCGCGGAACTCGCCGTCGCCCGCACCGGCGGCCCAGTACACGACCCGCTTGGTGGCGCCGTCCACCGGATAACTGATCACGGCGAGCCGCCGCCCGAGCCGACTCTGAAAGCCGGTCTCCTCACCGATCTCCCGGACCGCGGTGGCCGGCTGGGTCTCTCCGGGATCGACCTTGCCCTTGGGTAGCGACCAGTCGTCATAGCGCGGTCTGTGCACGATGGCGACCTCGGTGTGTCCCGCATGTTGCCGCCACAACACCGCTCCGGCGGCGTGCACCGTCTTCACCTCCTGGCGGGACGAACTGTCCGACACATCAACTCCTAGGTGTTGTCAGGGGCCGACAGGTCGATGGATCTATGGTGATCGGTGCTTCGCCATCAAGGCGACCTGATGGTCGCGCACCGTCTGGCCGGGGAGCGGTAGCGCTGTCCATCGACCATCCGTCTGGAGTTCCCAGCACCTGGTCGCCGGATCCATGGTGGACTCGAGCATCTCGTCCAGTTGGGCGGTGAGCCGCGGATCCTTGACCTGTGCCATGACTTCCACTCGGCGGTCCAGATTACGATGCATCATGTCCGCGCTGCCGATCCAGAACTCCTTGATGGCGCGGAAGTGAATAATTCGGGAGTGTTCCAGGAACCGGCCGAGAATCGATCGCACCACGATGTTCTCGGACAACCCGGCCTGACCGGGACGTAGCGCGCAGATCCCGCGCACCAACACCTCCACCCGCACCCCGGCCGCCGACGCCCGGTACAGCGCATCGATCACCTGCTCGTCGACCAGAGCGTTGGCCTTGAGCCGGATTCGCCCCTGCCCGTTCTTCTGGTGCGCGGCGGTCTCCTGCTCGATGCGCCCAATGATGCCCTTGCGCACGCTGTGTGGAGCGACCAGCAGATTGCGGTAGGAGACCTTGCGCGAGTACCCGGTCAGCGAGTTGAACAGATCGGTCAGGTCGGCCCCGATATCGGGCGACGCGGTCAGCAGGCCCACATCTTCATACAGTCGCGCGGTTTTCGGGTTGTAGTTGCCGGTGCCGATGTGGCAGTACCGCCGGATGGTCGAGCCCTCGCGGCGAACCACCAGACATGTCTTGCAGTGCGTCTTCAGACCGATAAGCCCGTAGACCACGTGCACACCGGCCTGTTCCAGAGCACGTGCCCATTTGATGTTGGCCTGCTCGTCGAAGCGCGCCTTGATTTCCACCAGCGCGACGACCTGCTTGCCTGCCTCCGCGGCGTCGATGAGCGCGTTGACAATCGGCGAGTCACCGGAGGTGCGGTACAGAGTCTGCTTGATGGCCAGCACGTTCGGGTCCGCCGCGGCCTGCTCGATGAAACGCTGCACCGTCGTGGAGAACGAATCGTAGGGGTGGTGCACCAGCACGTCCCCGTCGCGCAGGGTCGAGAAGATGCTCTTGGGTGTCTCGCGTTCGCCGAACGCGGCCGGGGTGGCGGGCACGAAGGGACAGTCCTTGAGGTCGGGCCGGTCTGCGCCGTAGATCTGCCACAGTGACGAAAGGTCCAGCAGGCCGGGCACCTCGATGACATCGCCGGGATGGACGTCGAGCTCACGCAACAGCAGCTCGAGCATGTTCTCGGTCATATCGTCGGCGACCTCAAGGCGCACCGGGGAACCGAACCGCCGGCGGGCCAATTCACGTTCCAGCGCCTTCAGCAGATCCTCGTCGCGGTCCTCGGCCACCTCGAAGTCGGCATTGCGGGTGATCCGGAACGCGTGCTGCTCGACGATCTCCAGCCCGGGGAACAGCACCGACAGGAAAGCGCCGATCAGCTCCTCCAACGGAAGGAAACGGAGCGGGCCCGCGACACCGTCCTCGCTCTCGCGCCTGGGGAGCTCCACGAAGCGGTCGACGTTGTCGGGCACTTTGATTCGGGCGAAGTGCTGGGTGCGGTCATCGGGCTGGCGCACCGTGATCGCCAGATTCAGGCTCAGCCCACTGACGAACGGGAACGGATGAGCCGGGTCCACCGCCAGCGGTGTCAACACCGGGAACACCTGCTCATGGAAGTAGGTCGACAGCGCCGCGTGTTCGCCGGCGTCCAGATCCGCCCAGCTGACGATCAGGATGCCCTTCTCGGCGAGCGCGGGTCGTACCGAGTCCAGGAACACCTGGGCGTGCCGGCTGGAGACCTGCTGGGTGCGCTCGCCGATGCGGCGCAACTGTTCCCGCGGGGACAGACCATCGGCCGAACGCACCGACAATCCCATCTCGTCGCGGCGCTTCAGGCCGGCGACCCGCACCATGTAGAACTCGTCGAGATTGGAGGAGAAGATGGCCAGGAACTTGGCCCGCTCCAATAACGGCAATGAGGTGTCGGCGGCCAGGGCGAGGACCCTGGCGTTGAAATCCAGCCAGCTCAGCTCGCGATTGAGATAGCGGTCCTCGCGAAGCGCGTCATCGACGGCCGCCGTGGTCTCGGCCGGTGGCGCATCGGGTGCGGAGTCCACGGCTTCCGTCGCCGTCCATTCGGTGTCGGCAGTCATTGTCTCGGCGTCGGTCATCCCCCGATCATTGCCTATCC
>WOYI010556826.1_pt5 | contig 14848 bp, 14 predicted proteins | sample 6423411 | NCBI WGS metagenome assembly WOYI01 (sample SAMN13441803, study PRJNA592873) | oil field metagenome | biome: oil field; feature: oil-well bore; material: oil-contaminated soil; isolation source: oil-contaminated soil from oil-well borehole | place: Germany: Wietze | collected 2016-10-18 ...
GCGTTCCAGAGCGTCGTGTCCGACACGATCGGCACCATGAGCAGCACGCCGGTGACGAAGGTGAAGACGAAGCCGGAAAGCAGCGGAATCCACCAGGTCACCCGGCCCCGCGCGAGAGAGCGCCAAGAGAGGTACGCGGTCAGCAGCCAGCCGATCGCGAGGATCAGCGCAGCGGCGATCCCCCACGGCCGGCCGGCGGTCGGATCCGCGAGTTCACCGTCGATACCGACAAGACCGAGCACGGTCGTCACATAGGACTGGTAGTCGATCATGCTCGGGATGCTGGTCACCACGTTCACGAGGCCGTAGACCAGCAGCGCGATCGTCGCGACCCGATCGACGAGTCGTCCGCGCGGGATCGGTCCCGCCGCGGGCCCGGCCGGAGGCGTCTTCGTCGCCAATGAGGGCGAGTCGGCCGGCACGGCTCCGTTGAGGGCGTCGGGATCGCGTCCCGCCTCCAGCAGCCGGCTCTGGTCGGGCTGCTTGATGCGGGCGCGCTGCTCCTCGGGGGTCGCGTACTCGCCATATTGCGGCCTGGGTCGCAATTCATCGGCACCGTGCGGCCTGGGTCGCAATTCATCGGCACCGTGCGGCCTGGGTCGCAATTCATCGGCACCGTGCGGCCTGGGTCGATCTGAAGGCTCGCTCATGCTGTGGCCCGTCCGCCGAGCGCCCGATCGTCTCGCCGGCCCTCGGCATCCTGTCTCAGTTCCTTCGGCAGCGAGAACATCAGATCCTCCTGCGCGGTCTTGACTTCTTCGACGTCGCGGTAGCCGGCGCCGAACAGATCGGCGAGCACTTCCTGCACGAGCACTTCGGGCACTGAGGCGCCGCTGGTCACACCGACCGTCTCGACGCCGTCGAGCCATTCCTGTCTGACCTCATCGGCGTAGTCGACGCGGTATGCGGCCTTCGCCCCGTACTCGAGAGCCACCTCGACGAGGCGCACGCTGTTGGACGAGTTCGCCGAGCCCACCACGATCACCAGATCGGCATCCTTCGCGACCTTCTTGATCGCCACCTGCCGGTTCTGGGTCGCATAGCAGATGTCGTCGGAGGGCGGGTCCTGCAGCTGCGGGAAGCGCTCGCGCAGCCGGCGCACCGTCTCCATGGTCTCGTCGACCGACAGGGTGGTCTGCGACAGCCAGACGACCTTGGACGGGTCGCGCACCTCGACGTTGTCGGCGTGTTCGGGAGAGTTCACGATCGTGACGTGCGCGGGCGCCTCGCCCGCGGTGCCCTCGATCTCTTCGTGGCCCTCGTGGCCGATCAGCAGGATCTCGAAGTCGTCGCGTGCGAAGCGGACGGCCTCGCGGTGCACCTTGGTCACCAGCGGGCACGTCGCATCGATCGCCTGCAGATGACGATCGGATGCCGCCGCCACGACCGCCGGCGAGACGCCATGGGCGCTGAAGACGACGTGCGCGCCTTCGGGCACTTCGTCGACCTCGTCGACGAAGACGGCTCCGGCCGCTTCGAGTTCGGTCACCACATGGATGTTGTGCACGATCTGCTTGCGCACGTAGACCGGCGCACCGAAGCGCTCGAGCGCCTTCTCGACCGCGATCACCGCACGGTCCACGCCCGCGCAGTAGCCCCGCGGTGCGGCCAGCAGGACCTTCTTCTGTCCGGAGACGGGGATATCCTGGAGGCGCTCGCGCCGCCGCGGAATGCGGGGAACGGGCATACGGACGGCCGATGTGCTCACACCCCGAGTCTACGGGGGCGGTCTGTGCACAGGCCGTGCAGTCCACGGCCCGCGGATTGTGCGGGTGCGCCCAGAACACCCGACTCGGAAGGACCGCATGACCTCGTTCCAGGCGGATCCCGTGCCCGGCCAGCCCCCGCCGGCCGACTCGGTGCGCCCGCGCGAGTCGACCTCCGACGCACCGACCTCCGTGGCCCGACTCAATGACACGATCCGTGGCTTCATCGAGACATGGGGCTCCGTGTGGGTCGAGGGCGAGATCACCTCGTGGAACGTGCGGACGGGCAACGTGTTCGGCCGGCTGAAGGACCTCTCCACCGACGCCACGATCTCGTTCCGCATCTGGTCGAGCACGCGCCAGCGGCTTCCGGCCGACCTCACCGTAGGCGACCACGTCATCGCATCCGTCAAGGCGGACTACTTCGTCAGATCCGGCGACTTCAGCTTCTCGGTCTCCGCGATGCGGCACGTCGGACTGGGCGACCAGCTCGAGAGGCTCGAGCGGCTGCGCGCGAAGCTTCGCGCCGAAGGGCTCTTCGACCCGGCGCGCAAGAGACCGCTCCCCTTTCTCCCGAATGTCATCGGTCTCATCACGGGCGAGAAGTCCGATGCCGAGAAAGATGTGCGGCACAACGCCGAGCTGCGCTGGCCGCACGTGCGCTTCCGCATGGCCTACGCCGCCGTGCAGGGCGACCGGTGCGTTCCGGAGACCATCGGGGCGCTGAAAGCACTGGATGCCGACCCCTCGGTCGAGGTCATCGTGATCGCACGCGGCGGCGGCGACCCGCAGCACCTGCTGGGATTCAGCGACGAGCGGCTGCTGCGGGCCGTGGCCACCGCATCCACCCCCGTCGTGAGCGCGATCGGTCACGAGAACGACCATCCGCTGCTGGATGAGGTCGCCGACCTGCGCGCGTCGACGCCGACCGACGCCGCGAAGCGGGTCGTGCCCGACGTCGTGGAGCAGCGCGCGGTGGTCGCCCAGCTGCGCTCGCGCCTCACGATGCGGCTCTTCCAGCGCGTGAGCCATGACATCGCGCAGCTGGAGCAGCTGAGGTCCCGGCCGGTGCTGCGCACTCCCGAGACGATGATCGATGCGCGCTCGCAGCAGCAGTGGCTGCTCGTCGCCCGCGGGCGTGACGTCGTGGATCGCCGGCTGGAGTCGCAGGCGCGTCGGGCGGCAGAGCTGCGGGCCGCGCTGCGCACACTCTCGCCGGCGTCCACCCTCGCCCGGGGGTACGCGATCGCCCACCTCACCGATGGCGTGATCGTGCGGGATGCCGTGCAGGCCGTCGAGGGAGCGGCGGTGCTCGTCACGGTGGGCCGCGGCTCGTTCGCCGCGCGCTCGGAGGGCGAGGTCGCCGAGAGCGCGCGTCCGACGCCCGCGAGTGGGCCTGCTCAGCCAACCTAAGATGGAGTCATGAGCGTATCGAGCGAAGGCGTCGCCGACGTCGCTGGCCTCTCGTTCGAGCAGGCCCGCGACGAATTGGTGCGCGTGGTGGCCGAACTCGAGCAGGGCGCCCCGACCCTCGAGCACTCGCTCGCCCTGTGGGAGCGCGGTGAGGCCCTCGCGACCCGCTGCGAGGAGTGGCTGTTGGGCGCCAAGCGTCGCCTGGAGGCCGCGCGGGTCACGCCCGCCGCCGAGAGCGCGGACGCGTGATGGCGCAGAACCCGCGAGTGGTCGCCGAACTCGGCCGGCCCGAGACCCCTGACGAGACCGCCTCCCGCAAGGCGGAGTCCTCGCGCATCTACCGCGCGAGTCAGAACACCCGCAATCTGATCGCCGCTCTTCTGGTGACGCTCGCCGTGGTCGCGGTCATCATCCTCGCGGTACCCCGCGGCGAGCCCCCCCAGACGGCGCCGATCGACGTCGCCGCGGTTGCGCAATCGATCGAGAGTGCCGAGGGACGCACGGTGCTCGTGCCCGGCGTGCCCGACGCATGGCGCGTCAACCGGGCTTCGATCGAGGGTGACTCCACCGCCGCCTGGACGATCGTCTACGTGCCCGACGAGACCACGGGCTTCCTCCGCTTCGCACAGGGGTTCGACGCCGATCCGGCCTGGACCACGCGGGCGCTCAGCGGCGCCTCGGTCAGCGGCACCGTCATGATCGGCGGCGTCGAGTGGCAGACCTACGACATCCCCGATCCGGTTCGGGCGGGAAACATCTCGGCGGCCCTGAGCACCCAGGCCGGCAGCGACATCGTCCTGATCTACGGCTCCACCGACGACGCCACGCTCGAACTTGCCGCGGCAGCCGTCGCCGACCAGATCATCGCCCTGCGCGAGGAAGCACCCGCCGAGGGCACGCCGTGACCGCACCGACTCCGCTGAAGGCGTGGCAGGAGATGCAGCGCGGCAACGCGCGGTTCGTCGCGGGAAAGCCTCGCCACCCGCGACAGGATGTTGAGCGCCGCGCGGAACTCGCCCTCGGGCAGCGCCCCCGAGCGGCCCTCTTCGGCTGCTCCGACTCGCGGCTCTCGGCCGAGATCATCTTCGACAAGGGCCTCGGCGATCTGTTCGTGGTCCGCAACGCCGGACAGGTCATCTCCGACTCGGTCGTCGGCAGCCTCGAGTACGCCGTCGCCGTGCTGGGAGTGCCGCTCATCATCGTGCTCGGCCATGACGCCTGCGGCGCGGTGGATGCCGCGATCCGCTCCGTCGACGCCGACTCCCCGGCCCTGCCACCCCACATCTGGCGGCAGATCGCCCCCATCGTTCCCGCCGTGCGCCGTGTGCAGCGCGAGACGACGGTGGATGGCACTCTGCCTGACGAGATCGATGCCGACCTCGTCGGCCGGGAGCACCTGCGCGACACTGTCGCCGACCTGCTGCACTCGTCCGAGCTGATCAGCGAGGCCGTCGCCGACGGCACGCTCGCGATCGTGGGCGCCAATTACCGGCTGGCCGAAGGCACCGCCGTGGCCGACATCATCCTGGGCGTTGTGGCCGACGACGCCTGAGCAGACACTTTCCGATCTCTGGAGGAACGACGACGTGACCGACATCGAGTACCGCATCGAACACGACACCATGGGTGAAGTGCTCGTGCCACGGGATGCGCTGTACGCCGCGCAGACCCAGCGGGCGGTGGAGAACTTCCCGATCTCGGGCGATGTGCTCGACCCGGCGCAGATCGTCGCCCTCGCGCGCCTCAAGAAGGCCGCGGCCGTGGCGAACAAGGAGCTCGGCACGCTCACGCCGCCGATTGCCGATGCGATCGCCCGCGCAGCAGACCGCATCATCGCGGGCGAATATGCGGACCAGTTCCCGATCGACGTCTACCAGACCGGCAGCGGCACATCTTCGAACATGAACATGAACGAGGTGCTCGCGACGCTCGCCTCGCGCGACCTCGGATCGCTCGTGCACCCGAACGATCACGTGAACGCGTCGCAGTCCTCCAACGACGTCTTCCCGACCTCCGTGCACATCGCCGTCACGCAGGAGCTCATCGACGACCTGATCCCCGCGCTCGATCACCTCGCCGTCGCCTTCGAGCGCAAGGCCGACGTGTGGAAGAACGTCGTGAAGTCGGGACGCACCCACCTCATGGATGCCACTCCGGTCACCCTCGGCCAGGAGTTCGGCGGCTACGCCCGTCAGATGCGCCTGGGCGTCGAGCGCGTGCAGGCGGCGCTGCCTCGCGTCGCCGAGGTTCCCCTCGGCGGCACCGCGGTGGGCACCGGCATCAACACTCCGCTCGGCTTTCCGCAGAAGGTGATCGAGTTGATCGTCTCGGACACCGAGCTGCCCATCACCGAGGCGAAGGATCACTTCGAGGCCCAGGCCAACCGCGACGGCCTGGTCGAGGCATCCGGCGCCCTTCGCACGATCGCCGTCTCGCTCACCAAGATCAACAACGACCTGCGCTGGATGGGCTCCGGTCCCAACACCGGCCTCGGCGAGATCCACATCCCCGACCTGCAGCCCGGCTCGTCGATCATGCCCGGCAAGGTCAACCCGGTCGTACCCGAGGCCACATTGATGGTCTGCGCACGGGTCATCGGCAACGACGCGACCGTCGCGTGGGCCGGCGCGTCCGGCTCGTTCGAGCTCAACGTGGCGATTCCGGTCATGGGCACCGCGATTCTCGAGTCGATCCGCCTCCTGGCGAACACGATGCGCATCCTCGCCGACAAGACGATCGACGGACTCGAGGCCAACGTCGAGCGCGCAGCCGCCTACGCCGGCATGTCGCCGTCGATCGTCACCCCGCTGAACAAGCTCATCGGCTACGAAGCGGCCGCCAAGATCGCCAAGCACTCCGTCGCCAAGGGCATCACCGTCCGCGAAGCGGTGATCGACCTCGGCTACGTGGAGCGCGGTGACATCACCCTCGCGCAGCTGGACGAGAAGCTCGACCTGCTGTCGATGACGCACCCGGGCTGACAGGCCCGGGAGTCCGCGGATGTCGCTCCGGCGCGATAATCGGGAGGTGACCCGACCGTCCCGCCCGCTCTCGGCGCGCGCCCGTATCCTCGGCGCGATCCTCACCGTGACGTGCATCGGGCTGGCGATCGTGGGCAGTGTGACCTTCCTGGTTCAGCGCGAGCGCGTGCTCACCGGAGTCAACGACCGTCTGCTCGCGCAGGTCGAACGGCTGATCACGGTTGCCGGCGCGGACGACGGAGCGGCGGACGGCGCGGGCTCGGGCGCCACGACAGCGAGCGAGGATCTGCGCATCGACGACTTCGCGTCAGTCGAGGACTACCTGTACAGCGCGGTCGCGCGCCTCGTCCCGGCGCGCAACGAGGCGGCCGTGGCGATCATCGACGGCCGGGCCCGCTACCAGCCGGCCACGCTGTCGGACTTCGACATCTCCGGCAACCAGCAGCTCATCGACCGGGCGATCGCCGACACCGCCGACGGCCAGACCAAGATCGGCACGGCGGTGACCGATCAGGGTTCGCTGAAGTACATCGCGATCCCGGTGTCGATGCCGGGCGATCCGCAGACCGGGATCTACGTGCGCGCGATCGACCTCGGCGCCGAGCTCGCCCCGGTGACGGCCGCGATGGCGACGTACTCGATTGCGGCGATCGTGATGCTGGGCGCGATCGGATTCGTCGGCTGGTTCGTCGCCGGCCGCCTGCTCTCGCCGCTGCGCGACCTGCGCGCCGCCGCGGACGCCATCACGCTCGATGACATGTCATCGCGCCTCTCGCCGCAGGGCAACGACGATATCTCAGATCTGACACGCACGGTCAACTCCATGCTCGATCGTCTCGAGGGCTCTGTCGACGTGCAGCGACAGCTGCTGGACGATGTGCGCCATGAGCTCAAGACCCCGATCACGATCGTGCGTGGGCACCTCGAGCTGATGGACCCGGCCGACCCGCACGATGTCGCGACCACGCGCGAGATCGGCATGGCCGAGCTGGACCGATTGACCCGGCTCGTGGACGACATCGACCTGCTCGCGACGGTGGAAGGAGACGGCTTCACGATGACCGACGTCGACCTCGCCGCGCTCACCGCCCGCATCGGCGAGCTCGTCGCGGTGATCCCCGGCCACGTGTGGAGTGTCGAATCGTTCGCCGAAGGCCGCATCGAGGGCGATCCGGACCGGCTGCTGCAGGCCTGGCTGCAGCTGGCCGACAACGCCGCGAAGTACACACCGGAGGGCGGTCCCATTCAGCTGGGCAGCCGGCTGGACGCATCGGGGGCACAGCTGTGGGTCGCCGACCATGGCCCCGGCATCCCGCCCGCCTCCCGACATCGCATCTTCCGTCGCTTCGACCGCGCCCACCTCAAGCGATCGGTGGGCGGGTCGGGGCTGGGCCTGGCGATCGTCGACGCGATCGCCAAGGGCCACGGCGGCCAGTGCGTCGTGACGGACACCTCCGGCGGCGGCGCGACGTTCACGATCCACCTGCCACCGCCGACCGCGGTGCTGCCCGCTCCGGTCCGCGCGGGCGACGTCGTCCTCCAGCGAGAGGCCGCCGGATGACGACGATCCTGCTCGTCGAAGACGAACCGCGGATCGCCGCGTTCGTCAGCCGGGGTCTCGAATCCGCCGGATACACCACCGTCATCGTCGACGACGGTGCTGAGGGCCTGCTGCGCGCCCTCGCAGGCGACATCGATCTGGTGCTGCTCGACGTCGGTCTGCCCACGCTCGACGGCTTCGACGTGCTCCGCCAGCTCCGGGCGCACGGTTCGTCGGTGCCCGTGATCATGCTGACCGCGCGCTCGAGTACCCGAGATACCGTCGAGGGGCTGGATGCGGGAGCCAACGACTACGTGGCGAAGCCGTTCACGTTCGAAGAGCTGCTGGCCAGGGTGCGCTCCCGCCTTCGCGAGAGCGCTACGGCCGCCGGGGTCTCGGTCGCGCACGGCGACGTCGTGCTCGACGTCCTGGGCCGACGCGCGACAGTGGACGGGCGCGAGGTTGAGCTGTCCGCGCGCGAGTTCGCGCTCGCGGAGCAGTTCCTGCGCAACCCCGGCCGCGTGCTCAGCCGTGAGCAGCTGCTCAGCCGCGTCTGGGGCATGGATTTCGACCCGGGTTCGAACGTCGTCGATGTGTACGTCCGGTATCTGCGCGGCAAGCTCGGCGTGCACCACATCATCACCGTCCGCGGCGCAGGCTACCGGTGGGAGTGACGGCGCCGGCGTGACCTCAGGAAGAAGCCCCCGGCGTGGGGGAACACCGGGGGCTGGGAGAGGCCGGACTTCGGGGTTGCCGGCCAAGGCAATCGCGTCAGCCTGGGGGGACTCGCGATTGCTCTCTCTTCGTACCGGACGACGAACCAGATAGGTCGCGTCCGGACGTTGTGCCCGTCTCAGCGGGAAGCGGTGGGGCGATGCGGTTACCCGCCGCGGATTCGTCTGAGCCCAGGTGCGATTCAGGGGCATCTTTCGCACCCTTCTCAGCGACGTTGGCTTCAAGTCGGGTGATCCAGGCGTCGACGCGCGCGGGCTGCCACCCTTGCTGCTGCGCCCAGGCATACGCGGCATCCAGCGAACCCGACTCCTCGATCTGGGCGATGAGCTGGTCTTCGGACGCAGCTGAGGGCTCACCGACGGAGGGATGCGCACCCAGAGACGAGGCGATGTCTTCCGGCGCCGGTGCCGGAACCGTCTCGGGCAGGTCAGCGTAGGTCCGCGCGGCGGGTCCTACAGCAGATGTCGGGGGGCTCGGCACGACCGATGGCGTCGCCGCGGCGGCCGGAACGATCACCGATCGGGCACCCGCGGGAGCCCCGGCGGAATCGGCCAGCGCGACCGAGGTCGTCATTGCGACGGCGCAGACGACGGCGACGCTCGCCGCGAAAGTGGCCACGCCACCGATCGCGAGACGCGTTCGACCCTCCACGCAGTTCCTCCGTTTCCGGGCACAGAAAAAGCACCTCGACCATGGTGACAGAACAGCATGGTGCAGAAGCGGAGATTCGCATGAGACTCTTCTCATACGGGTGGGCCCGGATGCGGCATCCCGGCCCACCTGTATGAGATCACGTGGATTGGTCGCTCAGGCGAGCTCGCCCGCCTCGAGCAGATCGGTCACGAGCGCCGCGATCGCGGACCGCTCCGAGCGCACGAGCGTCACGTGTCCGAAGAGGTTGTGGCCCTTGAGCGTCTCGATCACGGATGCGACGCCGTCGTGCCGGCCGACCCGCAGGTTGTCCCGCTGGCCGACATCGTGGGTCAGGACCACCCTCGAGTTCTGGCCGATGCGGCTCAGCACGGTCAGCAGCACGTTGCGCTCGAGCGACTGGGCCTCGTCGACGATCACGAACGCGTCGTGCAGCGAGCGACCGCGGATGTGGGTGAGCGGCATCACTTCGAGCAGCCCGCGGGCGATGACCTCTTCGACCACGTTGCCGGTGACAACCGAGCCCAGAGTGTCGAACACCGCCTGGCCCCACGGGTTCATCTTCTCGCCCTGATCGCCGGGCAGGTAGCCGAGCTCCTGGCCGCCGACCGCGTACAGCGGGCGGAACACGATCACCTTGCGCTGCTGCTGCCTCTCGAGCACGGATTCAAGACCCGCGCACAGAGCCAGCGCGGACTTCCCCGTTCCCGCGCGGCCGCCGAGCGACACGATCCCGACTTCGGGATCCAGCAGCAGATCGATCGCGATCCGCTGCTCCGCGGAACGGCCGTGCAGCCCGAAGACCTCGCGGTCGCCGCGCACCAGCCGGTACTCGCCGTCGCCGGTGACCCGGCCCAGGGCCGAACCACGCTCCGAGTGGACGATCAGGCCGGTGTTCACCGGGAGTCCTCGCGCCTCCTCGCCCGTGGCGATCTCGGTCTCGTAGAGGTCGCTGATGTCGTCGCCGGAGACGTTGACGGTCGCGATGCCCGTCCAGCCGGAGTCGACGGCCTGTTCGGCGAGGTACTCCTCGGCGGTGATACCGAGGGATGCCGCCTTCACGCGCATCGGGAGGTCCTTGGAGACGACTCTGACTTCCTGACCGTCCTGCGTGAGGTGCATCGCGACGGCGAGGATGCGGCTGTCGTTGTCGCCCAGGCGCAGGCCCGAAGGCAGCACGCCGGAGTCCGTGTTGTTGAGTTCGACGCGCAGAGTGCCGCCCTCACCGACCGGAACCGGGAAGTCGAGCCTGCCATGCTCTATGCGCAGTTCATCGAGATGACGAAGTGCCTGCCGGGCGAAGTAGCCGATCTCGGGATCGTGGCGTTTGCCCTCGAGCTCGGTGATCACCACGACGGGGATCACGACGTTGTGCTCGGCGAAGCGGAAGAACGCCCGCGGATCGCTCAGCAGCACGGAGGTGTCGAGGACGTAGGTGCACAGTTCTTGAGACTGCTCGCCGACCTCGTCGAAGTCCTGATGGTGCTGCTGCTGTGGTGCTCGTGTGGTCACAACCCACTCCCGACCCGGGTGCCAACACCCGGCAGTCACGAGTCGACCGGTGGTCACGAGTCGCGATCCAGAAGGCCGACCCGACCGGGCGCCTTGCCCGATGTCTAGACGGTACGACCGGCGCACGTCGGTCACGTTACCGACACGCTGGGGGATGTTACGGGCGGGTGAATTCCCGGAATCCGGCGGAGGTCACCGCACCCGCGCGGACGAGAACGCGGCCAGCGCATCGCCGAACAGGCGCAGCGTGTCGGGGCTCGTTCCGACATGCGGGGCAACGCGTACGAGCCCGGCTCGCACGGTGACGGTGATCCCGTGGTTGGCCAGGGAAGCCGCAAGGGCGCCGGCATCCTGCGCAGCGGGCGCCAGAGTGACGATCCCCGCCCGCTGCCGCGGGTCGCGCGGGGTGAGCACCGGCACGTCGTAGCGGTCCGCGAAGGACATCACGTCGTGCGATCGCTGCGACAACTCGGCGTCGATGCGCTCTACCCCGACATCGCGCACGTCGCGCAGGGCGGTCGCCAGCCGCGCGACGGCGAGGTGGTCCGGTCGGCTGACCGAGAAGGCCTGCGCGGATGCCGCCGGCTGGGGCACGACATCGATCGGGAGGTCGCCGTCGGTACCTGCCCAGCCGGAGAGCACCGGCGCCAGGCGCTCCAGTGCGCGCTCACCGAACCACGCGAAACCCGTCCCCCGGCCAGCGCGGAGCCACTTGTAGCCGTTCGCGCAGACGACGTCGGCCGCCGCGTAGTCGGCACCGACGGCACCGAATCCCTGCATCGCGTCGACGATGAGCAGTCTGTCGCCGATGACGTCACGCAGGGCGGTCAGATCGGCGCGATAGCCCGTACGGAAGTCGACGAGGCTGACAGCGAGTGCGCGCGTGTCGTCGTCGATCGCTTCACGCACGACCTCAGGAGTGACGAAACCGTCTTCCGGCTCGAGCCACTGCAGGTCGATGGAGCCGAGAGCGTCCGCCGCGCGCGTGGCCGTGACCGTCAGACTCGGAAACTCTGCACGGGAGAGCATCAGCCCGCCGGCGAGACCGTACATGGCCTGCATGAGGCCATAGCTGGTGGAAGGCTGCAGCACGACTTCGTCGGCTTCTGCACCCAGCAACTCGGCCACGAGCTGTCGAGACTCGAGCACATGCTCGGCCACGAGGTCGATGCCGGTGCGCCGCCCCGAACCGAGAAGCTCGGCATCCGCATGCACTTCGCTGCGCACCGAGGGTGACAGGGGTCCGAACGCAGCCCAATCCAGGTATCCCGGCTCGCCGTCGAAGGATGCCAGAAATGTGTCCAGGTCCATCACCGTCACATTCTGGCACGGCCTCGGGCAGAGGGGGCGGGCGATGCGGATGCGGGCATCTTGGGTCTCGTCTTGCCCTCAGCTGCCGTAGCGCCGGTCGCGCGTCGTGTAGTCGCGGATCGCCCGAAGGAAGTCAACCTCGCGCAGGTCGGGTCCGAGCGCCTCGACGAAGTAAAATTCGCTGTGCGCGGACTGCCACAGCAGGAAGTCGCTCAGTCGCTGCTCCCCCGAGGTGCGGATCACCAGGTCGGGATCGGGCTGCCCGCCCGTGTAAAGGTGCTCGCCGATCTGCTCGGGTGTGAGGCTCGCGGCAAGCTCTTCCAGTGAGCCGCCCTCCTCGTCGTGCTTGGCGATGATGCTGCGCACGGCATCGACGATCTCGCCGCGACCGCCATAGCCGACCGCGAGGTTCACATGCAGACCCCGGTGATCCTGCGTCCGGCGCTCCGCGTCGGCGAGCACGCGGGCGAGGTCGGAAGGCAGAAGGTGGGCGCGACCCATGTGGTGTACCCGCCAATCGCGCTCGTGTGAGAGCTCGTCGGCGAGTTCAGCGATGATGTCGATGAGATCGGCGAGCTCCTGCGAGTCGCGCTTGCGGAGATTGTCGTTCGAGAGCAGATAGAGAGAGACGACCTTCACGCCGACGTCGTCGCACCACTCGAGGAACTCGCGCATCTTCGCCGCGCCTGCGCGGTGACCGTGCGCTGCGGAATCGTAGCCGAGCTGGCGCGCCCATCGCCGGTTGCCGTCGATCATCATTGCGACATGGCGCGGCACCGCGGCGGGCTCGATCTGACGGCGAAGGCGATTGATATACAGCCGATAGAGAGGCCCTCTGCCCTCGCTCGACGCAGTCACACGCCTACGCTACCGCCGGGTCCGCCGCGCGCGTGCCCCGGGCGGCATACTGCGATGCGTAAGCTCGTGGCGTGGCCGGCAGCACGGGATCAGACGAGTTCGCGGACGGCAGCGCCGAAATGCCGCAGCTTCCGCTCCTGGACGCTGCGGAACTCGACGCGATGATCGAACTGCGCCCCACATGGCGAGGATGGATCCACGCGGCGACATTCCCGATCGCACTCGCCGCCGGCATCGTCCTGATCGTGCTCGCCCAGGGTACCGCCGCGAAATGGGCGTGCGCCGTATTCATGGCGGCGTCCCTGCTGCTGTTCGGCAATTCGGCGCTGTACCACCGCTTCGACTGGGGTCCGAAGACCCGCGCGGTGCTCAAGCGGATCGACCATGCCAACATCCTGCTGCTGATCGCGGGCACCTACACCCCGATCGCGGTGCTGGCGCTTCCCACTGACAAGGCGATCATCCTGCTCTCGCTCGTCTGGGGCGGCACGATCCTCGGAATCCTCTTCCGCGTGTTCTGGATCGACGCGCCGCGGTGGCTGTACGTCGCGCTGTACCTCGTCCTCGGGTGGGCCGCGGTGATGTACATGATCGACCTTTTCCAGGCGAACACCGCGATGATGATCCTCGTGATCGTCGGCGGCGTGCTCTATACGCTCGGAGCGGTCGTATACGCCCTCAAGCGACCGAACCCTTGGCCGGACCATTTCGGCTTCCACGAGATCTTCCACGTCTGCACGGTCCTGGCCTTCCTCTGCCACTGGACCGCGTGCCTGCTGATCGCACTGAACCCCGCGTTCCACGGCTGACGCGACACGCAACTAGGCACCCTCTTTTCAGCCCGCCATAGCCGTGCGCTGCGAAACGACCGCGCTCATGCCATCAGCACAACGCCCCCGCTCAGGAGAGGCGCTCGATGACCATGGCCATCCCCATGCCGCCGGCCACGCACATCGACTCGACGCCGAATTGCTTGTCGTGCCACTGCAGCGAGTTGATCAGGGTCGTCGTGATCCGCGCCCCGGTCATGCCGAACGGATGCCCGACGGCGATTGCACCGCCGTTGACGTTGAGTTTGTCGATCGGGATGCCGAGGCGCTGAGCTGAACCGAGAGCCTGCACGGCGAATGCCTCATTGATCTCGAACAGGTCGATGTCCTCGAGCGACAATCCCGCATTGCGCAGCGCGGCGGGGATCGCCTCAACTGGTGCCAACCCCATGATCTCCGGCGACATAGCGGTCACTGACGTGGATACGATCCGCGCGAGGGGAGTCAGGCCGAGCTCCTTCGCCTTGACATCGCTCATCACGACCAGTGCCGCTGCCCCGTCGTTGAGCGCACAGGCGTTTGCCGCCGTCACGGTGCCATCGGGACGGAACACCGGCTGCAGTTGGCTGACGCCTTCCATGGTGACACCGGGCCGGGGTCCATCGTCCTGGGAGACGACCGTGCCATCGGGGAGAGTCGTCGGAGTGATTTCGCGAGCCCAGAAACCGGAGGCGATCTGCGCTTCTGCGAGGTTCTGACTGCGGACCGCGAAGACGTCCTGCTCTTCGCGGGACATCCCCAGCAGTTGCTGCACATTCTCGGCCGTCTGTCCCATGGCGATGTACGCATCGGGAAGCTCGCCATCCTCGCGCGGGTCCCGCCACATCGCGGCTCCCGCCGCGCTGCGAGCCTGGGTGCGCGATTGGGCTTTGGCGAATATCGGATTGGCGAGGTCCTGCCCCGGAATGAAGTCGGATGTTCCTTTGAAGAACCGGCTCACCGTCTCTACGCCTGCGGAAACGTAGGCGTCGCCCTCACCCGCGCGGATGGCGTGGAAGGCCATTCGCGTGGTCTGAAGAGACGAAGCGCAGTACCGCGTCACCGTGGTTCCGGGAAGGTGATCGTAGCCGAGCATCACGGCCACAGTTCGCCCGAGGTTCGATCCCTGCTCCCCACCGGGCAAACCGCACCCGAGCATCAGATCCGTGATGTCCGTCGGGTCCAACTCCGGGACCTTGTCCAACGCGGCGCGAACCATCTGGGTTGCGAGGTCATCGGGACGCATCTCCTTAAGAGACCCCTTGTTGGCGCGTCCGATGGGTGAACGGGCTGTCGAAACGATTACTGCCTCGGGCATTTCTCACACCTGAT
>WOYI010299519.1_pt1 | contig 14826 bp, 17 predicted proteins | sample 6423411 | NCBI WGS metagenome assembly WOYI01 (sample SAMN13441803, study PRJNA592873) | oil field metagenome | biome: oil field; feature: oil-well bore; material: oil-contaminated soil; isolation source: oil-contaminated soil from oil-well borehole | place: Germany: Wietze | collected 2016-10-18 ...
GGAATCCATTCCTTCATCCATCAGCATAATGGTTACACCGGTTTTTGTTTCTCCCCGGATGATACTCCAGTTCAGGGGCGCCGCGCCGCGATATTTGGGCAAAAGCGACGGATGGATGTTGAGGCATTTCTGGGGAGGAAAATCAATGATGGCTTTGGGCAGAATCTGACCGAAAGCCGCCACCACCACCATATCGGGGTTGAGAAGGCGAAACGTTTCCAGGAAAGAGGCATCCTTCACGTTTGAGGGCTGAAAAACAGGCAGACCGTATTGTTGCGCCGTCAATTTCACGGGAGGGGGCACCTCTTTTTTCCCCCTTCCCGCGGGGCGATCCGGTTGTGTGACGACCGCGACGACGGGGTAACAACTGTCGTGCAACATCTCCAGGGCAGGGAGGGCAAAAGCCGGCGTGCCCATGAAGAGAATGCGTGGTTTGGTGATCATTTTATATCCTTATCGGTTTTTGTAACCTATATGGAATTAAAAAGAATGTGTCAAGAATTACAGTGACCGGCGGTTTTCCCTGTAATTTCCTATTGTCAATTTTGATTTCATGTTTTATATTAATGGCGAAAAATATGAAATCACGTCGGGTGGATATTTCACGAAAGGAGATGAAGCATGAAGACGTACGCCATTAAGTATGTGGAGTTGGCTGAACAACACGCAGGGAGGATGGCCAAAAGATGGGCAATGGACGTGCAAAACAATGTCCGGACAAAAAGATATAAAGAACTGGATGAAGAAAGCATTGTGAATCAGGGTGTAAAATTTTATCAAAATTTCAGTAAAATGTTTGCCGAAGATAAAATCGGTGAGGCCACATTAAAATATTTCCGCACCTATGCTCAGGAAAGTTTTAAAATGGGTATTCCCATGGATGAGGCGGTGTACGCGCTTATTCTTTTAAGAAGGCATATCTGGTTGTATGCTGAATTCCAGACGATTTTCAGCTCCGGCATCGATCAGCGGCAGGCTTTGGATACTTTAAGCCGCACCATCCTGCTTTTTGATTATGCAGGGTATGAAGTGACCAAGGAATATCAGGAACTCATGAAAAAGGAAAAGGGCAAAAAATAAATCATTTCCGTTTCCCTATACGCATAGGTTTGGAGAGAGGAGAACAAAACATGGTAGAATATATTAAGCTGCTGGATGTGCTGGAAGCCAATATTGATGAAATATCGGGGCAATGGGCCGCCGCCGTCAAGAAAAACAAAAGAACCCCCCATTATCAGGATGTGCCCGACGAGAGGCTGGTGCTGCAGGCGATTAAATTTTACAGCCAGTTGAGGAATATGCTGGCTGCACCCAATCGTTATGACAAAGCGCAGGAATTCTTCATGCACTATGCAAGAACCTGTTACGAAATCGGCATTCCGCTGCAGGAATGCATTTATGCCTTAAACATGATGCGCCGCCACATGTGGCTCTATGCGGAATTTCAGGCGATTTTTATCAACGCCATCGAACACAATCAGGCCATAGACTCCGTGATGAGAGTTATGCTGCTCATTGACTATGCGGTATACGAAATCACGCAATACTATCAGGACCGCATTCGATTGGAAGCAAAACAGAAACTATAGCGTCCTATAAGGGTTCCCGGCGCAAACCAATCGGACCAACGGCAGCGGATGTTATCCGCTGCCGTTTTAGTATGTATGCAATGAAAGGCTGCTGCTATTATTATACGGATTAAAAATAAGGTGTCCACGCTGCCCCGGGATTTTCGTTTATTTCTGGCCGCTACCTTTGCCTTCGGCTTTTCTCAGAGCCTTGTCGATTCCACGTTTAATAACTTTCTGAACGAGACGTTTTTTATCAGCGACTGGCAGCGGGGTTTTCTGGAACTGCCCAGAGAGCTGCCTGGATTTCTGGTCGTCTTTTTTGCCGCGATTTTCTTTTTTTTGTGTTCCCGCAGGCTCGCTTTTGTGGCGAATCTCTTATGCGCTTTCGGTATCCTGCTGATCGGCTTCGGATCGCCGAGTTTCCCGGTGATGCTGATCTGGTTGTTTATTTTCAGCATCGGCCAGCATTTGTTCATACCGCTCAATCAGAGCATCGGCATGGAGCTGGCTTATGAAGGACAAAAGGGCAGAAGACTGGGACAGTTCAGCGCCGTGGCCAATCTGGCCATGATTCTTGGAAGCTTTGCCATTTTCCTGGGATTTAAATTCTTTCATCTCACTTTTCAAATATCCTATGCTGTTGCATTTTTGGGATTTCTGACTGTTGCCGTTCTTTTATACAGAATGAAGAAAGATCAGCCGTATACCGCCCGGTCGAAATTTCAACTGCGGCGTGAATACAAACTATTTTACTGGCTGAATATCTTGTACGGCACGCGCAAACAGCTCTTTCTCACCTTCGCACCCTGGGTGCTGGTGACGGTTTTTCATCAGAAAACGCAGGTCCTGGCGACATTGTTGACCATCGGCGGCGTTCTTGGCATTTTTTTTAAACCGCTCATTGGATGGGCCATTGATAAACTTGGTGAACGATTCATCCTCACATCGGAAGCGGCGCTGCTGATAGTCGTTTGTCTTGGCTATGGTTATTCGCGGGTGTTGTTTTCAGAGACGACGGCTTTGTGGGTTACGTCCTCCTGCCTGATTGCCGATCAGCTCCTGTTGTCGGCGGGTATGGCAAGGGCGACCTATCTTCAAAAAATCGCCGTTCGTCCGGAAGACGTTACCCAGACGCTGACGATGGGTGTCACGATTGACCATATTTTTTCCATCTCCGTTGCGCTCCTGGGCGGTCTGATCTGGGTAAAATGGGGTTATCAGTATGTCTTTCTGCTGGGAGCGGCCATTGCCGTCTTGAACTTTTTTTCGGCATTGCGAGTTAAAACAAAATAAAATTTGATTTGAAACTGGAATCACATGAAATTTTCCGGATCGACGTCTATAATAATCTTCACCGTGCTCGTGGCGTGTTTTTCCAGAAGCCCGGCGGCGATGGCATGCATCAGCTTCCCGTCGTTTCCCTTGATCATCATTTGCCGGCGGTATTCTCCCCGGATTTTGGCCAGTGGCGACTCGGCCGGGCCGACAATTTCCACAGCGTTTCCATGTTGCGCGCAAAGTTCTCTGGCGTTCCGGCCCAGTTCCTGCGCCGTTTGATGAAGGACGGCTTGCTTGGCCGACGACAGACGGAGGTTGATGATCCGTCCAAAGGGCGGGTACTGGAGAGCCTTGCGAAATTCAATTTCCTCTTCGTAGAAAGATGGATAGTCATGGCCGCGCGTATGACGCAGAGCGTAATGCTGCGGGTTGAAGGTCTGAATGATGACGCGCCCGGCCTTGTCGCCCCTTCCGCCGCGCCCCGCCACCTGGGTCAGCATCTGAAACGTTTTTTCAGCCGCCCGGAAATCCGGCATGTTGAGCGACGTATCGGCTGAAATGACGCCGACCAGGGTGATGGAGGGGAAATCATGTCCCTTGGTGATCATCTGAGTTCCCACCAGAATGTCTATTTTCTTTTGTTCCAATGCGTGAAGAATTTTTTCCTGCGAGCCGCGGCGGGCCGTGGTGTCGGAATCCATCCGGCTGATGCGCGCTTCGGGAAACAGGCTTTGCAGTTCGACCTCCAGTTTTTGCGTGCCCGTGCCGTAATTGAGTATTCGACTGCCCCGGCACTTGGGACACAGCGGCATGGCCTTCTGGCTGTAATCGCAGTAATGGCATTTGACGACGTTTTCCGCCAGATGGCTTTTCAGGGAAACGGCGCAGTTGGGGCAGGAAAAGTTATAGCCGCAGTCGCCGCAGACCAGAAAAGTGTCATATCCGCGTTTATTGAGAAAAAGCAGCGCCTGTTCCCCGTGTGCCAGAGTTTCCTTAAGAGCTGCAATCAGCGTATCGGACAGGATCGGCGCCTTGCCGTGCCTTTCCTTTTGCGTCTTCATATCGACGATATCGATTCGGGGCAGGGGTTTATTGTTGACCCGTCTTGTCAATTCCAGATGAGCGTATTTTTTCGTCCGGGCATTGTAGAAAGTGCGCACGCCCGGCGTTGCCGATCCAAGCACACAGGTGGCGTTGGAAAATTTTGCTTTGACAACAGCCAGATCGCGGGCATGGTAGCAGAGCCGGTCGTCCTGTTTGTAGGATGCGTCATGCTCTTCATCAACAATGATTAATTTCAGATCAGGCAGCGGGGCGAACAGAGCGGAGCGCGCGCCGATGACCAGGTTGATCCGCCCGCGCCGGATTTGCCGCCACTGATCGTAGCGGACACTCTCGGCGATGCCGCTGTGAATGACGGCGATTTTATCGGAGTCGAACCGGCCGGTGATCCGCGCGATCAATTGCGGCGTGAGCGCGATTTCGGGAACCAGATAAATCGCCGATCCGCCCATCTTCAAAACATAATCAATGGCGCAAAGGTAAACTTCCGTTTTTCCGCTGCCGGTGACGCCGTGCAGCAGAACAGGTTTGAAAGTCGCGCTGCTTGTGAAGCGGCAAATATTTTCGAGAGCGTTTTTTTGTTCATCATTGAGCAGAATGTCCGGACTGGGCCTTGCCAGGGTGGAATCCATCGAGGTTTTGCGGATGACTTCTTCATCCCTGACGCTCAGAGCGCCTTTTTCCATAAGTTTTTTTACGACGACGGCGGTTGCGCTGGTCGCCGCCATCAGAGCGTGAAGTTCCGCCGGTCCTGAATTTTTGAGATAATCAACGACGGTTTTTTGCCGGGGCGTCAGTTTTAACTGATCGGCAGCGGAATCATTCAGCAGGATGATCTTTTGTGTCAAAATGCCCAACTGCTTTTTTTCCCTTTCCCTGACGCGAACCAGCCCGTCCAGGTGCAGGGTGCGTGCAATCGAGGCGGCGTTTTTCAGGTTGGATTTTTTAATGAGCTCGCTTAAAGCCAGACCGTGCGGATGGGCATGAACGATGTCCAGCAGTATTTTTTGCAAGGGCGTCGGTTTTGCATCTGCAGGCGCAGGGATGGGAACGATCCATTGAAAGTCTTTTTTACCCGATCCGGCGGGAATCAGTTCGGCAAGGGTTTTTCCCAGCGGATAGATAAAATAATCGGAAATCCATTTATAAAATTTCAGATCCTGTGCGTCGAAAAACGTTTCTTCGTCAAGGATTTCACTGATGGTTTTGACGTCTTTCAGTTTGCTGGAAGATACGATATCAATAATAAAGCCGGTTAGCTTTCTGCGGCCGAACGGCACGAAAACGCGCTTGCCGGTCTGGACGGCGGACTGAAGATTGGCCGGGACTCCATAGGTGAAGAGTTTATCGGCCGGAATGTTGAGGGCGACATTTACAAACATGATGCTTTGTTATCACCTTTGATGTAAAAAAGAAATATCGGACGGGGGAATATGGCCATAAAAAAACCCCGGCTTGCGGGGCTTTTTGGGGCTATATTCAGCGTTTATTCACCTTTAAGTTTTTCCATTTTTTCCTGCTTGGTTTTGCAGTCGATGCATTCGGTAGTGACCGGTCTGGCCAACAGTCTTTTTTCGGAAATCGGTCCGCCGCAGGATTCGCACACGCCGTATGTTCCGTCGTCGATTCTTTTAATGGCTTCCTGCATTTTGACAATGAGTTTGCGCTCACGGTCGCGGATGCGCAACTCAAAATTACGGTCGGATTCCAGCGAGGCGCGATCATTGGGATCCGGAAAATTTTCCTTGCCGTTGGTCATTTCCGAGACGGTTTTGCCTGCCTCACTCAGCAGTTCATTGATTTTCTGGGTCAGCAGTTTGCGGAATGCCTCCAGTTTTTCCGGCTTTAAAGTCGTTTGTTTTTCCAATGACGCCACTCCTTTACAATGTAGTGTTGAGATGATGCCCTTTTACCTAATGGTACTATGTTTGTAAAGCAAAAAAAAATCATCCTGAAAAACTGAGAGAAAAAGCCGTTCTTCCCGATAGGGACACGCTTGTGTCAACCTTCAGCCTCCGGAGCAATAGACGGTAATAATTTTATCCACGATGTTGGTCGTGGATTTGCCGGCTACTTCCGGAATAATCGTGACATGTCCGCCCCATTGTTGAATTTCTTTGCGTCCGACGACTTGATCCTCCGGCCAGTCGCCGCCTTTGATCAGAATATCCGGCTTGAGATAGCAAATCAATTCCAGCGGCGTCGGTTCGGAAAATATCGTAACAAAATCAATACATTCTAGGGCTGCAAGCACTTCCGCCCGTTCCTGCTCGGATACAAGCGGTCTCTTTTCTCCCTTGATTGACCGCACGGAGGCGTCACTGTTGAGAGCCAGAATCAGGGCATCCGCTGTTTTTTTTGCTTCCTTTAAATAACGGACATGGCCCACGTGCAAAATATCGAAACAACCGTTGGTGAAGGCAATCTTTTTCCCTTCTTTTCTCAGTATTTCAAGCTTATCTTTGAGCATCTTTCTGTCCAGAATCTTATTCATGATGACTCCTTAAGTTAAAGCACCCTGGCCAGTGTTACGGCTGCCACCCGTTTTGCGCCGGCCTGGACCAGCGTTTTGGCGCATTCGTCAATCGTGGCGCCGGTTGTGTAAACATCATCCACCAGGATTAAATTTCTGCCTTGAATCTTTTCCGGCAAACTTGCGATAAAAGCGCCGGAAATATTTTTTCCCCTTTCATTTTTATCCAGACCTGTCTGTGTTAAAGTCAATTTGCTCCTTTTTAGCAAGGAAAAATCGACAGGTACGCCATGTTTTTTCCCCAGGGCTCGGGCCAAAATGAGCGATTGGTTAAAACCCCTCTCGCGTAACCGCTTGATATGCAAAGGAACGGGGACAATGGCATCAAAAATACCCCATTCCAGATCCTCAAAATCAAAACCGGACAGGAGCCTTGCCAGTGCGGCGCCTGTCGTGATGTTGCGTCCATACTTGAATTGGTGGATCGCGTCAAGAATGACGCCATCATAAGCAACAGCGGCACGGGCGGATGTGAACCAGGGTTTGTTTTCCATGCAGGAGCCACACGGATGGTCCCCGGAAGGCGAGTCGGGAAAGATGATACCACAAACCGGACAGTGACTGCCGGTGAGAAAGGTAATTTGGCCCCGGCATTCGGGGCAGAAGCACTCCGGGGAGGAAGAAGGAAGAACCCGCAAGCACGCAAGGCATACGGTTGGAAAAATCACATCGGATATTTCGGAAAAAAACCCATTTAAAATCAAGCCATATCCTTGGTTAATTTTTTTATCTCCGTGGCGTTTTCGTCAATTTCCATGCGGGGCGCGTCCCACAAATCCTCCAGCCCGTAGAAGGAACGGGCCGATTCCTGAAAAACGGATATGACCACATCATCATAATCCAGGAGAATCCATTCCGCATTTGTTTTGCCTTCCACGCCCAGCGGCTGGATGTTTTCTCTTTTCAGATACTCCTGGATCGCGTTGGAAACAGCCTGCACCTGCCGGTCGGTGGCGCCCGAGCAGATCAGCATATAGTCCGTAAAGGAAGAAACCTCTTTAACATTTAAAACAACAATATTGTTTGCTTTTTTCTGCAAGACGGCGTTGATGCATAATAAAAGCCGCCGCGCTGATTCATTTTTCTTGGCTGGCAAAGTCTTCTCCTTGAATAGGTGGTTTACATGAAAATTCCGGTAAGTGTCCGGATATTTTCATCATTCGTTGTGCCCGTGCCGGGCATGGAAGTTAGACTGAAGACTGAAGTCTTAAGAGTGTTCCGATCTCCAGCATCTCGCCCCCTTAAAGAGGGGCCGGCCTTTGGTCTTCAGTCTGTGTTCATATGTCACAATTGCTAAAACTTGACAATACATCATTTTGTAAGCCTCATCCGGCTTTGCGAGCCGGCAAAAGGTTCCTTTTTTTATAAAACGGCCATTTGCTTTATAACCTTATGGCCCATTGCCAATTTCCGCTTTTCTTCTATTTCTCCTTGCCATTGCTGTTGTGAAAAAAATTTGACTATGGTAAATAAACGGCCTCTATTCATCCGGTAAGGAAGTTTGATATGCTTGACATTATTAAGAAAGTCCACGCGCACATGCCTTATGATCTTCTCCCCCGGTATCTGCCGATGATTCTGGAAAAGAAGCTCAATCTGGAGATATATTTCAGTCACTATACATTACAGTCACTGGATAAGAATCAATGTCACAAGATTGCCGAAACGCTTAAGGACGCAGGATTAAAGGTGACGTTTCATGCTCCTTTTATGGATCTGCGCCCCGGGGCGCTTGATGATCAGATCCGCAAGACCAGTTTGGACCGGATTCGACAGGTCTTCGATCTGATACCCTGTTTTCAGCCGCTGAAAATTGTCTGCCATCCGTCTTTTGATGTCCGCTACTATGTGAACTGTGATGATTTGTGGCTGGACAACAGTGTTGGCTTCTGGCGACAGCTTATTCCCCTGGCCAAAGACGGAGGCACCGTCATTGCGCTGGAAAATGTTTATGAAAGAGAGCCGGGAATTTTGCGCCGCTTGCTGGCAATGCTGAATTCCGATCAAGTCTGTTTTTGTTTCGATACCGGTCATTTCAACGTCTTTGCCCGTGATCCTTTGAAAACCTGGATGGAAGAGTTGGGGCCGTACATCGGCCATCTGCATCTGCATGATAATTTCGGCAGGTTTGATGAGCATTTGCCGCCGGGAAACGCCACATTTCCTTTCGATGAATTTTTTACCGCACTTCAGGCGTTAAAAGTGAAGCCGACCATCACCCTGGAAGCTCATGCGCCGGAGCACCTCTGGCAGTCGTTGGCTAATTTGCAGGAAATGTCGCTTTTAGACCGCCTGGAATCAGCCACCTCTGAGCAAGCTGTCGAGGCATGAAATGAACGTCATGATTCCGCAGCAAGCTTAAGAAGAATTAACGCTCGTCTTGCCAAAGCGGGATGAAAAGATCTGAATTCTTTAACGAGGAGAACGGGATGTCCATCTATCTGATCAAAAGAATCCTCTTTATGATTCCGCTTCTGCTCGGCATCACGATCATCTGTTTTTTTGTGATGCACCTGGCGCCGGGCTTGCCGACGGATTTGCAGACGCAAATGAATCCGAAAGCGTCGGTCGAAATGAAAGAGCGATTGATGAGCCTGTATGAACTGGATAAGCCCCTTCCTGTGCAATACTGGTCGTGGCTGAAAAAACTGGGGCGCGGCGATTTGGGCACTTCCTTTTCATCCGACCACCGGCCGGTTTCAGACAAGATTCTGGAGCGTCTGCCGATCACCATTGCCATCAATTTTCTGTCTTTGCTCATCATCATTGCCGTGGCTGTTCCCATTGGCGTGCTGTCGGCGGTCCATCAGGATTCGCTTTTTGACAAAGTGATGTCGGTGTTCGTTTTTATCGGTTTTGCCGTGCCGACCTTCTGGCTGGCGCTCCTCATGATGATCTTTTTCGGCATTCACCTGGGGTGGCTGCCCATTTCAGGATTGCGATCTCTCAATTATGAATATCTGAGTGGCTGGGGGCAGTTGACGGATCTGGCCAAACATCTGATTCTGCCGGTTTTTATCTCCGCCTTCGGAGGACTGGCCGGATTGTCCCGTTACATTCGGGCCAACATGCTGGAGGTCATCCGCCAGGACTATATTCTGACGGCGCGGGCCAAGGGATTAAGCGAAAGACAGGTGATTTATAAACATGCTTTGCGCAATGCGCTTTTGCCGGCGATTACCATCCTGGGTTTATCCATTCCGGGCTTGATTGGCGGCAGCGTCATTTTTGAAACGATCTTCGCGATTCCGGGTATGGGGCAGTTATTTTACATGTCGGTCATGGCGCGTGACTATCCGACGGTGATGGGGATATTGCTCATCGGCGCGATATTAACGCTGGTGGGCAATTTGATTGCGGATGTGTCGTATGCCATAGCAGACCCGAGAATAAGGATATCATCATGACCTTCTGGGAAATGTTTTATAAAAATAAGCTGGCGTTGACCGGATGCGGAATTGTGATTTTGCTGTTTGTTGTCTCCTTAATGGCGCCGGTTATCGCTCCCTATGATCCCGGCGCGATTGATCTGAAAAATGTTCTGGCGCCGCCGTCGGGTGAGCACTGGTTCGGCACGGATCAGCTGGGGCGCGACGTTCTTTCCCGGATGATCTGGGGAGCTCGTATTTCTTTGAAGGTCGGTTTTGTCGCAACGGGTCTGGCGATTCTCATCGGGATGATTCTGGGCGCGGTTGCGGGTTACTACGGAGGCTGGATTGACGCGACGATTATGCGTTTTGTGGATGTCATGCTTTGTTTCCCAGCCTTTTTTCTGATTCTGGCGGTCATCGCCTTTTTGGAGCCGTCGATCTGGAATATTATGATTGTGATCGGGCTGACCGGTTGGATGGGGGTGACGCGTCTGGTGCGGGCGGATTTTATCTCGCTTCGCGAGCGGGATTTTGTGCGGGCGGCCAGGGCCATCGGCGCCAATGACGCGCGGATAATTTTTCTGCACATTCTGCCCAACGCGCTGGCCTCCATTCTGGTTGCGGCTACCCTGGGCATTGCCGGCGCGATTCTGACGGAGTCGGCTCTAAGTTTTTTGGGAATCGGGGTGCAGCCGCCGATCCCCAGTTGGGGGAATATTCTGACGGCGGGTAAGGATAACATCGATATCGCCTGGTGGCTGTCGCTTTATCCCGGGCTGGCGATTCTCATCACGGTGGTCGGCTATAATTTGCTGGGCGAGGGGATCCGCGACGCGTCCGATCCGCGTCTGAAAAGATGAGTCGCGCTGAAACTTATAAAAACTCTTGGGGCTTGATTATGTTGTTAAAATGTAATACTAGTCCGCCACAGTTAAAAGGATTGTAAAAAAGTTAATGTGTTGATTGCCCCAGGAGGATCGAGATGTCCAGAAGAGTTAACTCGGAGTTACTGAAAATCGACCGGCGAATAATTTCCCGCAAGTTGCTGATCGGTGAATTGTCTGAAAAAGAATTAGCCGGCCTTTTAAAAAAGCTTCCCGATGTATCAGAGAACGCTGAAGAAATTCCGTTTCAGGCCGCCGAAAAGTAGTTATGCTGATTGATTCCCATGCCCACCTGGAGATGAGAGAATTCGATTCCGATCGCTCCGACGTGATCGAACGAGCCAGACTTGCCGGTGTTGACTGTATTGTCACGGTGGGAACAAATTTGGGCCTGAGCCGCAAGGCGTTGTCCATTGCCCGTCAATACGACAACATTTACGCGACGGTCGGGGTCCATCCCCATGATGTGGCCAAGGCCAATGATAAATCATTTGATGAATTGAAGGCGTTGGCACAAGATCCGAAAATTGTCGCCTACGGGGAAATCGGCCTCGATTATTTCCGCAATATTTCCCCGCGTGAAATACAAATCAAAATGTTTGCCAAACAACTGGAATTGGCGTCGGAATTGAAACTGCCGGTGATCATCCACGATCGCGACGCTCATGAGCAGACGCTGCGCATGGTAAAAGCCTCCGGTGTTCGACGGGGTGTCTTTCATTGTTTTTCCGGCGACTGGGCCATGGCGAAGCAATGTATCGATCTGGGTTTTTATATTTCCGTGCCCGGGGTTGTGACTTTTGACAAGTCAAAAATCCTGCATGACGTTGTCCGGCAGGCGCCGCTTGATTCGATTCTGTTGGAAACCGATTGTCCCTATCTCACGCCCGTTCCGCATCGCGGGAAAAGAAACGAACCGTCTTTTATTATGCATACGGCAAAAAAAGCGGCCGAAATCAAGGGCATGCGTTGGGAAGACATGGCTCAGGCGGCCGCCGTTAACACCCGGAAGCTTTTCCGCATCGAACCTCCGGCCGCTAAATAGCCCGGGCGATTTACTGCAAAATCTGATAGACAATCTCAACATGAAAAATGAAATTGATAAACTGAAGAAGAAAGCGGTTGTTTTGCTCTCCGGCGGCATTGATTCCGCCACCACGCTGGCGATTGCCCGGAGCATGGGATTTGCTGTGTGGGCATTGAGTTTCCGGTATGGTCAACGGCATAGGGTCGAACTGGAGGCCGCCACGCGAGTTGCCTGTGTTAACTCGGTGGCCGAACATCTGACCGTGGATATTGATTTGCGGCGCATAGGGGGTTCCGCTTTAACCAGCGATTTGGCTGTTCCCAAAAGCCGCAGTGCAGAAGATATGGGAAAGGATATTCCGGTAACCTATGTTCCGGCGCGAAACACCATCTTTCTTTCTTATGCTCTGGCCTGGGCGGAAGTGATCGGGGCGTCCGATATTTTTATCGGCGTGAATGCCCTGGACTACAGTGGCTATCCGGATTGCCGTCCCGAATACATCGAGGCTTATGAGCGCATGGCCAACCTGGCGACCCGGGCCGGTGTGGAAGGCAGACAAAAATTAAGAATTCATACGCCGCTCATCCATTTGAGCAAAGCGCAGATTATCCGGAAGGGCATGGAACTGGGCGTCGATTATTCGTTGACGCATAGTTGCTATGATCCGGGTGCGGACGGCGTAGCGTGCGGCCAGTGCGATTCGTGCCTGCTCAGACTGAAGGGGTTTAGGGAAGCAGGGCTTGCAGATCCGGGAAAGTATAAAAGACTGTGAGGATATGTAGGGAACGGTTTCAAACCGTTCCCTACGGCTTATGTATTCTGTTAAAGAAATCTTTTACTCGATTCAGGGAGAGGGCTATTACAGCGGCCGGCCGGCAGTCTTTTGCCGTTTTTCCGGCTGTAACCTGTGGTCGGGGAGGGAGGAAGATCGAGATAAGGCGCTCTGCAAATTTTGCGATACGGACTTTGTCGGGACGGACGGCACAGGCGGGGGCTTATATAAAACCGCAGGCCTTTTAGCCAAAAAAATTTCACAACACTGGCCCCAGGCGAATGAGCGCCGGTTTTTGGTTTGCACCGGCGGAGAACCGCTTTTGCAGATGGATGCTGCGTTGATTGCCGCCCTGCATGAAGAAAACTTTGAAATTGCCGTGGAAACCAACGGTACGATCATTGTGCCTGCGGGCATCAACTGGATTTGCGTCAGCCCCAAAGCAGATGTCGAATTGGTGCAGTCAAGCGGAGATGAGTTAAAACTTGTTTATCCTCAGCAAGGGGTCAATCCGCAACAATATGCAAATCTGAATTTCCGGCATTTTTTTCTGCAGCCGATGGATGGCGCGGGCCGGGAAGAGGCAACAAAACAGGCCTTGAAATATGTTCTGGCACATCCCGGGTGGCGGATCAGTTTGCAGTTGCATAAAATATTGGATGTTCGATAAGGAATAAAAAATGGAAATTTATAAAGTGTTCAAATTTGACGCGGCGCACCATCTGCCCTGTGTTCCCGCTGGCCACAAGTGCGCCAAGGTGCACGGCCATTCCTTCCGTGTGGAAATCCATCTCCGGGGCAAGGCCGATCCCAGCACCGGTTGGGTGATGGATTTTGCCGACATTACGGCGGCTTTTGAACCCATCCTGGATCAGTTGGACCATAAGAATTTAAACAACATTCCCGGCCTGGAAAATCCGACCTCGGAAAACTTATGCCTGTGGATCTGGCAGTGCCTTCAGCCGTCGCTTCCCCAATTGTGCAAGATCATCGTTCAGGAAAGCCCCGAATCCGGCTGTATTTATGAAGGGGTGAATAATCGCACTTGACGTATAATCAGATAATATGCTAAGTATGCTTCCATGATTAAGAGACCATTTTGGGTGCAGCGTCTGGAAAAAGCATGGCAATCCGCGCCAATAGTATGGCTGGCCGGCGTGCGCCGTGTCGGGAAAACGACGCTTGTCAAAAGCCTCGGTGAAGATCGCATTTTGTACTTGAACTGCGATCTGCCGGTGGTGGAGGAGATGGTTGCCCAGCCTGATATTTTTTTTAAAAATTGCGAAACACCCATCATTGTTTTTGACGAAGTTCATCAGTTGAAGGACCCAAGCCGTATTCTGAAAATCGGCGCTGATCAGTTTCCCCATTTAAAGATTGTAGCCACAGGATCATCAACGCTGGCGGCCACAAGTAAATTTAAGGATACATTGACGGGACGCAAGCGCAACATTCATCTCACACCGGTGTTGTGGGATGAGCTTGCCGCCTTCAGTAACGTCTCTATTGAAAAACGTCTTTACCACGGTGGTTTGCCGCAAACGCTGCTTGCTTCCCAAAAAGTTCCGGAGTTTTACAGGGAATGGATGGATTCTTTTTTTGTCCGGGACATCCAGAAACTTTTTGCTTTTCGCAATCCGGAAAAGTTTACCAATTCATTTGAATATCTCCTGAAACAGAGCAGTGGCTTATTCGAGACGGCGAAAATCGCAAGTACGCTGGGGATCAGTCGATCAACGCTCGACAGCCACATCCAGGCTCTGGCGGCGACCCATGCGATAACCATTGTGAGGCCGTTTTTTGGGGGAGGGCAGAAGGAAATTGTCAAAATGCCCAAAATGTACGCATTCGATACCGGCTTTGTCGCCTTCAGCAGGGGATGGGATCCACTGCGTCCCGATGATCGCGGTCCTCTCTGGGAGCATATCGTTTTGGAATATCTTCAGGCGTATGCCTTCGATCATGAAATCCAATACTGGCGTGACACATCCGGCCGAGAAGTTGATTTTGTCATCAGGAGGAACCGGGATACAATTGATACCGTAGAGTGTAAATGGGATCCCCGGCAATTTGAAGCGACTTCGCTTAAAGCTTTTCGTGGCCTGTATCCTAACGGTAAAAATTATCTGATTTGTCCTGATGCCGGTGAGGGTTATGAAAAGCAGATTGGCGGTCTGAAGGTGCGTATTGTCAATCCTCAGCAGTGGTGGAATAAATTCAAGGCGTCCTTGCAAAGCTGATAGCGATACGATGAATGATAAAGAACTTTTGGAAAAATATAACGCATTAGTCGTCGAAAACGAAACGTTGAAAAAAGAAAATGAGCGG